>ENA-ORXT01004643-ORXT01004643.1-marine-metagenome-genome-assembly--contig:-NODE-4643-length-14053-cov-6.485976_pt1 | contig 14053 bp, 10 predicted proteins | sample MGYA00237868_ERZ511482 | MGnify/ENA metagenome assembly ERZ511482 | reverse complement strand
GGGGCGGCCTCCGCGCCACCGCGCCGCCGCTGGTCCGCTGGCCCGCTGGCCCGCTGCGGGGCGGCTGGGGGGGGTACAGGTCTTGCCACGGGCGCCTCCAGCACGCGCGCCGCTCGCGGCTCAGGCTTTTGGGGGGGGGCGGAGCGGCACCGCGGCACCGCGGTGCCGCCGGTCGGCTGGCCCGCTAGCGCACTGGGGGGCGGCGAGGGGGGGGTACCAGCTTCGCCACGCGCGCGCCCCATCCACGCGCCGCCCGCGACTGTGACTGCTGGGGGTGGGGGGAGGCGGCCAACGCGCCACCGCGCCGCCGCTGGTCGGCTGGCACGCTTGCCCGCTGCGGGGTGGCTGGTGGGGGTTCCGGTCGTGCCACGCGGGCGCCCCCGTCGCGCGCCGCCCCCGGCTGGGGCAGCTCGTCTGGGGGGGGGGGCACCGCGCCACGGGGCCGCTGCCGGTCGTGTGGCCCGCTCGCGCGTTCGGGGCTGCTGGGGGTGGTATTAATACGGTTCCGCGGCGTGTGCACCCGGGCCGAGCGCCTCCAGCGGCTGCTTCGGCTGGCCGGATGCGGGGGGCTGGCAGCGCGCTGCCGCGCCGCGACCGGATTTCGGGCCGGCCCGCGCACGCAGGCCGCGCGCCGCGTCGCCGGCGGAAATTTCGCCACCGGCCACTGCGGTGGGCCTGCGCTGCCGGCCTGTTGGCCCGGTCGTCTGGTGGCTGGTCGATGGGGGGGGTTTCGGTTTCGTTTCCGCCGCGCGCGCGCGCGCGCGCTGCGCGCCAGCGGCCGCTGGGTCTGCATGAGGGTCAGAGGGGGGGGGGCCACGAGCCCGCCGCCCCGCCGGTGCTTTTTGCCGCCACCGCCCGCGGTCGTGGGTGTGTGCGCCTACCCGCACGCCCAGCGTCTCTGAGGGTGTTCCGATTCCGGCCCGCGCGCGCGCGCGCCGCGCGACGCCGGGCCCTGGGGGCTGTTGGGGGGCGCGGGTCGGGCATCCACCACGGGCGCGCTCGCTGCGCGCCGCCCGCGACGCGGGGGCTTCGGTTCTGTCCAGCTAGCGCCGCTGCAGCGGATGCACCACCACTGCGGGCCGCGGCCGGTGCACGATGACCGCCAGCAGCGGCCCGCGCTCCACCACTGCGGGCCGCGGTGGCGGGCACGCTTCTCGTCTGCCGACTTTCTCCGGGTTGTTCCGGCTGCAGGGGGTGGGGGCGCCGCGCGGGGGGGGCTGCCGCGGCGCGCTGGCTGCCACCGCTCCGCCGGGTCGGTCGCTGGGCCATCCGTGTGCGAGGTTGCGCTTTTGCAGGGCGCGCCCGCACGCCCCGGGGAGGAGGCGCTGGCGCGTCGGAGAGGGTTGTGGGTGAGGGGGGGCTGGGCACGGTCGTCGCTCGCTGCGGCGTCGACGCTTCTGTACCTGCCCCCCTTGTCTGCCGAGGGTGGCATGCTGCCCTTACTCAGGGGCACGCTGTGTGTGCGCAACGCAGCTCATTATTCCAGTGGGTCATTGTTGGGGCGAGCCTGAGTGGTGAGGTGGACCCTACGACCTGGAGAAACGCTGGGGTCGCTGTGTGTTGAGCCCCCGGTGTCCGCGGCGAGCGGGGTCTGTTTTACGTTGAGGAGTGAGGAAGCATAGTCTTGGGGCTCGCCGACGTCGTGTCGCCGAAGGCGCGCGGCGGTGGGCTGCACGTGGCGGGTAGTGAGCGGCGGGGGGCCGGTGCCAGGTGGCTTTGAGGCAGTTGGGCGCTGGGGTACGCGCAGGCGCGGGCGGTCGTACAACATGGACTTGGGGGTGGCGGTTGCTCGCGTGCCCCCGATGGCAGTGTTGCCTGCCACACCACCTGTACAGCCTTTTACGGCGCGTCACCCCATGCCACGACCCATTGAGCGTGTGCTCCCCCCTGCACGAGACCCGCTATCCCCGCCGCAGCCCACGATGGCTCCGACGACGGGGGCGCTACCTCGCTTTTCTTCTTTACCTTCCGACCAAGTGAGGCGCGCTGCAGCTGCCCAAGGTGGGCCACTGCCTGCCGCGCTTCCTGCGTCTCCGCGCGCCACGCCGTCTCCACCCCCTTCTGTCGGCTCGGCCGATTTCACTGCCGCTCCGCAGCGTACAACGGACGTGCCGCGTCTGGGCTCCTCCCAGAAGTCGCCAGAAGCACCAAAGTCTGCTCCCGCGGCGTCCTCATCGGCTGAGCGAGCTCCAGCCCCGCGTCGACAGCGGCCGTCTACCTCTGGCCCACCGGGCAGCTGCACGACACCCACCACACCAGCGTCGCCCACGACGTCGGCGCCAGCGATGGCGCTGATCCGGAGCATCCTGTCTTTGGGCACAGAGCTTGGGCGCGTCGCCGACTCGTTTTCGGGCGTCTACATTGTGGTGGAGCGCGGCGACGGGTCTTTGAGCCGCCCGTACGACGGTGAGATTATTGACTGCAAGGACGAGGTTGTGACGCCCGAGTTTAAGCAGGCATTCAAGGACGCATGGTGGGGGGCACGTCGGCCTGCGCTCGGGCCGGCACCTTTTGTCAACCGCCGTGGGACTCGTGCTCCGTCGGCAACGGGGGGTGAAAGGCGCTCTGCTGGTGACGGACCCTCTGCAGTCGCAGCCTCGCACGGCGTGGGGCACGGCCGGGCCCCGGTTGCCGGCGTGGACGGGTGCCCACCCTTTGCCCTGCACCCGCCTGCCGTCTTGCTTCGCGCTAAGACCAAGGGAATGGGCCAGCGTATCCTTACGCTCAAGATGGTCTCCAACATGTTGCAGTCGCTCGGGCTGTCATCTATCAACCAGATCACGACGGCACGCGTCAGGAGCGTGTTTCGGAGTATCAGCGGAGCCGTTACCCCACCGGGAAAAGGCCGCATCCAGTGGACGTGGCCGCAGACGTGCCCCATTGACCTACTGTTCAACATGTGGGAGGTGGAGGCGGTGGAGAAGGCGGATAAAAAGGTGATGGTCCACGCAGCCTGCTTGTACCCCCCCTGGCACAACGTCATCAAGGCCGGGTTCGAGGAGCGCCGCCTCGCCGTCATCCTGGCCGCGTCGTTGGACGACTTTTGGCTCTATCACCTGTGCAAGGAGCTGAATGTGCAGTGGATGCCGGATCTTAGGTCGTCACTCGGCTGCACCAAGGCCGCCGAGGCCGCGCTCGCCCCCCTCACCAAGAAGCGGGGCCACTCACCAAACAAGGGGACAAACAAGAGCAACAAGAAGCAGCGGGGCGCCAAGGACGGGGAGGACGCGACGGAGATAGACTCGGCCGCGGCAGCGGAAACCGGCGGCTCTACGGCGGGAACCGGCGGCTCGGCGGCGGACGCGGGCAGATTGCCGCTGGTTGCCAGGTGCTCGACGGGCGACCCATCGAGCAGGACGGACTCTACTCGCCTTCTCGTGGACGTCTTGCGGGAGGCGGACGGCTCCACATTGCGCGGCTTAGCCGACGCGGTGGAGGTGCCAACGTTCCGTATGGAGTCGACCACCATTGAGAATGCGTCGGTCGGGGAGGAGGAGCGGGTCGCCGCCTCGTTGGAGAGCCAAACCATGTCCTTGCTGCTGCCGTTCGATACCGTCGTCGACTGCATGAAGTTCTACTCTGGGAACGCCATTGACGACGGCTCCCCCACCGCCTCCGACGCCATCCTCAAGGTGAGCAGCGTCTCAATCCCGACAACCACCATCACCCGCACCGCCCTCACCAACATGCTTTCCGTGCACTCGTACAACAAGGACGTGGCGATGTTGCGGGAGACGTTTACGTGGCTAGGCCACCTGTCGGTCTCGATGGACTTTTTCCCGCCAGGGCTAGGTCCCATCTTCTCGCCGCGCATGTCTGTCGCAGCACTTGCTGCGGAGGTGCACGAGTGGCTCTCGGCCAGCCGCGTTGCTGACGATGCATGGCGATTTTTCGACGAGGCGTCCGGTGCTGACGGTGCCGAGGCGGGCTCCCGACTGTACGGCGGGCAGACCGTCACCATCCGCGAGGTTGCTAGCTGCTGCGGGACGTCATGGCTGACGTCAGACACCATCAACGCGGCCATCATCGAGCTGCGTCTCGCCTCCCGCCACGCCAAGGGCTACGCACTGCTCACCGGGCAAATGGCGTCACTGTTGCGAATCGATGGCAAGCAGGTGACGCTAGAGGCGGCAAAGGTGGCCGCCGCTGAGGTCGCCGACGAGGTCGGCGACAGCCGGTGGTTGGGGATGGTCATCAATCTGTGCAACGCGCACTGGGTGTCGGCGTTCGTCGACCTCGAAGGCCGGGAGGTGTTCGTGTACGACTCATTGCCGGGCACAAGAGACGCTGAGCTGGAGGTGGCCGTGCAGCGGGTCATTTTGCTTTGCAATACGGTCATGGACAAGCGGTCGGTGGCGTTGGCGCCCCCATTCGTGCATAGGGGCGGCCGCACTTGGCGGGAGACTCGGTGTGTGGGGCCTACCCAGCCGGACAGCGTCAGCTGCGGCCTTTTTGCGCTCGCTCACGTCTTGTGCTCTTTCAGTGGTGTCCCGTTCGCTGCCGCTTGTCCCCGCGCGGATCTATTGAGGCTCGCTCTTGTTCATCATATCCTCTCTCGCGGGCGGCATTACGCGAGCGCGCGGGTGACGTGGTCCGATGCCTCGTAGTCGCGTCGTGTTGCCGAGTCATTGTAGGTATCTTTGTGTGTCTTGCACTCCGTTTCTCTTTTGCATTGGAGCTATGTGGCAGTAAAGACAGCGCTTGGCTTCAAATATCAGTGGCGCAAGGCGCCTCGGATGGGGTGGCACTCAAGGAACACTGGCGAACTGGCACACAAGCTCGCGAATGCTGAAGCACGTCCGCCGCTGCGCACGCCACGCGGCGGAGGGTATCAGCTATTTCGGATTTGGTGCCCGCGTGGCCCTCTGGGTATTGCGGCCACAAGATGGCTAACTTGGCGGCCGCCCAACGGGGCGGTGACTGCAAGGCTGGGGGGCTGGCCCATCTGAAACGATGGCGGCTGTGGCTGCACGACTGTCGAAGTGGCGCTGGGGAGGCGGGGGGGGGGTTGCAGCGAAACAATTGCGATAGGGGCCGCATGACAACGAAGGAGCACGGTACGCCACGGGTGGTTCAGAGGCCGCGCGAAGCGGGAGGTGGCCGCGGGAAGTGGGAGGCGGTCGCCCCGCAACGGGAAGAAAGCGACGAGCAGGGAGGACCAAGGCCGCATGCCAAGAGAGTGGGCGACAGCCGTGCATCGGCCGTGGCGGCGGATCAACGAGAATGGCCACAACGTAGTGGAATCTGCACCATCCAGTGGTCAATGCAGGGCTCTAGATATCGATTCCAGAATCCTATTGGTCCATGTCACGTGGGACTTTTATCGAGTCGAAATGCACTTTTGCCCCCAGGACTTGCCTAATTGCGTGATCACTCGAGGTCAGTAGGGTCATTGGCCTCCTTCCCGTCGTCCGTTGGGCCGGTCAAAGGCGCGGTCCGTCGGCCCTGTCGGTCACGCTTGCACGCCGGTGGATGTGCTTGGGCATCCAGCCGTTGATCTTCCATCGACCGCAGCACTCGTGTTCACGCCTCAACTGCGCGGCGCCCCACACCACCCTGGAGCTATCGACGCGTCCACTCTCCTTGCATTGTATTCCCCCTTGGCTGTCCGCCATTGTCGTGGTTCCAGCGGCCGCTGCCCCCGCCGCCGCCGCCACCACGGCCCCCGCCGCCGCCCCCGCCGCCACCACCGCCGCCGCCACAGCCGCCCTCGGCACCAGTGATGCCGCAACCACGGCCGTCACAGCTACCGGTGACAACGTCGAGTTTGAGGGGGGAGTGGTCCGGCAGTGGTGGCGCCAGCTCCAGCCGGTGCCAAGAGGAGCCACCCAGCTCCGCCTCGCCCGTCTTCAAAGCGACGACGCCGGGGGCGAAGTGATTGCGGCCCGTGTGGCCGCAGAGGGCGTTGTGGCGGCCGACGTGAACGTGCCCATGTCGGAAATGGTTGCGGGAAATGTGACGGCGGCGGCTGACGAGAGCAAGGACAAAGAGTGGGTTGCGGGTGGGGGTGCTGACGGTGGGCGTGTCGTCGGTGGACGTGATGGTGGTGAGCGTGGCGACGCTGTTGAATGGCTTGGTGATGGACACAGCGGAGGCGGCCGATGAATGCAGCAAGGGTGGTGAGCGGGTGGCGTCAGAGGCCATGAGTGGGCCGGCCGCAGTACTCTACTCCGCTTTCGGCCGACGCGCGTCGGTGACATAGGTGTCATGGGCGACTTGGGGACGCGTGTGTGGTATGATTGGTCTTGTTTTGTATCTTTGTATGGGGGCTGGTAGCAGCCGCGTGTTGCAGGTACTCTGTTAACTCAAGGGCGCCTGTGTTGTTTTGATGAGCAGCGAGAACTCCTTTTCTACAGCAATACGAGTGAACACAGCACCTTGCTGTATAAACGAGGTCTGAATATGCTGCATTGTGTGCGATGAGAACGAAGAGAAGGGACGACCGGGTTGCTGGGCGGTGGGGAGGAGTCTGTGTCAACGGGCTGGATGGCCAGCCACCCAATGGCCGTGTGTATGAGGCACTATAGGCAAGCCATGTCGATACGAAAATGGCAGCGGACGGGGAAGGCTACCCGGTAAGCATCGCTGTCAAACCCATGGCTGCAGCAGCTCTCTTGACGAGGGGTCGGGCGGTCTGATGGTAGGGGATGGTACAAACTGCGTGCAGGTGTCCAGATGGCGAGCAATACAATGAAGTAGACTGTTCAGCCCCTGATGCCGGGAGGGGTAGCAACTGTGCTGGAGGGAGTCGGCAACGATACACAGCGGCAAAATAGGGACTCGTAGCCTCGGTGGTGGCGGCCTTTCCTCTAACTGCAAATGGAGGTGAGTATGGGAGCAGTAGCTAGGCGGCGGGGAAAGATGGCCTTCGTAAGTGTCAGACTGTAGTATCTTCGGCCTGCTAGCAGATGCTGACACTGCCCAATCCAGTCCATTTCTTGCCGGCGCTTGCTTGTACGTCCCTGTGCGCCTCCAGCTGGTCCCGTCCACTTGTTTCCAGAAAGAACATCATGCTGTGTCCTTTCGCAGGTAGTGTGTCCATCCTGACCAGCTTTGACGACCACTCAATCAATGTCCCCACTTCGAAGAATCCCGCTGCAATGATGTCTTCCATGGGGTAGGACTCGGCAGTTCCGAGCCAAACTCGACAAAAACACGCGTCCCACAAAACACCCACTATAGGGGCACCAAGGCGTGCTGAGTGTCGCTCTGTTGTCTATTTTGCACACAAAAGCCCCCTTCAGGTCTTTTTGACCAGGTAAAGTCACACGCTGCCATCGGCTGGGCGCCCCTCTCGTACGCGGTACTCGTTTGCAGCCGGATTTTTTCTTGTTTCTTCCATCTATGCACCTGCACCCTTCATACGAACGCCCAATGTCTCGCAAAAGACAAACCCAGCAAGCTCCAACGTGCACAATGCCTTTTTCTCGTCAATGTGGTGATTGTGTCTACCTGTTGGACCGCGTGTCACGCAGTATGTTCCTCTTGCCTACAGAAACAACAAAGGGACCCCCTGTCATCATTCCATGTACTTTGCGTCTTGCGGGCGGGTCTGTATCAAGAGTGCGCCCAGATCATAGTCGAAATGGGCACCTGACGTCGCCGAAGCCGGGTGGGGACGTGTCCTCGCACAGCGCCACGAAAGCCAGCTGAAATGTTCCTTGGCTTGCCCTGGAGGGAACGTGCCCGTGACATGCCTGATTGGTGTCCGTTTGCCGAGTCCAGGCTGCGGATGGTACTTTCGAACGAAAAAGTGCTATAATCGGTGCCCCAAGTGCGCCGCAGTGGTGTGAGCGGTCACCGCCTACTTCAGAGTATTGCTGATGGCCCTGGAAGGATGTACGCGCAAAAAAACCCGGGAAAAAAGCAGCAGTTGGGGCTCAAGGGACTGTCGCATGCAAACGACAGTGCTTTCCACGAAAAAGTGGGTGCCCACCGCCGGCGTACATGACCTCGATGAGATAGACATATATCCTGACTGTCCTAGCCGACAGAGAATAACCTATGCTCCTACTTCCAGCCCATGCGCCAAACAACAAGACAGGCGCAACGACCGAGGCGGCTGCTCTGTCCATCAGAGCGGCGGCGAGTCCAGGTGAACGAGGCGATGCCAACAGAGGAGCCAGACACCGAAGATCGCCGTTCCCTCGAGTTAATTGGTCAAATGCCATACTTGCAAGAAATAGCGGTCGAAAGTCATGACAATATGTCTGGAACAAAACAATTTCACGTCTTTTCAAGAATTCGCAAAACTCTTGCCGTGCGCCCCGCAGCGAGCTCCCTGTCGTCGAGCTTAGCGTTGAACAACAACCTGACATGCCAAAGAATGGACAGGGGGGCCGCGTCTACTCCTCCAAAGTCGCACCTGGGAGCGGCTGAAGCAGGGTGCACTGCCCGTCGGACGCCCTTCTGGGGACCCAGCTGCGGTGCGCGCCGGTTGCCCTATCTCGAACTCCACGGGCACCACGCCCAGTGAAAACAGAAGCTACATGCCTGAAAGGCTGATCGAGAAGAGGGGGGGGGGGGGGGGGGGCAATGCATAGGGTGCTACAGCAGAAGCGCCAGGGACTCCGTCTGCGTCGGCCGCTCCGTTGATGAGGACGAAGGCGTGAAACACAGGTCCGAATCAAGTGGGTGCTTTCTCATCGCGTTCTTGGTGTAATATTATTTTCCTCTCGTGCAATTTTCAGTAAACAATTATGGGGTCCGCATTTCTGGGTCTCCAGTACAAATGGCCCACGACTGTCTGCTGTTACCAAGCTCCCGTCCTTTGTCATCCGCGTCTCTTTCCGGGCAGGCTCGCGACGCCCACGACGACCATTGCCATGTGGCCGCCGCCAGTCGCCAGCGCTCAGCCGTCCATTGCACTGTCTACGTACGTCACGGCCGCAACGCTCTCCAAGCTCAAGGCATTTATCGCCTGGCAGCCAGGCCCCCGCCCGCCGCGTCGTTGAGAGGCCACCATCCATTTTTCTGACCGCGTGTGTCGAATCTCTAACCCTCTGATGCGTGTCCTGCTTTCGAGGGCTGGGTGCCCGTCGCTTTTTCGTGGCGCTGTGACCGCTCCGGCTGCTCCTCTCTTTAACGGCCTGGTTGCTGTTGCCTGGCTGCGTCACTGTGACATGTTTCGGCGCGGGCCACCGCGGATGGTCCCCAATGGTGCGGACGAACGGTCGGGCGGCGGTCGCGGCGTCCGTTTTTGCAGCCGTTGCCTGTCCCTCGTGGGCGTTGCTCGCGTTCTTCCTTTCGGTCCTTCTCTGTGCGTCGGGAGCTGCGGCGAGTGGCCGAAATGGGGGCAGCTCTTCCCCACTCTTGGACGGTGAGCCGCCCCCCGTATCGTACGTGACGGCTCGGAGTATCGTCGGTGACCAGCTCTTTTCCGCCGCACGGCCCGACCCCCCCCGCACTCGGCACCCGCGGCACACAACGCCCGTCACATCCTCCGCCTCCCGGCCAATGGGTCGCATGGGGTACAGCCGGGCGACGGACTTGCTGGCTGACGACGGGGCGGCGATGGCGGAGGTGTTTGGATTGGGCCGCCCCGTCGACGCTCGAAGGCCTGTGCGGCGGCCGCGCCCTGATGGTAGAGCCCGGCGGGCGGGCAACTACCCGGGGTGGGCGGTGCCGGGGCCTGGCCGTGGGCGCGGACAGAGCCTGAACTTGCGACAGAGTGTGCGGCCGGTGCTGGTCGCTCTTTTTTGCAACAACCTACACCAAAACCTGCGCACGTGCTACGAGGTCGACGGCGTCGCGGCGCGCGCGCTGTACGGGCTTGAGGAGTTGCGTGTCAGGACGGCCGTCTCCAAGAGGTGGCTGCGGACGCGTGGGTGGACGCTCGACCGCAGCGGGGCGGTCGGCGTGCTGCTCAAGCTCGGCCGCTCGCGGTCCCGGCTGGACGCGTGCAAGCAGCCGGCCGTGGCGGTCAGCGTGAGCCTCGACGGCAAGCGCCCGTTGTGCACCTGCAGCGGGCCCGAGAAGTGCCTGGAGGTGGGCTGCATGTTCCAGCGGGATATGGATGCGGCGCTGGAGGAGGTGCGGGCGGCCATGCAAATGACCTTGTCGGAGGTGTTTGACGTGTTTTTATCTTCCGTGCGCGGGGTGGCGCGCGCCGCGGGTACTGCCGTCCCGTACGGGACGACCTTGTGTACGGTCTCCGCGGGGGTGGGCAGCTGGCCGTTTGAGGTGGTGCGCCGGACGGTTGCCAAGAAGTGGGTGTGTGTGGCGTGCCCGACGGCGGACGGGGAGTGTATGCACCAGAGCGCTGCTGTCATTGCGGCGGCGGGTGGCGGCGACGGCGGGTACGACTCGGGCGACAACGGGACGCCAGACATGCGTTTCCCTGACGATGGCCCTGTAGGCGAGAACGGCCCACCTGTCGCTACTGGCAACCCGTACCTGCTCTACCCCCGCTTCAACGACGTGCACCAGTCGCGGCTGGTTCGGGACCTAGTGCCGCCCGACGTGGCGCAGCGGACACGCAACGCCCTCGTCGAGGCCGCCGCCTCGAGCGAGACCACGCTCGAGTATCCAGCCGAGAAATTGTGCCCGTACTGTCGAGTCGGCCCCAGTCCACTGATGCCGCCAATCCCGCACGAGTGTCGGGTGGAGTTCGACGACGGGTCCGTCATGGCCAAGGTGCACTCGTGGCGGTGCCAACACTGTCTGCTGCGTGTTATGCCCGACGGCCGGGAGCATGGCCTCATCTTTGCGTCGCCCTTCACCGCCTACTCCGAGGCGTACATGTTCGAGTTGGCCGTCAACCTGTCCCGGAACGGCTGCTCGTTGCGCTCGTCCGCGTACCTGCGGTCGGGGTACAGCGAGCTCACCGCCCCATTCAAGTATGTGGAGCGGTCGCACCGCCTGCGCAGCGTGGCCACGTTGCGGAAGGGCCTGACGCTGTACCTGGCGCTGGTGATTAAGGGTTTGCCGCTGGCCGTGTCCACCTGCACGAGCTGCGTCACCCCGGACGGCACCATTGAGGTCGTGTGCTTCGACGGATTGCAGCTGGGCTATAAGCACAAGTACAAGAAGCGCTTCAAGCGCCAGACGCTGAGGACGAGCGCCATCCCGCGGGCGAGTGTGCACGCGCACGTCGTGACGGACTCGGCCGTCGCCAAGGCCCTCGGGTCGGTCTTTAACACCGCGTCAAAGATGCCGGCCGGCTCGGCCAAAACGATCACGACGGTTGCTGGCATGCGCGGCTACGTTATGGCCGTCTCCACCCTGCTCGGCAACGTTTTCATCAATGGCACGGAGCAGACGTTTGCAGGGCAGCGCCAACACGGGATGTCGGCATCCACGGCGGGTAAGGGTTGGTCTTTCACCGTCGACGGGGGCGTGAGGCCCGCCCTTTCCGCTTTCTTACGTCGCTTCTTTCGCTGTGAGCTGGTGGCCCGCTCGCTCTGCACTCAGATTTTGGCGGCAAGCCTCGACCTATACCGGCGAGTTCCCGAGCCTCTGATGACGAGGATCCAAGACCAAGTCCGCGCGCAACCCGTGGAGATGGGAGCGCCCCCGAACGCTGCTGTCCTCGAGGCCGCGGCGGCCGAGCGTCCATCAGCTGCGGTAGCCGGGGCTCTGTCGGCGGCAGTGCCAATCGCTGCAGCTCCGAGTGGTGATGGTGGGGGCATCTTGGGGCCGGTGGACTTGCCTGCCGGGGTGGGTCTCGGCCGTGCCGAGTCGCTGCGAGTGGGTGTGTCCGCGGACGTTGGCAGTGCGGACGCGGGCGTGCGTGGGACGTTGTCGGACGAGTCCGAGGTTGAAGACCGAGACGGACGAGGAGCTGACCTCTGCGGACGACCGCGTATCCGTCGACGGCGAGTCGACGCCGGAGATGCTCCCGTACTGGGACTCCTTCGCCCCACTCGTCCGCTTTGCGGAGCTCTTCACTGAGCCGGCCCTTGCGGACACGGGCGGGGACAAGGGCACCAAATTGGAAGCCGACATGCTCTTCCGCCTGCAGCCCAACATCCCGACAACGGCGGCCGCCACCCTCAAGATCGTGGACTTTGTGCGCGCTGTCACGGTGGACCCGTTCGTCGTGTGGGCACCCGACGGCGACTGGGGCGCTGTCGACGCCATTGTGGACGTTTTGAGCAGTGATTCCTACACATCGGCCAAGCTGGCCGCCGTGCTCGACCGGTCGGACGTGAGCGAGCTGCGGCTGTTGCGGGCCGCTGTGGCCTGTCTGGGGCCTGGCCTTGAGCGCGACGCCGGCCTCCGCCCCGTGCTGGCGGACCTTCTGCGCTCTTTGCAGGAGACCGAGGCAACTTATACCTCGTTTGTGGCAGCCAGCCAAGTTTGCGATCCCGACGGGGATGAGGCCGCGGCGTCCGCCGTCGTGGAGGGTGACGGGGGCCCTCTGCATGTCGCAGCGTTCACCAAGGAGCAGATGGCGAGCGCGCACCCGCACGAGTGCTTCACGCCCGCCCAGTACACCGCGACGTGGATTGAGACGCCGGCGTCGGTGGCATCCTTCAATGCCGCGTACGGCGTCACCGAGGAGGCGCCCGAGGACTTCTTGGCGACGGGGGTATGGGCGCCCAGCTTCCCCGTTCTTCGGCCCATCCCGATGTTTAATGGCACCGCCCAGGAGGCAACCGATGAGCCCGACTGCAACCACCTGATGGGGCGGGAAAACAAGTACACCGGCGGCACATTTGGGGCCTTCTGCACGTGCGCGCACCCAAAGTGCTTGGGCGTCGTCGTCTTGGACGGGTCCGAGGGCCAGCGAATGCCCATCGAGTTCATCCTCCAGCGCCTTGCCAAGCTGCCGGCCCAGGTGGTCTACGACTTTTCCTGCGCGACGCTGAAGACGGCATTGTGCCGCATGCCGTTCGTGGCGCGTTGCGTCTCCTTCCTCGTTGACCGCTTCCACTGGCGGAAAAACCACGTCTCGTGTACAAAGGCGATGAACCCGGACTCGTACGAGTCGATGGAGACCATCAACACGTCGTCGAGTGAGGAGCGCAACGCGCTCTCAAGGCGCCAGGAGCACCACGTCAGGCTGATGAACCAGGACAACTTCGTCACCTTTACTACGTACCAGCAGGCGCTCTCCAACGTGATCGCTATGTACAAGGATGTCGAGACGGAGATGACGACTACCAAGTGGCCACGCTGGTACAAGACCAAGTTCGTGGACGTGGTGGGCAACACGGAGAGGGGCGTGGAAGAAACATAGAAACACTTTCGATTGTGCAGCTTGCCACCACCAGAGAAACAACACAGTCGCTCAGAGCATATGCCGAAGAGACGGAAAGACCAACCACTTGATACACCCCACCGGCGCGTGGATGGTCGTGAACGCGGACCCTCCTACCCCCTTCAGCAAACACAGGGAGTGATACAAGTGGCAGAAAAATATGAGAGTGGTCCTGGCGCCGATGCTCCGTACTCAAACTAGAAAGGATGGGGTAGACACCGCCCGCCGCATGAGTGACCATCCCAGCAACGGTAGCGTCATTCTCGCACTAACAAAGCGTGTATCCTCCACCTCGCCTCCTCCAACCACCACATTCAGCCTCACCGAGTGGCCAACTTCGCCTGTCGACCCGACAGCACCCAGGTAAAAAGCCGGGCGTATGCACCCTCCCCCATCCCGCAGCGAACCCAACTCAGCAGATAGCGCCCTCCCCAACGAGTCCAACACGACAGTCGACGGCCGCACCATCGAAGCCAAGACGACAATCGGCGACAGCCCCAACGCGCCCAGCATGCCGCTCGTCGTCCTGCCCATCCGGTCCACGACGACCCACAACGCCGCCCCACCGAGAAAGATGAGCGACAGAGGAGGAGCACGCCTGGCCACAGCCGTCGACATGCCCAGCACCAAAAACTTCGCGTCCAGCAGCCGGCGCCGCGCCCACCCCAGCACACCCAGCGGCCGGCAACGCAGCTCCACCAATGCAGCCAGCGGCCGGCGACGCGGCCACCCCAGGACACCCAGCGTCCGGCGAGCCGGCCATTCCAACACGCCCAGCTCGACCCGTTGCGCCCCCCCCGGCTCTCCCGGCGCGCCGCGTAGCCCCACCCAGAGCACTCCCGACGACCG
>ENA-ORXT01004642-ORXT01004642.1-marine-metagenome-genome-assembly--contig:-NODE-4642-length-14054-cov-6.746655_pt1 | contig 14054 bp, 14 predicted proteins | sample MGYA00237868_ERZ511482 | MGnify/ENA metagenome assembly ERZ511482 | reverse complement strand
CGATCGCCTTCGGGCTCACCGAGCCGACGAACACCGCACCGTTCTGCTGAACGAGGCGGGTTGATTCCTTGTGCAGCGCATCCTTGCGCCGGTTCCTGATCTTCGCGTGAAGGGCTTTCGCACGCTTTCTCTTGCCCGCTCGCTGCGCGATACCGAGCCTTGCCTCCTCGGCCCGGTACCAGCGCCCGTGCAACGGCTCGCCCTCGCTGGGCGTTGCCGCCTCCTTGCACCCCAGATCGATGCCGACGGCCGACGTGCCGGCACTCGGCGCAACCTCGATTTCGACGGCCACGTTGAAGTACCAGCGACCGCGCGAATCTTCCGAGAACGAACCGGCACGAAAGGCGTATCCGCTCGGCTGGTAGCCGCCCTCCCACACCCGGTAGTACCGACCGTTGAAGAACACCTGCCCGTTCTTCCACATTGCGTGCCCGGTGTTGAACGGCACCCAACCCAGTGAGCGCCGGGCACCGCCGGACTTACGCCATGCGAGCTTGCGTTTCTTGAACTGCACGCGTGCCTGCACGTAGGTCGCATTCACGCGCTGCACGGTGTGCGAGTGCAGGCCCAGCTCCTTGCCTGCCCCCTTGGTGTAGGGATGCAGATCGTAGGTCGACAGGAACAGGCCGCGCTCGGCGATCGCTCGCGACGACAGCTCGTTGAGGTAATTCCAGACAAAAGTTCACCGCGCGTGCCTGCCGGGACAGTTCGACGGCATGCTTGTCCCGGACGCGGAACCTCAGCGTTCGGACGTGCTTCGCAACAGGATCGATGGCGGTCACGGGCTCCTTCTCGTGGCAAGTGGCGTGGCGTCGAAGACCTCCCCAGGATTCGATACCGTGCTGCGTCTTGCAGTATATGCGACGGCCGCGCTGACGCCTCGCGTATCCCCTCCCTGAAGGAAGGGGTTTGTGCTCGGAACTTCCGGATCATCGAGTGCGCGCGTCACGACGTACCCGCGTTCCAGCGATCGGCTCCTGCACAGCTCGAGCAGTCCCTTCAGATCGCCCACGCCCGTGTGCGTGCTGCGGTACTTCACCTCGAACGGCACGAGTTCGCGGCCGGTGTCGGCCACCAGATCCACCTCCCGCCGCTGCTTGTCCTGCCAGTAGCTGAACGAGACGCTCGCCCGGTAGTAGCGTGCGAACAGGTGCTTCAGCACCGCCGTCTCGGTCGCCACACCCAGGGCGGCGGGATCCTGGAGCATGGGCTTGCCGCGCATCATGACCGCCGGTGCCATGGCCGGATCGGTCAGGTAGATCTTGAAGCGTCCGCGCAGGACCTTCTTGCCGTAGCCGAACGGGGGCCCAGGCGGTAGATCAGGTGACTGGCCTCGAGCAGGTCGATGTAGCGCTCGGCGGTGCGGCGCGAGATCTGCAGGTTGCTGCACAGCGCCTGGTAGTCGAGCAGCCCACCGTCGTGGCGGCACAGGTAGAGGTAGAACGAGAGCGTGGTCATCCGTATCGTGTGCCAGCGTCCGACGCCGGACTCGGGCCGGTCGCGGGCAAGCGTCATGGCGGAGCCCGTTAAGATGATCCGGCGCGACTTTCGAAAATCGACCGCAAGTTTCACCCAGGTGCCCCAGTCCGGAAGGAACCGCGCCTCGTCCAGGAACAGGTACTCCGGCCCGGGCGCTGCCGGTTCGTGTTCGCGCCAGGCGGCCAGCACGGGCTCGATGCCGGCGAGCTTGAGAATCGGGTGATCGAACGTTGCGTAGAGGATGTTCGCCGGCGGCACGCCCTCCGCAAGCATCGCCTGAATCACCTGACGCATCAGCGTGGTCTTGCCGATCTGACGGGCCCCCGACAGGGCCGCGGCACGATCGGCAGAAAGAGCTTCTATAGTGCTATCACGATGACACTGTAGCCTCCGAATAGTGGCGTACCGCTGTCGACGTGCCACTACGATTCCTTCGGGAGTACACGACCGAGATCTCCATGAACCCTTCCGCGCCGTCCGCGGAACGTCTCAACCTGTTTTGAAAAGCTACTTCACAATCGAGGCCGCATTGTCCACCCGGTGGCCGCGTTACCTTGTTCGGGGTCCGCTCCCGTGAAGGGCGAATGATCAATCCACGGGCGGTTCCGACGAGCGGCCATGGCCGGCGGGGGAGCTGAGTCCATGCGATCCACACGATGCGGGTCGGCTACTCTTCCTCGTCTGCCGGGCATCGCCGAACCCGGGCAGATCCGGCGAACAGCACGGCGATGACCGGCCCGGTGACGAACGCCGACAAGAGAGCACTGGGCTTTGCCAGACCGAGGTTGTAGTCCCAGTCGATCCAGAATCGCGCGACCCCTCCGAGAGCCTCCAGCAACGTGTCGGCATCCTGGAATGACCCCGCAAGAAATATCGGAAACGCGAACGCGTACCCGATAATGAAGCTACGTAACATCGTGGCGGTGACGTGTACGCCTCCACGCCCGTGCAGCCTGTAACGACCTCGGCGAAGACCGAACAGCAACACCTAGTACTGCGGGCAGATGCTCAACTTGATGAAGCCGAGCAAGCCGGCCATCAAGACGGGATCTTGACAGGATTGGCGGATCGAAGCGATGACCTGCCCTTCCTTCCCGGCCAACCCGGTTCCCGATTCCACGAAGATCCAGGACAGGAACACCAGCATGCACCCGCATGCGATCGCGTCGAGAATCACGATGGCGCTCCAGATTCGCCACACCCGGGGCTTCGGACCAGGCGCCTCCACCATCTCGGCAGTGTCTCGGTTCGAGAAGGACCCGGCAACTGAACCTTTCAGGCGGGTGCGGCACTGTCGTCGAGACGACCTTCCGGGAGGGAGGGTGCCGACGATGGATCTCACCTTACCTTGACCGACGTGGCCCGCAGCCACGGCGAACGGACCAGACGCTCATTTCCGGACCGAACATGTGAACCGGTAGTCACGACCTGGCGACCGGGTGACCATCCCGGCCGTGCCCACCCGTAAAACCCCCTGCCAGACCCCCGGAAGCGACGTGCAGCAGGCGATCAGCGGCGGCAACGTCGACGTCACGCTGAACCCGGTCCGGAACGGCTGACGTTCGATCCGGCGGGGCACGCGCCGACGCCGGTGACGGAGGTTCAGGGGGTGACGGTGCCGTCGGGTACGTCTCGGGCCCGGCAGGCGTGGCGGGCGCCGAACGAGGTGCCCGGCAGGCCACCGACGGGGGCGTCGAGCGTGAACACGCCGCCGGAATCGGGCGCACGTTCCAGCGTGTCGACGTCCAGCCCGACGCGGGCGCTGGTGATGTAGAGGGTGCGGCCGTGCTCGCCGCCGAACGCGCAGCTGGTCGGGCGCGGCACCGGCAGCTCGACGGTGCGTTCGAGCACCCCGTCCGGATCGAAGCGCAGCAGGCGCGCCCCGTCCCAGATCGCGCTCCAGACGAAGCCGTCCGCATCGACCGTCAGTCCGTCCGGCACGCCGCCGTCGCACAGCTGCGCGAACCGGGTCCGCTCGCCGAGCGAGCCGGATGCCGGATCGAACGCGTAGCGATGGATCGTCCCCTTGCCGCTGTCGGTGAAATACAGCCATGTCCCGTCCGGACTCCAGCCCAGCCCGTTCGCGACGTCCACCCCGTCGATCATGCGGGTGGGGGTGCCATCGGTGCCGATGCGCCACAGCGCCCCGGCACCGGGCGCACCGTCCATCGCCAGCGAGCCCACCCAGAACCGGCCGAGCGCATCGCACTTGCCGTCGTTGAAGCGGTTGCCGGGACGGTCGGCCTCGGGGTTCGCGAGCAGCGTCGTGGCGCCGGATGCGTCCAGCTCATGGATGCCCGAGGCGGTCGCGATCAGCCAGCCGCCGGAGCGGCGCGGCACCACGCAGCCGATCGGTTCGCCCACCCGGATCGATGCACCCGGTACGCCGTCCGCACCCAGGCGGTGCACCGCGCCGGCCGGGATGTCGACCCGCAGCAGGCAGCGCTCGCGCTCGCACCAGTGCGGACCCTCGCCCAGGGCGTCGCGAGCGGCGTGCAGCAGGCGAACGGTCATGGCGCTCACGGGAACTCCACCAGCCGGGCGCTCATGCCCTGGTCGGCCAGCAGGTCCGCGCCGCTCATCGATGCGGACGCGTCCGAGAGCAGGAAGGCGGCGCAGTCGCCGACCTCGCGAACCGTGTTGTACCGTCCGGTGGCGTGCCAGCGTTCGAACCGTGCGCGGTCGGCCGGATCGGCGGCGGCCCGCTCGACCGCCTCGGTGGCGGTCAGCCCGGGGCTCAGGGAATTCACGCGGATGCCGTGCGGTCCCAGGCTCCACGCCATCGCCCGGCACATCGCCACCACCGCCGCCTTGGTGGCGGCGTACATCTCGTAGCCGGCATCCGAGGCGCGCGCATGGTTCGAGCCGATCGCAACGATCGAACCGGGCCGTTCGTCGGCGACCATGCGTCCCGCGACCGCCTGCGCGCACAGGTAGACACCGCGCTGGTTGATCCGCCAGAGACGATCCAGATCGTCCGGCACGGTATCCAGGAACGCGCCCTGAACGGTGATGCCGGCGTTCGCCACCAGTCCATCGATGCGACCGTAGCGCTCGCGGGCGAGGCCGACCCAGCGCTCGATGCCGGCTGGGTCGGCCACGTCCAGCCACGCGCAGCTCACCTCGGGATCGTCGAACGCGGCATCGCGTTCCAGGGTGCCGACGTGCACGTGCGCCCCGGCGGCGCGGCAGGCCTCGACCACGCCGCGACCGATGCCGGCGCCGCCGCCGGTGACCAGTACCACCCGCCCGGCGAGCGGCGCGACGCTCACTTGACCGCCCCTGCGGTGACGCCCGACACGATGCGCCGCTGGAAGATCAGGAACAGCACCAGCAACGGCAGGGAGCCGAGCACCGCGGCCGGAAACAGGTCCTCGGGCGAGAGGTTGTGGTTGCCCACGAAGCGGTAGACGCTGATCATGACCGTGAACTTGTCCTCGTCGGTGAGCAGCAGCAGCGGGTAGGTGAAGTCGTTCCAGACCATCAGCATGACGAACAGCGACAGGGTGGCGGTGGCTGGGCCCAGCAGGGGCCGGATCACGTGGAAGAACACCTGGAAGTGCGAGCAGTTGTCCAGCCTGGCCGCCTCGTCCAGCTCGATCGGGATGTTGCCGATGAAGCCTGTGTAGAAGAACACCGCCAGCGGCAGGTTCAGGGCGGTGAAGGCGAGCACCAGGCCCAGGTAGGTGTCCAGCAGGCCGAGGTCGCGAAAGATCACGTAGATCGGCGTGATGGTGACGAAGTTCGGCGTGGCCAGCCCCAGCGCGACCAGCATCAGCAGGGTGCGCGACAGCCGGTTGGTGCGGCGCGCGAGCGGGTAGGCGGCCAGCGCGCCGATGAAGGCGACCAGCACCGCCACCGACAGTGTGATGCCGATGGAGTTGAGCACGCTCCTCGCGTAGCCCATCTTCGACAGCGCGTTGGCGTAGTTGCCAAGATAGAAGCCGCCCGGCAGCCCGAGCGGGTCCTGCACGATTTCGGTGCCGGTCTTGAACGACATCATGACCATGTAGGCCACCGGCAGCAGGATCAGCCCTACCAGCACGAGCGCGAGCGCCGACAGCAGCAGGCGCACGACGCGACCGCGCCGGCCGACACCGGCGCTCACCGGGCCCGCTCCTCGCGGGCGCGCAGCACCCGGTTCTGCACCAGCGCCACGACCACCACCAGGATCAGCATCACCATCGACAGGGCGCTGGCGAAGCCGAAGCGGTAGTCCCCGAACAGCGAATCGATGATGTGCAGGCTCAGCGTGCGCGTGGCACCGTCCGGCCCGCCGCGCGTCATGATGAACGGCAGCTCGAAGGTCTTGAGCGTGCCGATGGTGGACAGCACGATGTTGATGGTGAAGCTGGAGGCCAGCAGCGGCACCTCGATGTGACGAAAGCGCTGCCAGCCGCTGGTGCCCTCCAGCCGGGCGGCCTCGTCCAGCTCCTGCGGGATGGCGGCGTAGCCCGCCAGGAAGATCGCGGTGGAGTAGCCGACGAACATCCACACGTGCGCGAACGCCAGGGCGAACAGGGCGGTGTCCGGGTCGCCGATCCAGTTGTGCTGCCAGGAGGCCAGGCCGAGGGCTGCGAACAGCGAGTTCAAGCCGCCCTCGAACGGCGAGTAGATGAACTGCCAGACGTAGCCGACGATGACGAACGACATCATCGCCGGCAGGAACAGCGCTGCCCGGCACAGGTTCCTGACCGCCGGCAACCGGTGCAGCAGGGCGGCGAAGAACAGGCCGATCGCGGTCTGTACCGTCACCACGATCAGCGTGAACAGCAGGGTCACCCCGAGCGCGTCCAGGTAGCGCGAGCGGGTGAAGATGCGCTCGTAGTTCTTCCAGCCGACATCGTTCGGGATGCCGACGCCGGTGAAGTCGGTGAAGCTCAGCCGCAGCGACAACGCGATCGGGTACAGGAAGAACGTGCCCAGCACCAGCAGCGCCGGGACGGTGAACAGGAAGATGCGGTACTTGCCCATCGTGACGCCTCCGTGAAGCGCATCCGTGGTCGGCTCAGTACTGGTCCTCGATGATCTCGTCCCAGCGCGACAGCACCTCGGCGGGCGACTGGTCCAGGTCCAGCAGGTAGCCGGTCAGGCTGTCGAAGATCTCGGACTCCAGCGGCTTGGGCCAGTGCAGCACGCCGAACGGGAACTGGATCGACGCGCCGGCCGCCCGCGCCTCGTCGTAGGGCGCGGCCAGCGCCGCCATGCCGCTGGCACCGTCCGTGAACGGACTGTAGGCCGACTCCGCCTCCAGCAGCGCCTGCAGGTTGTCCGGTTCGGTGAAGAAGTCGACGAACGCCCTGGCCGCGTCCGCGTTCTCGCTCTGCGAGCTGATCACCCAGCCGACCCCGAACAGGTCGAGCGCCACGCCGGTGTCGTTCGCCGAGGGGATCGGGGCGAACACGAAGTCCAGTCCATCCACCGAGGAGAAGTCCCGGATGTTCCAGGCGCCCTGCGGCATCATCGCGAAGTTGCCCGCCTTGAACTCGGCCAGGCCGGTCGACCAGGGGTCCACCCCGGCCTGCACCTCGGGGTCGAAGCAGCCGGCCTCGGCCAGCTCGGGGATCAGGGACAGGGCTGCATCGAACGCCTCGTCGTCCTCGAAGGTGCGCTGCTCGGTGCCCAGCTCGGGGGCAGCACCCGGGTCGGGCTCCAGGCCGTTGGCGATCGTGAACAGCGGGGCGGAGAAGCCGCCGGCGAAGATCATCGGCTTCACGCCGGCTTGCGACAGGGCGGTGCAGGCGGCCTTCAGCTGCTCGACCGTCCTGGGCGCCTGATCGATGCCGGCCTCGCGCAGCAGGCCCATGTTCACGAAGTTGCCCATGCCGATGACCTCCAGCGGCATGATGTACACCTCGTCGCCATCGCTGACCGCCGTCCTCACGGCCGGGTCGAGCCGCTGGTACCAGTCGCCCTTGTCCAGCGGGGCCAGCAGGCCGGCCTGGCTCCAGATGTCGACCAGCGGCATGTCGGCCATCATCACGTCCGGCGCATCGCCGCCCTGCAGGCGCGGCGGCAGCACGATGTCGGTGTCGCTGCGGCTGATGTACGAGAAGTCGATGGTGATGTCCGGATGGGCCGCCTCGAAGCGCTCGATCAGCTCCGGCAGGGCGGCCGGTTCCGCCTCGTTGCCCTTCCAGGCGGTGACCTCCAGCGTCGCCGCCTGGGCGAGGCCGGTGGTCAGGAGCAGGGTCGCGGTTGCGGTACGCGCGACGACGGGCAGCGAGGGTCGATGCGGGGGTCGGTGCATGAGGGGGGAGCCTCCATGGGGACGTCGATCGTCGGAATTCAAACAATACACGATCGGTGTTATTTTGTGCATTATCCTGCCGACGGCCGGTGAACGCCGCCGCCGTCGACGCTGCTTGCCCCGAGGAACGCCCCTGCATGCCGAACCCAGAGTTGCGCATCGCCGCGATCGAGCCGATCACCGCCGCGGTGGGGGCCCGCAACCAGCTGCTGGTGAAGATCACCGCGCAGGACGGCCTGGTCGGCTGGGGCGAGTCGGGCCTGTCCGGACGCGAGCTGGCGGTGTGCGGTGCGCTGGAACGCATTTCCCGCTTCCTGATCGGTCAGGACGCGCGGCGCATCGGCCGCATCTGGCAGGAGGTCTACCGCAGTCAGTACTTCGAGGGCGGTCGCGTGCTGACCGCGGCCCAGTCGGCGATCGACATCGCCCTGCACGACCTGGTGGGCAAGGCGCTGGGCGTGCCGGTGTACCAGCTGCTCGGCGGACGCCAGCGCGACACGGTGCCCTCGTTCGCCTCGACCTCGGCGGAGTGCGACACCGACGCGTCCATCGAGCAGGTGCTCGCGCTGGTCGGGCACGGGTGGGATTGCGTGCGGGTGGTGCCCGCGGGCCACTCCAGCGTGCAGCGCTACGACCCCAGGGCCAGCATCGCCGCCACCGCCGAGGGCCTGATCCGCACCCGCGAGGCGGTCGGGTCGGCGCTCTGCCTGGGCATCGACTACCACCATCGCCTGTCGGTGGCCGAGGCGGCCAGCTTCTGCCAGCGCATGCCGCGCGGCACGCTCGACTTCCTGGAGGAGCCGATCCGTCACGAGGCACCCGAGGCCTACGCGAGCCTGCGCACCCTGACCGAGGTGCCGTTCGCGATCGGCGAGGAGTTCTCGTCCAAGTGGGCGGCCGCGCCCTACATCGAGCGCGGGCTGACCCAGTACCTGCGGCTGGACCTGTGCAACATCGGCGGCTTCACCGAGGCGATGAAGGTCGCCGGCTGGTGCGAGCGTCACTACATCGACCTGATGCCGCACAACCCGCTGGGGCCGGTGTGCACCGCCGCCTCGGTCCATCTGGGCGCCGCGGTGCCGAACTTCAGCTGGCTGGAGACGCGCCAGGCGCCGACCGAGTCGCTCGGCTTCCACGACGAGACGATCTTCCCGCGCCAGGTGCGGATGCGCGGTGCGGTGTACGTGGTCGACGATGCGCCCGGGCTCGGCATCGAGGTCGACGAGCAGGCGTTGCGCGCCTCGCCCCCGCTGGATTACGAACCGCCGCACCTGGTCCGCGCCGATGGCTCTGTGACGAACTGGTAGCCCGGACGCCGGTCCGGGCGGAGCCCGCTCAGGAGCGAAGCTGGCCCGAGCGCCTGAGCTGCTGGGCCATGTGATCGCCGGAGCCCGCGACGTGGCGCACGATGACCTCGGAGGCCGCGGTGGCGTCGCGCGCCGCCAGCGCATCGAGCAGCTCGCGGTGCTCGCGCATGATGGCCTGTTCGCGCACGGCCCCGATCGGCAGCGAGAACACGTTCAGCGCACGCTTCTGGCGCCGCCAGACCTCGACCGCGCGGCGGTTGTGGTGGCGCTCGTACATGTAGCCGTGGAACTCCGTGTCCACGCGGCTGAACTCGGCCCGCTCGGCCGCCGGCGTGTCCGCCAGCCGCGCCTGGATCTGCTCCAGCGCCACCAGGTCCTCCGGCTGCACCACCTCGACGAACCAGGCGATGAAGTAGGGTTCGAGCAGCTGCAGCAGCTCGAACAGCTCGATCAGCGTCTGCGCATCCGCCCGTCGCACGGTGGCGCCGCGGTTGGGGCTGAACTCGACGAAGCCCTCGCCCTGCAGCTGGCGCAGCACCTCGCGCACCGGGCTGGTGCTGACCCCGTAGCGCTCGGCGAGCCTGGCCACCTTCAGCCGCTCGCCCCCGGCGAGGACGCCGCTGGCGATGTCGTCCATCATCCGCTCGTACAGCGACGGGCCCCGCCCCTCGTCATCCCGCTTCGCCATCGTCCGCCCTCCGCCCGCCCGCACCGTTCACCGCGCACGGCGGTACAGCGCGAGACGATACGCGAGCGTAGGTGCCGGTGCGTTGCGTCAGCGCACCCGCGCGCCGTCCGCGTCGAACAGGTACTGCGTCTCGGGTTCGATCGCCACGCCCACCGGCTCGTCGAACGCCGCCTCGTGGTCCTTGGGCATCTTGACGGTGAGCATGGCGCCGGCGTCGGCCGACATCCGCGATGCGACACCGCCCGCCGGTGCCGGCCCCACCGACACGGTCACCAGCGTGTGATCGCCGATCAGCTCGGTGGCGTACACCCGTCCGTCCAGCACCCCCGTGCCGGCGGCGACGGTGCGGCAGTCCTCGGGCCGCACGCCGAGCGTGGCGCGGGCCAGGGTGGCGCGCTGGCGGGTGGCCAGCACGCCGCCGGCGTGCACGAACCGGCCGGGCTCGTGGCGCCCGTCCAGCAGGTTCATCGGCGGCGAGCCGATGAACCCGGCCACGAACAGGTTGGCCGGATCGTCGTAGATCGCCTTGGGCGTGCCCAGCTGCTGCAGCACGCCCTGCTCGAGGATCGCCACCCGGTCGGCCAGGGTCATCGCCTCGACCTGGTCGTGGGTGACGTACACCGTGGTGACGCCCAGGTCGTGCTGCATGCGCTTGAGCTCGGTGCGCATGTGCCCGCGCAGCTTGGCGTCCAGGTTCGACAGCGGCTCGTCCATCAGGAACGCCGCCGGGCGGCGCACCATGGCGCGCGCCAGCGCCACCCGCTGGCGCTGGCCCCCCGACAGCTGGCGCGGGTAGCGTGCGAGGTAGTCGCTCAGCTGCACCTGATCGGCCACGCTGCGCACCTGCGCGTCCATGTCCGCCTTCGGCGTGCCGCGCACCCGCAGCGGGTAGCCGATGTTCTCGGCCACCGTCTTGTGCGGGTACAGCGCGTAGGACTGGAACACCATCGCCACGTCGCGATTCTTGGGCAGCACGTGGGTGACGTCGCGCTCGCCGATCAGCACCCGCCCCGAGGTCGTGCTCTCCAGCCCGGCGATCATGCGAAGTGCTGTCGTCTTGCCCGAGCCGGACGCGCCCAGCAGCACCAGGAACTCGCCGTCCTGGGCGGTGACGTCGAGCCGCTTGAGCACCTCGACGTCGCCGAAGGATTTCGTGACCTGATCCAGCACCACCGTCATCGCAGGTTCATCCCTTGACCGCCCCCAGCAAGAGCCCCTTCGCGATGAACTTCTGCAGCAGCAGGGTCAGCGCGACCACGGGCAGGATCATGATCACGATCAGCACCGACATGTACCACCACTGCGGCCCGCGCGTGGCGTTCTGCGCCGCCACCAGCAACGGGATGGTCTGCGCATCGGCGGTCGACAGGAACAGCGCCAGCAGGTACTCGTTCCAGGACAGGATCAGCACCAGCAGCGAGGTGGCCGCAAGCCCCGGCTTCGCCAGCGGCAGCACCATCTCCAGGAAGATCCTGAGCTTGGACGCACCGTCCAGCGTTGCCGACTCCTCGATGTCCACCGGGATGGAGACGAAGAAGTCGTACATCAGCCAAACAACGATCGGCATGTTGACCGTGGTGTAGGTCAGGATGATCGCGGTGCGGGTGTCCAGCAGCCCGAGCTGCTGGAACATGATGTAGATCGGCAGGGCGGCCACCACCGGCGGCAGGATGCGCTGGCTGATGATCCAGAACAGGATGTCGCCGTTGCCCAGCCGCGGCGAGGGCGCGCGGCGCAGCGCCCGCACCGCCAGGGCGAAGATCGCCAGCCCCGCCGTCACCGCCAGCTGCCACGGAACCGCGGTGGTCGCCATTGCCGTCACCACCAGCGCGAGCGCCAAGAGGAACAGCCCGATCGAGATCAGCCGCGGACGAAAGTGCAGCCGCGCCAGCGCGTAGGCGGCGCACGATCCGACCAGCATCGCCAGCACCGTGGAGACGCTGGCGATGACCACCGAGTTCCAGTAGGGCCGGAACGTGTCCGCACCCAGGTCGACGAAGATGTAGCGCCACGCGTGCAGCGACGGCATGAAATCCAGGAAGGGCAGGTAGTCCGGCCCGTCGCCCACCTGCCCGGGCAGCTTGAAGGAGGTGATCAGCACCCAGTACAGCGGGAACAGCACCACCAGCGACCAGCCGATCAGCACGCTGTACACCAGCACCTTGGCCAGCGGCGACATCTCGCCCAGGCGACGCTCCCTCACGAGCGCGCTTCGCGCATCGGGCGCACCACGAACTGGAAGAAGCTCACGCAGGCGATGGTGGACACGAACAGCAGCAGGTAGGCCACGGCGGCCGAGCCGCCCAGGTTCAGCGCCCGCCACTCGATGAAGGCGTGCAGGGTCAGCGACTCGGTGGCGATGCCGGGCCCGCCGTTGGTGAGCACGTTGGGCAGGTCGACGATCTTGAACGCCTCGATGATGCGGATCAGCACCACCGTGGCCGCCACCGGCGCGACCGACGGCCAGGTGATGTCCCGGAAGATACGCCACGCGCCCGCACCGTCCAGCTCGGCAGCCTCCAGCTCGTCGGTGGGCTGGCTCTCGAACGCTGCCAGCATGACGATGAAGATGAACGGGATCCACTGCCAGCTGTCACCGGCCACGACCACCAGCCGGGCGGTCCAGGCGTCCGCGGCCCACGAGAACTCCCCGAGGCCCAGCCCCTGCCACAGCGGGGCGAACGGTCCGACCGACATGTCGGCCAGCATGCGGAACGTGTAGGCGATGCCGACCGGGGTCACCATCAGCGGCACGAAGAACACCACCCGGAAGAAGGCCCGGCCACGGATGCGCTGCGCGCAGGTGAACGCCAGCGCGGTACCGATCGCGAACTGCAGCGACACGCCGACCACCACGTAGAACAGCGTGGTGGACAGCGAGCCGAGCTGGCCGCCCTCGCCGACGGTGGTGGCGAGCATCAGCGCCAGCGCCCCGAACAGCGGGAAGGCGATCAGCCGTCCGACGATGCCGAGCGCCGACACCCGCCCGGAGCGTGCGTAGGCGATCGTGCCCCACGCCAGCAGGGCCGCGGTGGCGATCAGCAGCACCGTACCCGTCGCGCCGATGCGGGTGGAGGTGCCCAGGAGGTGGAACTGCTGCGAGCCGTCCAGCAGCTTGTCGAAGTTGGCGAGCCCCGCGAACCGCAACTCGAACCCCTCGCGCGAGATCCGGAAGCGCGACAGCGCCAGCCACCCCGAGATGATCAGCGGGAACAGCGAGAACGCCAGGATCAGCAGCACCGCGGGCAGGATGAACAGCCGGCCCGCGTTGCGGTCCAGCCAGTCGTCGATGCGTTCGGAAGCCAAGGGTGGCGACGGGGGGGCGACGGGGGTGCGGACGGGGTGACGAAGGGGGCGGCGCACCGCGCCGCCCCGTGTCAGGCCGCGATCAGTTCGCGCCGATGGTGGCCCGATAGGCCTCCAGCTGCTCGTCCTCGCCGACCTCCTCGGTCACCTCGTTCCAGCCCTCGGTGATCGCCTGCATGGCACCCTCGACGTCGAGTTCGTCGGCCAGGAACCTGGCGATGGTGGTGTCCAGCACGATCTGCTGGTAGCGCTGGTTCTGCGGAATGCGCAGATCGAGCACCATGTTCGGCGAGTTCAGGCTGTCCTGGATGGCACCCAGATAGCCTTCGGCCGCCTGCTCGCTCATGCCGGCCGCGGTCCACGCCTCCATCGACTCGAACTGGCTGGTGCGGTACGGGTTGAAACCGGTGGCGCCCACCGTCACGTCCGCGTTCGACTGCGCCGGCTGGCTCATGTAGCTGAACAGGTCGTAGGCGGCATCCTTGACGTCCTGCTCGGCGGCCGAGTTGACCGCACCGGACCAGCCACCGAAGGCGGCGAAGGGCGCATGGTTGACCCCGTCCACGGCGTGCGGGCAGGTCTCGGCGTCGCAGGCGACCAGCTCGCCGGAGTCGCGGTCCAGCACCTGGCGCGAGCCCGGCAGGATCACGGCCCCGACCTTGTCGACCACCTTCGAGTTCTGCGGATCGATCGCCAGGGTGCCGATGTCACCCCAGTCCAGGGTCAGCGCGCAGCGCCCGGAGGTGAACAGGCTGCGGGTGTCGCCGACGTCGAGGTTGATCTCGTCGGCGGGGGCGTAGTCGCCGGTCTCCCTGTAGATGCGCAGCGCCTCGGCGAACCCCGGGTTGTCGGTCAGCGGCGCCATGTCCTCGGTGGAGAAGAACGCCCCCTGGCTGGTACCCTGGCTCTGCAGGAACGCGGACGCGATCGAGGTGATCATCCAGTAGGACTGGGCGTTGCGCTTCTTGGCGATGCACGAGCCGTAGTCCGGCTCGCCGTCGCCGTTCAGGTCCTGACCGTCGGC
>ENA-ORXT01004640-ORXT01004640.1-marine-metagenome-genome-assembly--contig:-NODE-4640-length-14056-cov-11.042850_pt1 | contig 14056 bp, 10 predicted proteins | sample MGYA00237868_ERZ511482 | MGnify/ENA metagenome assembly ERZ511482 | reverse complement strand
TGCGAGGTCCCCCCGAGCAATGAGGAGGCTACAATGGCTTCAAATCGGGTGATAAATTGAACATGAGCAGCACAAGGCGCGGAAAGTGGCCCCATCGCAATGGCGTCAGGAGGGGGATTTGGATCTAAATCGTTTGCAACTCTACCCCCTCTCAGGCGTTGGAAACGGCCCCCACGATCGATTCTAGAGGTTTAATCTCTAGAATAGAACGTGGGTCCGTTTCTCTTGAAATCCTACACGAAAATTGGGGACGCGCGAAAAAAAAGGGGACGCGGCTCAATTGCTTCTCGAGCACTAGAATTTTAGCACGTCACAGCTGGGCTTTTCGGGTCCTGATGTAATGCTCAGACCCAGAAGAGCCGGCTTAAGTAGGCGTGACAGGAGAGCCGGCGGCGCACGGTGGAAGCGAAGTATGGTACTACTTTTCAAGTTGGAGCGGCGACCTTCAAAGTACAAAAGAACTCGTCGCCGACCATGCGTGCATAAATGGCGGTGGCTCTGAGTAAGTGTGCGTGATAGAAGAAATGTCGCGATCTGGTTGGTGATCGTATGGCCCCAAGTCGGTTCAGTCGCGAGTAATTCGAGCGGCCCCTTCCATTGGGGCGGTCGTTTTTCCCGTGAGGGTGGGCCAGAGGCCGCCGCTGAGAGGCGGGACGTCCCCAAACGGCGCCTTTCGAGACCCCACCCCACGCCATCCGTTGTCCCAGCGCGCACGCTCCGTTTCGCCGGCGGCCACCGCGGCGGCGCCGTCGTCAGCAGCGCGCACGCCGCCGCGTCGGCCTCATCCGCCGCGACTGTCGGCGGCGGCTGTGGCCCCGCCGCCTGTCCTGGGCGTGCTTCTTCCCCCCCCCGACAGGCGCTCACCGCCTGCACTCTTCCCTCTCTCTGTGGCACCCTCCGTCCGTGCCCCTCCCGCTACTCGCCAGGCGCGGGTGAGGATGGACGCGTCGGGCCCGAGCGTGGCGCCCGCCTTTGTGCCCACCGCTTGGCCCGCCGTCACTGCCCATCCACCCCCGTCGCCGTCGGTGGCCACGTCGGCGACCGCAGCAGCATGTGGCGGCTCCTTCGTCGGCTCCCAGAGCGGCCGCCGCGTCGCCGTGGCGGCCCGCCGCGGGCGGCGCGCGGCGCACGCGGGCGCACTCCCCCCCCGTCTGCCCACTGGCGGCCGCGGTTTGGCGCGGCGGGGGCACCCCCTTCGCATGGCCGCCTCGGCCGAGGCGTCGTCTGCCGATGATGCGGCGGGGACGGCCGCCGGCGTGGCCGGGGAGGCGGTCGCCGCCGCCGCCGGCGCCGCCGCCGAAGCCGCGGATGACACGTCGACGCTGCGGCGCAAGCTGTCTGCGTCGCTCAAGCTCCAAATCCGCATTGCGATGGGCTTCCTCCTCGGCGGCGCGGCGATTACGTGGATCTTTTCGGGCACCGCCGCGTTTGCCGCCCTCATGATGCTCGTCACGCTGCTCGGGCAGCTCGAGTACTACCGGATGGCCATCCGCAAGGGCCACACCCCCGCGCAGCGGATGGGGCTGCTGACGACGGTCGCGACGATGGTGTCGTCCCTCTTCTCCCCGTCCTTGGCCGACGCGGTGTTCCCCGTCGGGGGCACCCTCATCCTCGTGTACCTGCTGTTTCGGAAGCGGCGTGTGGCGACCATTGCCGACATCTCGACGACGTTTATGGGGCTCTTTTACGCTGGCTACCTGCCGTCCTTTTGGGTGCGGCTCCACGGGTGGGAGCCGGTCGGCGGCTCCCACGCCGCCCGCGTCCTCGCCGCCGCCATTTCCACCGTGTGGCCGGCGGCGGTGTTGCCCTTTCGGCCCCTCTTGACGACCGGCGCGCTCGTCGTGTTTTGGACGTGGCTCGCCAACGCGAGCGCCGACATCGGCGCCTTTTTTGTCGGCCGCACTTTTGGAAAAACGCCCATCTCGTCCCTGTCGCCCAAAAAGACGGCCGAGGGGGCGGTGGCGGGCTTTTTGTGTTCCGCGAGCGTCAGCCTCCTCGGCGCCTACTTGCTGCGGTGGCCCTTGTGGCAGGTGACGGGGGCTATTTATGGAATTGGCGTGGGGGTGGTCGGCCTCCTCGGCGACCTGACCGCCTCCATGTTCAAGCGCGACGCGGGGGTCAAGGACTCGGGCCGGCTCTTTCCGGGGCACGGCGGCATCCTCGACCGGACGGACTCGTACGTGTTGAGTGCGCCGCTAGTCTACTACTTTGTAACGGCGGTACTGCCGCTGTTGATGTAGGCGCGGGGGCGGTGATGACGTGGGGGGGCGGGGGGGGGGGGGGGGGGGGGGGGGGGGGGGGGGGGGGGGGGGGGGGGTAGGCGGCTTTGAGCCATGGCGGCAGCAGCAGGCAGTCTACTGGTGCGGGGCAACTCTAGGGCGACATGCAACAGAGCAGGCGGGAGCGATACGAAGAAAACAAAGACGATAACGACACCCGCGGATCAGCGGTTGGAAGAATGAACAGGCGGCGCCAGCTATGCAGGGCAAGCCCACTCGGCCGCGACCCCTCGCCCCACCCGTCTACACAACACGGGCGGCAAGTGGCGGACACGTGCCCTCTCTCAAGGCGCCTGTCGTGAGCCGTCCCCACCCCCACCGCGCGAGCAATTGCCCGGCCAACGGCAGCGGGGTAACCCCCAATACTCATCGGCCCACGGCGATGACCCGCACAGTGGCATGCCACACGCTCTGGCCTCTCGCCAGCGCCACCAGTCGCAGCGAGGACCACAGGGTCGGCAACAACATCCGCCAAGGCGCACCGCGCACCGCCCCAGGCGCTGCCCGGGTTTCAAGCAGCGGCGCAGCCGCGGCACTCACTTGGCGTCGCGGTCACTGTCAGCCTTGCGCTCTGGCTCCGCAGCGGCAGCGTCCAGCGCGGGAGCAGCGTCCGACGGCGGCAACGGCGCCTGTGTTGCAACAAAAAGCCAAACGCACACGAGACCAAGACGTAGTAATGAGCCATAAACCATGCTACGGACCACGCGAGGAGCTACCAGCGTCAGCAAATGCAGGCGGAGAAACGTCAAAAACGTTCATAACGAAAAGCGGGAAAAAGGCAGCAGCATCATGCAAAAAGAACGCGGAAAAGAGCGGGGACGTACCATGTCATCGAGCGTGCCCGGCGCCATGGTCTTCATCTGCGGAAATGAAACAGCGGGGGTGACAGGGACGGCAGCAAACACAGAAAGAAAGTCCAGCATGTCTGGTGCAAAAGCAAGCAGAGAGAAACGAAGAGAGTCAGCAAGGCCCCACCTGAACAACCGGGAGAGGATGCAGATCCGTGAAAATTTGCGTACTGCCAACAGCAGCCTGTCCAAGGCACACCTCACCCCATGAATCGAGAGCATCCCCCCCCCGCCCCCGAGCCGTGCAGCAGCCCGCGAGGCCGCAACGCACCTGTCGGAGCGTGTAGAAGTAGATGCCAGCAGCGCCGGCAAGTAAGCTCAGACCAACTGGGCCATTGCGGTGGCTCATGCTCCAGCCCATGGCCGGGGCTCTGTGCCGGGGCGCCACGCAGGAAAAGGCCCGTGGAGTCGACCACAACCGCCTACGGCTCGAAGGGAAAGACTCAGTCAACCAGTGATGCAGCTGCCGACGACGCGAGGCCTGGGACCAACAACACCCTGGGGAGCGGGGCGAGCACCAGGTGTCATAGACAAAGGAGTTGTGGAAAAGGCACGCAGCGATTCTCGTCGACCAGACGCCCACACGCAGCCTCAACCGCGTCCGATTCGGTCGACTCCAACTTGAAACGCAAACAACCTGGGAGCGCTGGACGTGGGCTCCCACTCTGCTACTTGAACAATGCCTCCTGCCCGAGCGTGCCAGGGAGATGGGAAGTGGTCAACGTGGCACCCCCGTCGTGGAGCCAAACCCCGCGCAAAGATGCATACACACTAGCTGCCTGGCTCTGGCCCAGTGCAGTTGCATCGAAATCGAAGACATCTGGGAAGGTCCGGGGCTGTCGGCACTGCCCCAGAGGGCGCCAGGCGCAAGCGTGGCACGGCTCACAAGAAACAAGGAGGATTGGAAATCCCCCGCAACCCCCAAATTTCGTGGCACACTGCGGAAGACGACGATTATGCGTGGTGCACGCAGAACGTCCGACGCTGAGGTGACTCCCTCGCCTGAGGTTTGGGTGGGTGGAAGATGGGTTGTTCGGCACCTGCAACAACAAGTGCAATGTGCGGGAGGTGCGGCGTTTGCGCCGCATCCAACTCAATTCGGACTAATCTTGGCTCCACGGCACCGCTGCGTTGTCCCTGTCTCTCCCCCTTTTTTTTCTGTCGTACAACTTTCTGTGTTGCATAACGATATGAGTCAATGGAAACCAGGAGGTGGAGCCGCGCTGCCAGGGCTGTCCTCCGCGGTCTGTCCGGTCGAGCACCGCACGCACACCAACCACGACAACTTCACGGAAGGAATGACATTGTCTCTACGAACGCGCACCGCTCTGTTCCCCGACAACAAGAATCACATGGTTGCAGGCTGCCCTACATCGCCAGTCACCTACAAAATGAGAGGAATAAAATTGGACGACCGACGGTGAGGCGCTCGCTCCCAGAGCAAGCAATCAATAGAAACCCAAGTCAGGGCAGCCCCAACGACGTGAGGGTGTCACCATCAACAAGTGAAAACATCGCGGTGCAGCATAGATATGAGCAAGACGAAGCGCAATGCGGAGGGCCCCATGCAGAGGGAGATGTGCGCCAACGGGCACGCAACGAGGAGCCCTTAGAACTGAGACAGGTCGCGCCCAAACACCTTGGTCTTGGCCCAGTCGACCAGAACAAGCACGCGGTTGCGGAACGACACTTGCTTGGTCGCGTAGACCGAGTCGTACAACAGCCGCGTCGCGGCGCCCGACAGGAAGATCTTCTTCTTGCCGAGCTCCACCTGCGCAAGCGCTCGGTCCCGCCCAATATAGGCGAGGAGCCCCAGGGAGAGGAACTGGAAAGGTTTGGCCACCCGCGTCTTCTCATCATCCTCGTCGCTGCCATTGATCAGTTTGGAGAGGCCCTTGCGAGGCGACGACGCCTCAGGGATCTCGCACGATAAGCAGTAATCGCGGTTGAGGAGGCGGGCCGCGTAGGCCGCCTGCTGCGCCGCCACCTGCGCCGTCGCTGGCATCGGGTCGTCGTCGTTGCATGCCGCGTCGCCAAGCGCGAACACATTGGTTGTGCCCTTGACCCGCAGCCAGTCGTCGATGCGGAGACGGCCGCGAGCGCCCGCCTGGTCCGGGATGGTCGTGATGAGGCTCTTGACGAGGGGTGTCGTCCCGTTGCCGGCCGCCCAGATGGCCATCCCGTAGTCTACCTCCGTACCGTCCTTAAGCGTGATCATGGTGGGGCCAATGTCCACGACGCGCGCGTTCAGCACAACCTCCACGTTGCTGCTCTCGAAGTTCTCCATAGCTGCTCCTTGGAGCGTATCATCAAAAGCCGTCAAGATGGCGTCGCCACTCTGCAACAGAGTCACCTGTGGTGGTTGCAAGTTACATCGTGGAAAGCGAGATGATGACATCAAGAAAAACGAGCGACAGCACCACAAAACGGCCGTACACAGAGCAAGTCAGAAGCTGTTGCGCAGAGACGCAAGAAGCGGGCACCAGAGGAGTTACCACATGCGCCAGAGTCGCTTAAAGCCACTGCTCTCAACGCACGCTAGAGAAAAACACGGAAAGCCCACGGAATAGCCGTCCAATCGTACCCGAACGCGTGGGACGAGGCGGGGGTACTTGCGGCGCAGGTCCGACGTGAGGAAGTCGTTGAGCTCGGCACAATATCTGTTGGGGGATAAGGAGAGTCACCGTCCAAACAAGAACCGTTGGTGCACGCATGGAAACGCCACCGCCACAGCAGCCAGTCCATGGATTAGTCTCAAGAACTCAAGCCTCGAACCCGTCCGCCCATGTCCGGGTTGATCCTGACGGCATGCCTTCACCCTTCTGGCGGCGGACTCCACACGCGGCCCCGCCTTCCATACGACCGACCGAGCACATGCCACAACCCAACCTCGGATGAAGTCAAGCCGCGTGAGGGCACCTCAGCCACGCACGTGCGCTCGTCCTCCCTTGGTCAACGCGCATCGCTCCCCTCAGCGCAAACGCGATGTCGCACGAGCACGCCCCGGAAACACTCACCCCCGGAACTCTCCCTTGGTGAGCGCGTGGGGGCCTTTTCCCTAGGAACTTACTCAACGCCCGTGGGCCCGCCACCGATAACCACCGTGTGCAGCAGACGGTCCTTCTCCTCTTCCGATGTCGTTGGCAGGTTGGCGCGCTCAAAGCGGTTGACGATGGCCGCCCGAATCTTGCGAGCGTCGACAACGCTCTTGAGGAAAAAGGCATGCTCCCGCACGCCTGGTACGCCAAAGGTGTTGGTTGTCGCCCCGACGGCCACGATAAGGTATGAGTAGGGCAGTTCAAACGTCACTGGTACTTCCCCCTCGACCCGCCCCAAGTCTGACACGCAGCTGACCGTTTGACGCTCCAGATCGACCGAGGTGGCCGACGCTTGCACGTAGTCAACCAGCTCGTTGGCAACACGGACCGGCTCCAGGAGGCTCCGGAACTCTACCGTTCCCACGCTCGCCGCCGCCAGCATGGGCGTGAACGCAAATGCATTGCGCGGCGAGATAACCGTCACGTCGTAAAGGTCACAGTCGAGCACTTTGATGAGTGCGTGGGCGCCCCAGCCGCTGCCGAGCACAATAATCCGCGGCTTGGCCACGGACTTGTCCTTCTGTTTGGGCAGCAGCAACCGCCCGTAATGCATACGCGCGTCCGTCAGCGAGTCGGTAATGCGGTCCCACACGAGCCCCGCAAAGGTCTCCCTGCGGGGCACCACGTAGTCCACGGGCGTCGGCACAAAGGACGGCTCGGCGGGCTTGGGCGGGTTCCGCACCGCTGGGTCCGCCTCGGGCACCGTCGCCGGGGCTTCGGGGGATTGGCGGGCAAGCACCTCCTCGGTCGCGTCGCTCTCCAATAGCGACTCGCCGCTGGTCGTCTCCGTGCTGGTGTCAACCTTGCCGGCCATGGCGACCCACACGGAAGGGGCGAGGCGGGAACGGCGCAGAGGAGTGGTCACCCCATACCGCCGTGCTGCCGCCGCCGATGTGTCACTGGGGCACGTGCGGGACACGCGGGGAGCCGTAAAGGCCGAAGCGACCGCCGATGGGCCGACGCCGGGCGCCACAAAGCCGGCCGACGGGGACGGCATGATGGCGACAACCGTCGGACGGGGGGCCGGGGAAGGGGTGGTGCGGCTCGTCAGTAGGTTACAGTGGGCGGCGGCGAGAGGAAGGTCGTGGTACGGCACTGCGGCGCTTCAGGTCCGGGTGGCGGGTGGCGGGTGACAGCGGTAGGGGTGGTGGCTACAGCGACGGGGGTGAGCGCGCCTGGATGCGCGCGGGGGGTGGCCGCGGAGATGTGGGACACGGTGGAGCTGAGCAGCCAGGTCGTGCGTGCAAGTCTTTAAACAAGGGGCGACGGCCATTTCGCTCGTCCGCCACCCACAGATGGCTCTGCCCGTTGAGCGCCAGATGCACGTGTCAAAGAGGTGTCTCCCTCCCGTGACGTGACATCAATCTCGGCCCAGACTTCCCATTGGTCGAGTCTCGAACCCGAAGACACCATCTCAACTGCGGTTTATCACTGGCGAGATCTGGGTCCGGTGGGCCACAGTGGACCGTGGATGCACCGCAGACCGCCAGGATACCAGCGCGGCAGCCTCAGGCGGGACCTCGTGGGGCTGAGCCCCGTTCTCTGCAAGGGAGCGTGCTGCTATCCTTCACAAGGGTCCCTTCCCCGCGTCAGTGGTGCCGAAGGTGCACTCATTCCACGACAATCAAGGGGGAATGCAATGGCCAGGACACTGTCGTCCACAACAAAATGGTCCATCGTGGTGGAAGGTGCGCTCAAGAGCGTAGGTTGATGACGTAGACTCTCTGAGAGGTCGACTGATTGACGCTTCCAGACGCGAAGTGGATACGGGTATGTCCCGTACAGTTCATTTTGAGTTGAACCATCCTCTGCTTTTCACTTACTCATGCCCTCTGCACTGTGCTCAGAGGTTTATCTTCTCAGCATAACGAGCCCGCAGCGCGGTGCAGCGGTAGTGCCGCAGGGCAGCAGGATACTGAATGACCGCTGCCGCTTCCCGTGCTTCAAAAACAACCGTATCACTGGCCGCATTCGGCTCGTACCAAACTTGAGAACCACCGAGGCATCCGTCGCGCCACTGCCTTTCGCCTTCAAGAGAGCCCAATGCAACGACTAAATTTAGTCTGGGGTTCATGCATGACAAGCATATCATACAACCGTTCTCCCAAAAATCCCGCACTCCAACTGTTGCAAAAGAGTTTCAAATCGGCCTCTGCGGGGTCGTAGAGGCCAATTGGAGTGCGGGATTTTTGGGAGAACGTCTGTACAGTTCAAAGAAGAAATAGGAACATCTCGGAAGACCACCCCGCCGACAGAAAACTCCGCACCACGGATGCTATCTCCTTCTCCAGCACCGTCGATGGTGCATCCCAGTCCCCTCCAACCCACAGAAGAAGCACAACAATAAAAAAGAGTGACCTTTTGCAGTTGTCATTGAATCAGTAGCTGTGAAGAAAGACGACTGCAGTCAACAGAACTATTTGACTACATGTCAGAAGCAACCTACAAAAGGGTTCTTGGTTCCACATCTTGCCAATGAAAAGCTAGAGCGATACAACAACTTCCCGCCATACGATCGCCGGCCAGCAGATCGTTTCCAGGATGACCTTCGCTCCCGCGTCCTGGAGAAGGGTAGATATAAAAAAAGTAAGGCTTGTATACTACTCTCTATCTTTCAGCCGTAAACCACTGCTTCCGCAAAAGTCCGATTTTTGGCGCCTCCGTGTCAAGTGACAGACATCACGGTAGGTCGTTCTCGTGCGAAAGCCCCGAGAGCTCCTTGCGTAGCGCGCCAAGCAGCGACATGGATGGCGGGCAGCCGGATATCGCTTGTGGCCACGAGCTCTGTCAGGCGACGCTTCGCAGCACCACGAGCTTGTCACGAATCTTCTTGAGCAATTTGCCTGTGCCCCGACATCTAGCCTCCTTCCCTATTTTTCACATGGATCAGGTCCCGTCGCCTCCCTCCTTGCAAATCCATGAAGACAGGCCCCAGCACTACAATCAAAAATCACTTTTCATTCTTGACATCACACAGATATACATTGGGAACCACTACAGTGCGTTCTCGTTATAAGAGAAAGCTTATTTAGCCGAATATGAATAAAAGTGGCCTACACGGACTGGAATGGAAGACTCGCGACCCATATCCTCTTGTCAACGATTCTCCTATATCGAGAACGCACTGTATACCGGGCTTGTTGACGTATCACGCTCTCCCTCCAGCCGGACTCCTGTGCAGCCATGCGGACATGGGCAACCACAGTGCCTCACCCGGTTCTCCTGGGTCGCCTGGGCCCTATCGCCGCCCGCGGGCTCGGGTGCTATATGTGGCGCTTTACTTCAGAAGTCTTAGTTTTTTTGTGCAGTGCCGAACGGTGCTAGCTGGAGGCATTCAAAGGTCGAGGCCTCTAGGGCCGCTTGGTTCAGAAGTAGCCCATCAATCCATGCGGACTGCCCCTGAGAGAGCGATTTCCTGCATGGCTCTGCGTCCTGGTGGAACGTACCTGACATGTGTTCTTGGTCAGATACAAGTGCTACGTGACAAGGAGAGAAGCATGCAGATCGCAGGGAGCCCCATCAAAAAGAGGACGTCAAAGAGCATAAGGCGTTTGTCTCATCTTGCAAACTCGTCAAGCCTCAAAAGATGAGATTTTCAAGATATTGCTATTCAGTACGAGTTCTCATAATGAGAGACAGCTGATTCAGATCTATATTATTAAAATTGGCTCATACGTACTGAAATGGAAGACCCGTGACCCATATTCTCTTGAAAACGACTATATTTATAACGAGATACTGCGCGATCATCACAACTCAGCGCAAGGCAGCCGTGAGTACCACAACATGAGACGTGACGCGAGGGCCCAGCAGCGTTCCATCTGACGCACAGCCAGAGCGTTGTCCACGGAATTTCAAAAGGGAGCAGTTTCAGGCCCGAGAGCCGCAGGCCTCTTGTCTGTGCTCACGAGGGTTGTGTCAGCCTCTCGCCCAGAATCGTGCTGAGTGTCATCCAGAGTCCCTCTTGTCATCACGGTGTCTCTTCCATCCCACAAACGGTTTACGGCAGAGTGAGGGTCTCAAGACTCCAGTAGCGGCGTGTGCCTTAGTAATGGCCCTCAAACGGGATCGTCGCGACGGCAGTCCCAGCAGATCGACAATGCTGGGGGTTCGGGACCGCACCCAGGGGTGTCCCAAACCCGAGAGGATGACCTCCCGCTATTTGAGTGGCACCAGTGTCGCTATCGACCATTCTTTGGCTCCTGCGGCCGCATTGATCAGGAGGGAACACGTGCACTGGCGAGCATCTTCCTAATACTTGGTTTCCAGCAATACGCAACGCTTGACCAATTCCCACATGTGCGTGACAGACGGCTCTGTGGTGGTGAACCAGTCAAGCGCTGTCGCGGGAAGGCGACATGAATGGGCAGACAAGAAAATGGTCTGACGACAACTACACTGACCCGAAGCTCTCGAGAGTTTGGTAGGGAGGTTTGGCGTGGAGGGGGCGCGGCGCGCTGGCGTAGAGGGCTCAATCGCCAGGCCGTACTGCATTGCGATCTCATTAGCTGCTACAGCACCGGCACCCGTTTCCTTCACGGGGGGGATGGCGGCACCCTCCACCGAGCAAAGTCGTCTGCTCAGGCGTCCGTCGGGTTTCAAAATGGCAGTCCAGCGGGATCTCAAACGCGAGGGGGAGGCAGTGTCAAGAGTGTCAGGACGCACGCAGCGGCGAGGGGGACACGTGCCTCTCGGCAGAGCGCCGCTGCCCGTTGGGCGGCGGCTCGAGCGAGCCGTGGAGGACGGCGCTCAAGATCGCGACACGGGGGGTGTCCGCGACACTCCACGCGCCGCGCACGCCGCGGCAGGGGTGGCGGCGGCCGCGCGGCCGCCGCCCCCGCCTCTGCGCACCACAGCGCGAAGGGCGGTCGGCTCGCGCCTCCCGCCGGCGGGGGCGTCACCAAACCTCTCTGCCGCGAGGCCTGGCGGCGTGTATCAAGTGCCTACGCCGCCGCGGCCTCGCGCCCGCGCTCCGTGCGTCACGCCGCGACGGACGGACCGGCCCGTACGCCATCACGCACGCGCACACCCTCACACACCCCCGACTCCCGACCAGTCAAGTGTTGGCCGGCGCCCGTGCCGCCACCCCACTACACCCCCCCTCCTCCCCCTCTCGCACGCGGCGTGTCACCCGTGGACCGCGGGCCAGCCCCAGTCCTGCTGGCCGACCGGCAGATGCCAAACGCGCGGCGGCCCGAGGCTCGGCGCGGAGCGTGGCAGTGCCGCCGCCGTCGGTCGTCGCCCCCGCCAATGCCGGCCGCCATGGGTGTCCGCCTGGCGGGAAGGTCACGCCCCCGGTGCCGCCGGCCCGCCGTCCTGACCGTGGCGGCGGCCGCCGCGTTGGCCATCGCGGCAGCCCTTCTCGGCGCTGTCGCTTGCGTGACGCCGACGGCCGCGCAGGCGGCATCGACCCTCGCGCCCGAGGTGGCCGACAAGACGCTCCCATTAGAGGGTCAACCATCAGAGCCCAACCCCGTACAAGAGTTTGTGCCCGAGCCGACCGAGACGCCCGAGCCGGCGTGGCGCGCCGCCCAATGCCGCGTGCCGGGGGAATGGTGTTCGAGGGCACAGCCGTGTTGCCGCGGCAACCAAGTGTGTGTCAGCGACAAGTTCATTGCCAATGGCTCCCGGCACTGCAAGTGGTGGTTTGGCAACTTTCGGGGGATGACCCTGACGCCGCTGTCGAGGTACGTGATGGGGGGGGTGGGGGGGAAGAGCCGTCGTAGGGGTGAGGACACTGTTTGTAATGAGACCCCTGGCAAAGTGCTCCGCGTGGAGGTCGAGCTTGGTGGTGGCACGACACAGCAGTGGTGGCTGACAGAGGTGGCACAGGCGCTGACAGGCTCTGCTCTCGCCCGACATCTGTTCAACTGCTCTGTTGTTCCTCCCTGGTGCTGCTGCCGCCTGCCACAGGTGGGACATGATGTCGAATGAGCTGGAGCCGACCATCCGCCGCCTCAAGGCTCTCAACGTCGACACCATCTCCCTCGTCTTTTACGAGTTCCAAACCTCGGAGCTCACTTCTGACATCCACCTCAACTACTCACGCTACAGCGCAGACCCGATTGCGATCGAGAGGGCCATCACGGTCATTCACCAAAGCGGGCTCAAGGTGCTCCTCAAACCCCACATTGGCCTCAACAACAACCAGTTCCGGGGCATCATCAAGCCCTCCGCAGCCTACTTTGCCGCCTACAAAAAGTACATCTACTTTTGGGCGGACGTGGCCAGGAAAAAGAACGTGCACGCCTTTTGCGTCGGCGCCGAACTCAAGGGCCTCGAGCGGTCGACGGCCTTTTGGCGGGAAGTGGTCGCCGGCTCGCGGTCCCGCTTTGGGGGGCTCATCACGTACGGTACGTGGGCGACATGTTGGTGCTTTGTTGCGCTGTTGCTTTGGTCCGTCTGCACGCGTGGCGGTGAGGAGTTGGACCAAGTGCCATGGAGTGGGGCAGGAGCGTCGTCAGGGCATTCCTTGTTGAGATGCTCGGTTTTCTCGTGCAAAGCATGCGACTAACCACTCGCTGCTGGTCGCCTTGGTCGCTTCCTTCACTGCCACACTCTTTCTGCCTTTTTTCGTATTTTTTCTTCCGCCCCCAGCTGCCAACTGGGACTCGTACAAGACGGTCAACTGGTGGGACGCCGTCGACTTTATCGGCATCGACTCGTACTTCCCGCTCGTCAGCGGCATGGACCGCACGCACACGGAGATGGAGATCCGCACCGGCTGGCAATGGGTGATGCGGGAGATCAACAAGTGGCACAAGAAGTTTTGGAGGCGTAGAGCTATTGTGTTCCTCGAGTCGGGCTGCCGCTCCATCCGCGGCGCCGCGTCGCGGCCGTGGGACTCTGAGATTTGGGGGCCGACGGACATGGCGGAGCAGGCCAACTACTACGCCGCCATGTTTCGCGTCGTCGGCCGGTACCCCTTTATCCAGGGCTACTTCCTGTGGCACTGGGTTAGCTACCTCAAGCACGGGGGGCCTAACGACAAGTCGTACACGGTGTGGAACAAGCCGGCGTTGGGGAGGGTGCGGAACTCGTTTTCGGGCAAGCCCAAGCCGATGAAGCCGTAGGCGACCCCTACCGGCACGACGTCGCTCGTCTGGATGATGATAACAGTGACTGTGTTCCGTGCACCCTCTTGGGTGTCGTCTGGTCCCACTTTTTTTGTTGATGGGTCGGGCCTGCGCTTTTTTATGTCGCCCCACCCTGCGCACCGCATGCCTTTGGCAACCTGTACACGTTATGAACAAAAACCGTTTAAGTCTGTCTCAACAGCTCGTCCCGAGAGGAGCGTGGCAGTCCATCTGGCGTTCCTCTCTTGTCTTGAAGAGTATCTTTCCCTGCGCCGCCGACACCAGGACAGCCCGGTTGGGACGCGGCCGAGGCGGCGGCCAGAGTCTGCGGATTGTCCGCAGTCTCAGACATCGTCAACAGTGTCGGCCGAAATGTGACGGCCTTGATTCGACCTTGATCCGCTGCAGCTCGCAGTGGCCGCCCCTCGAGGGGCCAGCTTCGAGGCCTCGAAGCTCGCGTGCCCCCGTCCGCTGACGCTGCGGAAGCGCCGCCCTCTGCTGCCGCCGCCGTCGTGGGTCGGCCGAGCGTGCCGCCCCCGCCATTCGCGTCTTGCCCGTCATGGCCTTTCTAAGCCCCATGCTAACTGCGTCCCCTGCCGTTGCCAGCCGGCCACTGGCGCGCCGCCTCCTCGGCCGCCGCCGCCCCCTCCCGTGCGTCCGCCCCCGTCGCACGGGCACGTGGCGTGGCGGAGGACGGCATGCGGCCACCGTCTGTGCGAGTGCGGGCTCGCCCGGCCCCGTCCCCCCCCCCCCCC
>ENA-ORXT01004639-ORXT01004639.1-marine-metagenome-genome-assembly--contig:-NODE-4639-length-14059-cov-12.215491_pt1 | contig 14059 bp, 11 predicted proteins | sample MGYA00237868_ERZ511482 | MGnify/ENA metagenome assembly ERZ511482 | reverse complement strand
CGGACCGCCCTCCGCCGTCGGCGGGGAGTGGCGCGTCGACGGCGGCTTTGGTGGCTTCACTGCCACGGGTGGCGACGTGAAGGGCGGCCGCCACCGCTGCCGGCGCAGCGAGCACCGGCGGCGACGGCGGCGGCTGCGGCGGCTGGTGCGACGCCGCGCCGTCGGCGGGCGGCGACAGGGGCAGGGCGACGAGCACGACGGTGAGTGCCAGCACCTCCCCCGGACGATCATTTCGACCCGCACCCACGGGTTGGCGGCGGCATGCGCGCCAATGGCAGACACGACAGCGGTGAGGGTAGCGAGGCGGTCGCCGGCGTCGACCACCGCCGTCGACGCGCCGCCCGCCACGGCGGCCGCGATGGCGGACATCAACGCGGCCATGGTGCCGCCGTCGACGTTGGCAGCCTCGGAAACTCCCGCGCGCTCCCTCGTCATCGTGGTGCCGAGGGCGACCGACACGGCGGTCACGGGCGGCCACGACAGGGTCGCCGCGGCGGCGGCGGCGGCGGCAGTGGCGGCAGTCACCTCCGCCACGGCGGTGACCGCCGGGTAGGGCGGCGGCGGACACCCCCCCGGCACCACGTTGCCATCTCCATCCTCTGCCGCTCGCCCTCCCCCCGACTTCTCGAGAGCCGCCCAGTCGGTGACGCCCGCATGAGACACGAAGGAAAACACCATCGGTAGTGGTCCTTATCAGGCCTTATCACGTGGTACATATATTTACTGTTGCGCATAACTTGCCTAAATGATTTAAATCTTATCCAATAATGTATATTAATAAAAATCACGTCACACGTATAAAAATCAAGGGTTGATTTCAATCACCTTTACCCGGCGCCACAAATGATATAAATCTCACCTCTGCCTTCAACGCACCGAAATCCGCCCCAAAGCAACTTAAGCGCCCACATAAATGCGGCATGTAGCACCCACTAAGTTAAGAGAAGTACAGAAGTGGTGCCCGTGGCGACTCTCTCAAGTATCATGCGAAATAGAGCTATGACCCATGAAGGCCTGCACGGTGGTTTTTGCGTGATGAACCGCAGACGGGGGACCTGCATCGAGGGTTGTGCAACACGCCCCTTTTTGAAGGGCGTGCGGTCGTGACACGTCAAGGCACGCCCTGAACACGCCCGTAATCACTAAACACGCCCGACACGCTCTAAAGTAACACCCACAAAAACCCCAAGTAGCACCTACCAATGCTCTGCCTAAACCGCTCGATACGATACACCATCTTGGCGCTGGCCAGATACGTCGTGTCAAACACATCCTTGAGCAGCACGTTGGTCTGACGAGGATCGCGGCCGCTGCCTGCCGCGCTCGACGCCCCACCCACCGCAGCAGTGACACCCTCCGTGCCGACGCTCCGTGCCACGTAAGCCTCCCAAATGCTCACCAGATCAGACTCTCGGAGGCGAGGCAGCTGGCTGGCGCCGTTGACTTCCGACGCTTCGTCGTTCGCTGTCGCCTCTCCCCGCTCGCGGCATGCCTGGGACACCTCGTTCAACTCTTGCGGTATGCTTCTGGCGTCGGATGCCAGGCCTGCGACCGCACCCGCGTCAGCGTCGTTCTCGTTGTCGGCAGCGGGGGGGGGCTCCACTCGTCCTCGTAGTCATCATGGGGTCCACCATTCCGCCGGCATCTTGACCAAAATCGCCCATGCGGGACCCCGGTGACACCGTCTGGCGCGGCGCCGCCTCTTTGGCCAGCGCAGCTCGCATTTGCAGCACCACCTTGGTCATGTCGGTCAATCGGTGGGGGTCGAGTCGGTTGCAATCCTTACACGACCACCTCACTGCAACCAGCCTAATAAGTGCACATGAACCTGTAATTAAACACGCCCTCACCGCCGCCGCCGCCAGGCGCCGCCCGCTCCTCCGCCGCCGCCCCCACCGCAATGGGCCACCCGGAGTCTGGCGGCGCTGGGACCTGGCCTTCCGATTGGCCCATCGTAACTGATTGAATTGAATGGGACGAAACTGGAAGAAACTGGAAGAGGCCTCCAAGCGTCCCGAGATTCTGGCTGAGGTCCTGTCTTCAAAGTTCTGAATTTAAGGTATGGGCCGGGACGCAGCAGGCCCGACGCAGCAGGCCATGACTTGGCACTTGCGCCGCGAACGCGCAGCGCAGCACACAGCTGTCACTTGTCTTGGGCGTCATGCAGCCTGCGGTCCTCGATGGTGCTGAGTGGCAGGCAGCTACGTCACGCCTGAAGCCCCTCCCTGACGATGGACGCGGCAGTAGAGCCGTCGAGGCCGCTGGCGACCTCCCCCGCCTCCCGCCCCCCCACCCCCCGCCCCGCCAGTACCGCGCGCCAGGCCGCAGCCGAGCGGTCGGGCGAGGTCGATGTGGATACGCCGGCAGTTGTGCCTGCCGGCCCATGTCGGCTGCATCCTCCTTCCCCCGCTGCACGCGTGCAGTCTGCCGAGGTTGCGCGCCGTGCCGCATTGTCGGCCACCTTCGCCCAGGCCACGGCCGCTACGGTGGCAGGAGCAGCTGGTCGAGTGGCGGCGTCGGCGGCAACGAGGACCCGTGCCGAAACTCGGCGCCAAACACGCGGCATCGGCACCCTCGAAGCGGACCTGCACGCTGGGGTGGATGCGTGGGCGGGGGCCAGCACGAGCCACGCCCGCGGCGCCTCGGCGGGCAATGCGTACCTTCCAGCGGTTCCCATGCAGCTGTTGAACAATCCTGAGACGAACCGGGCGACGCTGGTGGCGCTTTGCGACGAGCGAACCATCCCGGCGGGCGAGAACGACTCGCTTCAGTCGCTCAAGACGAGCTTGCTGCGATTCAACGCGTCGAGCAGCACGGTCAACGGGGCACGGATGCTGTCGACGATGGTGTTCGTCCGCGGGGAGGCGCAGCTGGGGCGGGGGGGGTTGGCAGACTACCAAGCTGCTGTGGCCCACCCTGTGGGCGTGGGGGTAGATGGCGCCACCATTCCCTCGGCAGCCGACGCCCGTCGCCGGCAGCTCCCGCCTATAGCGCTTTTTGGAGACGCGCCGGCGCCATCTGCACCGTCCCCTACCCCTCGTCCTCCTCCTTCCACCGACTTGCCGACGCCGGGAGCTGCTACCTGGCGCGGTAGCGCCTCACCTCCGTGTGCCAACATCCCGAGCGGTACTGCGAGCCGTGCGGCAGCACCGCCCACTACAATCCCTCAGAGTGACACCGCCGCCCCGTCGCTGGTCGTGCCGCCTTCCGATGGCGCCGCCTCGCCGCACTCTGCGGCACCTCGCCGACGTTCGCTAGTTCACGCTGGCCAGCTGGTGCAGGCCATGTTGGAGGAGGAGGCGGAGCGCGTCGAAACCATGGCGACCGCCGAAGGCCTTGCCGATGTCAAGCACCTGCTAGAGAAGGTGTACGACAGGGTCAACGCGCACGCGAACTCTCAAGCCGTGGCTAACACGCGGACCGACGTGGCGCTCGGTTCCATGCTGAAGTCGCAGACAGAGCTCATGGCCACGTCTGGCGGTACAGCAGCGGCACGGGCGGCCGGACGCCGGACGGGCTTGGTTCAAGCGGGTCGTCAAGCCAAGAGGGCCAAGGGTGCCGGCGGCGCCGCGCTAGGGCCGGCGCCGGACGCCACCGGGGCAGGTGCTCCCGCCGCTGCAACGACGGCTGGTGCTGCTCCAGCGGTAGGAGTTTTCAAGCACCCCCTTGTGGCCGACTGGAGCTTGCCGCCCGAGATAATGGCGCAGCGGTTCAGCACCGAGCCCCTCGCCCCGCAGCTGGCCAACCTGGTGAAGATGTGTCACGTGTCGGTCGGCTACCCCGGCATTTTTGGCTCCTTTGCGTGCGCCGAGCTCTACGAGAGGGCCCTGGTGCGGTTGGAGGACGTGGTGGACGGGGGCGGGACGGCGGCGGCGGCCAACGCGGCCAAGACGGAGAAGATGAGAGGCATAATCAAGAACAAGGCAAAGAAGTACATCATCATGATGGGCTGGCTGCACGGCATCAAACCCGAGGCCTTGAAGCGGCCAGAGGAGGCGACGTATGAGAGCATGCAGCTGTTTTCCCTCAACGACGAAGACTGCGCTCTGTTGTCGGCCGCCATCACCCGTGACGCCGACGTTCTGGGGTGGGCGGCCAGCCACGCCATTCGCCTCCCAACGGCCGCGCGCGTCAACCAGCTTCACAACCTCGTCCAGTCGAAGGGCAAGCGTGGGGGGGGGGGGGTTAGCACGACGGCGGCTGGCATACTGGAATCATCCCCGTTCAAAGAGCTACTCGCTGCAGCACGTAAGAACGTGGAAGAAAAGTATGGGTGTGTGGAAAAATAAATGTGGCGTGTGGTCTGGTTTCTGGACAGCCTCTCAAAGCTTTGGCTGTCTTCCCATGGCCGCTTTTCCCCTTTGCTCTTGTCGTGTACACCGACTTCGTCAGATAAAGAGGATCAGACAACCAGGGAGTTGGATACACTTACAGGATCCCGCCAGCGGAATGCATGGTACTTTGAACCGGAAAGGGCGTGTCTGAACCACGTCAGGACCGTCACGACTGGTGTCGGGTTTTTGTCCGAGTATGAGTGTCTGTCTGTCCAGACGTCGCACCCCCCCCGCATCTCCTCCGGCGCGGAAACGCCACCCTCTCGCAACCGGCCCAGGAGGTATCCTCCCCGCCCATCTGCCGTGCTGGGCTTTCTGACAGAATGGACAGCCGGTGCGTTCACCCTGCCCCCCACTTGTTCCGTTGCGGCCGCACGCCGCCCGCGCTGCACAGTGGTCCTCCCACTTCCCCCCCTCTCTCTGGGCTTATACCAGCCTAAGCCGTTCTCCTCCGCGCTGCCGGTGGTACCTGTTCCCGTTTGGTTGTTGGCGATCTGCTGCCTTTGGTGCCCGTTCTCTTTTTCGCAGTTGGTACGTAATTGACTTGGTAGCAGGGTAGCGTGGAGAGTGGTGTGGTGCTGATAGTATGCGATTGCTCGACGGAGGGGACGGTTGTGCATCCAGATGGCATTGGGCTGACATGGGCTTGTCCACCGGTTATTGCATGGCCTTCACATTGCCTCTTCTTTCCCTCCTGGTTTTGTGCGCGCCCCTCTTCGTGTGGGCTGTGCCTGACCTCCGCCACGCTCCCACCCCCTCCCCTCCGTGGCCGTCGCCGCCGCCAATCTACTTGCAGATGCTGTGGGCTTCCCCCACCGGCTGCCACCATGCAGAATGTGCTGCAGGAGCTGGGACTGAATGTGGCGGCTCAGTCGGCGGCCGACGCCGTGGCTGTTCCTCCCTCTGGCGCGCAGCCGGCCAACGCTGACGTCTCTAATTCGGCTGCCGCAACGCCGGCTTCCCCTCCGTCGGTCCAGCTCAGCGGCAGTGACGAGCCCGTGCCGGAAAGCGTCCAGCAGATGATGCTTGACAGCTTCTTTTCCCAAGAAGAGGGCAAAGAGCGACGGGCGGGGCAGGCGCGGGCAGCCGCGGCCGCCGGCTTTGCGCCAACGCCCGTTGCCGGCGGTCCCATCATCAACACGGGCATGGCGACCGTCGACGGCACGTGCTCATCCACACCGTCGCCGGCCGAGAGCGAGACGGTTTTGGTGCCGGCAGCCAACCAAGTGGGCACACAGCCGCGGTCGGGAGCTGTAGCAGACGACGCGGGAGAACGGGCTCAAGGCCGTCGCCTTCGCAACCGCAGTGGGGCTAGCGGTGGCAGCGGCATTCACCGCCCCAGGCAGTCGGCCGCCGTTGAGCCGGCGTTTGAGTTTTCAACGCTCCGGCCATTCACCCATTACGCCAAGAGCACCGAGTCGTTTGTCAGCCTCTGGATGCTCTCGGTCGTTGCGCTCTGGCCCCAGGCGGGGGCGTCCGCAAAGCGCCGCCGCCTCAATGCTGAGGGCGCCGATTGCCCCGGCGCCGGCGAGAACTCGGCGGAAGGCACCAACGTTGCCGAGAAGACGTGGATGACGCGCATCCGGACAGCATGCGCGTTTGCCGACTTCATCGGCCGCACCGTGTGCATCCACGATGGGGACGAGCGGCCGTCAGACGCGGAGATTGACCGCGGTGTGCGGAAGTTCTTCACGTGCATGACGCCGTTTACGAAGCTGACCATCATTGCCTTCCTGAAGTGCCGCCGGGCCGGCTATTCCATCGCTGGAAGAGCTCAGACGCTCACTCCCGTCACGCTCAAGGATTATACCTCGGGGCTGTCGTTCTTGTTCGCCGAGGCCAAGCTGGATGGGCCGCTTGGCGTCGTTCCGCTCGTCAAGGACTGCCCAGAGCGCAACTCCCCGTGGCAGATGAAGGGGGTGGCGGAGCTCAACAACGAGAAGAAGGTGCGGGCAGACCCCGGCACGTTTATCGGCAACCCCATGGCGACGGCGGACGTCAAGAACTTCCGCGGCGCAGCCAACAAGGAGGCGCGGCAATGCGGTGAGCAGTCACTCTCGTCCGCACCGGTGACGCCCGAGATCATGGCGGCACTCCACGCCGAGCTCTTTCGCTCGCACTTGTCCCCACCCTCGCCACCGGCCCCACACGCCCGACCGACCCCATCCGCCCCGTCCGATCCTGCCCCGTTGAGCAACGGCTGTATGGAGGCGGCGCCGGCCTCGTCACCGCCAGCCTCCCAGGGGAAGTCTCTGCGCGTGAAGGCGGCTCGGCTGAGCGGTTACTCGCCGCCCTCCGTCGGGCAGGCGGACATGCTGACCTACGTTTACTACGTGGTTGCTTTCCTCACTCTGGCGCGTCCCGTCACCATCAACTACATGACGTTTGACGACGTGACGTTCCCGGACCTGAAGCTTGCCGAGAATTTTGAGTTTTTCCAGAGGTACGTGCAGTGGGCCCAAGACTTGGCCGGCGACACGGCAGGGGGCGGGTGGTGGCGTTGTGCTGGCGTGTTTGCATTGGCGAACGACGGGTTTAGTCCCAGTGTCGTGGCATCGCTCTTCCTTGTTGCTAATTGTTTCCCTCTTTCTGGCCTTGGTCTGTTGTGTCCCTGCGCCGGCACCACTCCTGTATCAATGTCTCTTGTCCCCCTTTCCCATCAATGTCTTCTGCTCTCCCACAGACACAAGCATCACCGATTTGTCAACCTGAGATTGAGGCTGACGAAAACGGGCACCAGTACGACGGACGTGATGACTGTGCGGCTCTTCAGCTTCTTCACGCAGGTGAGCGCCAAGGACGAGCGGGAGCTCGGGCAGATGGGGTGGGTGCACTGTCGAAGCGAGCACCTCAACTTCCCCCAACTCTTCCACGCTCTGCTTCTGTTTGCGTGCTCTGCTCCGGGAGTGGGCATGGACGTCAACATCCTCTTGCAGCAGCCGCTCTTCCCCAGCCTGCTGGTGCGCAGTGTGAGCGGCGCGGTGCGCCTGTTCAAGAGCCGCTCGGAGACTGAGATTAACACTCGGTTTTTGGCCGACTTGACACGAATCGGCCAGGACCTGATGAACGGGGAGCGAGCGTGCCGCCTCTACGGATTCCGTCGCGGGGGTGCTCAGGCACTACTGGACGCGACTGGTCTGTTTGAGCAGGTCATGCGCTTGGGCGGGTGGTCGGCCTCCTCTGGGTCGTTTTTCCGCTACGTTGCCGCGATGAACACACGCGGTACGCTGCGCTCCACCCTGCGCTCCTTCCGGCAAGATGAAATCACTCAAGTCGTTTCCCAGGTGACGGCCTCGTTCGGCATGTGGACGTCAGGCGTGGTACGCGACGTGTGCCTGCGGGCCATTGGTGGGGACGGCGTGATCGATCACGACGCGATTGCGGCCATTGAGAGCGACCATGTCAAGAAGCTGTGCTCGTTGCTGTGCCAGTGTGTGTTGACCTTGCGCTTTGGGACCGTGGCTGCCTACACCTCCGACGAGGAGAAGTAGATAACGACGCTGGTGGCGGGCGCCGCCGCCGCCGCCAGCGCCAACGCAGCCATCCGTGGCGAGTGGCGGAGGTGGCGCTGGTGGTAGGCGCCACCGTAGCCGTTGAGTTGAGAACGTTCGGCTCGCGGCCACGGCGGTGCTCTTTTTGTGCGTCGCCGACGCATCCATCGGCGGCGAGGGACGGCGACGGCGCAGGTGGCGCGCGTCGCCGCCACGACCCCTGGTGGGGCTATCGGCGGTACTGAGCGGAGAGGCAACTGCTCGCGCGCGTCTCCAACGCCATCCAAGATACCGCTGCGGGCTCGTTGCCACAGCGGCGGTGCTGCGGGCCGGCGCTGCCGCCCCATTCAGAAACAGTGGAAGCCGGGGGAGGTCGCGGCGCTGGTGGTGCGTGTCGACGCCTCCACAGCCGCAAGGACGCGAGACGAGCGCTGGCCGCGGTGCTGTTGGTGGGCGGTTGGAGCACCCCCATCACAGCCTTCCGGAACAAGAGGCGGCGGCGGCGTTGTTGGAGCACGCCGCCGCCGAACGTAGCACGGGGATGGCCGGCACGACGCGACCGTGGCGATGGTGGTGGTCCCGGTCACGACGACCGATCCAAGATCTGCCGGAAAGGGGCTGCAGCGGCGTTGGTGGTGCGTGTCGCCGCCGACACGGATGAAGCCACTGAGTAGCTGCGGCCGCGGACGCAGCCATCGACCGAACGGGGCGGCGGCGGCGCTGGTGGCGCGCATCGCCGCCAACACCCACGCAATGATGGGCAAAAGGGGCGGCGACGACGCTGTTGGCACTCTTCTCGCAGTCCCTGACGCAACCATCGGCGCCACGTGGAGGCGGTGGCGCTGGTGGTGCGCGTCGCCGCCGCCGCGGCCGCAACCATCGGCGACAAGTATCGGGGGCCGCGCTGGTGGCGCGCGGAGGGTGCCGCTGCGGCTGGCACCACCGTCGAGACCAAGGAGCAGCGGCGGCGCTGGTGGTGCGCGTCGCCGCCGCCGCCAGCACGACGATGAGTGGAAAAGGTCGGTGGCGGCATCGTGTGCACGCGGCGACGCCACCACCCACAAGACAATATGCTGTCAGTCGGGGATGGGGACTGGACGAACGGGGTGTGTGACCGTTGTAGTATGTGCCTGCAGCAGGGTGCATGTGTTACGGGTGGGGTAGAAGAGAGAGAAGGGGCCATGAAGCCTTTCTGAGCGCGAAGTATGTGTGCTTGGCTTGGCAGCGATTGTCTCATGGATTGCACACGTTTCTCAAGTGTGTCTTGACCAGGCCATCGTCATTTTGTGGCGACGCAGACCGTGAAAGCTGCGAAGCAGGACTTGCCTATTGTGTAGAAGGTATTACCTTCACATGGTACTGGCCAGCACAACTGCTTTATTGACACGAGAATCAACACATGCGCTTCAAAGAGAAAGGAATCAGAACTTAGGCGGAAGAGGGAAGTCAGACAGGAACTCGGCGCGCAAGGCAGCCGCCTCGTCGTGCTCATCTTGAATGTTGCGCTTGACCTTGTCAGCAACCTGGTCGTACTGGTACGTCACGGTCGTGGTGTAGGCGCCCGCGATGGGAGATGCGCGCGTCACACAGGCGGAAAGAGCGGCGGTGGCCGCCAGGTCTGCATATATGTCAGCCGTGGAGTCCGCAACGGCTGCGTCGCGCTCAGACTCAGCATCCACGTCCCCCAGCTTCCCCGCCCGGTACGCTGCCGCCTGCGCCGTGAAGTATCCCGCCTGCTTGGCGGCCTCGATACCAATGTCCCGCGCCTCGGTCACTTTCTCGTTGTATGCCACGAAGAAGCCCTCGGAGAAGCCATTTGTCGTCGCCGGTGGCACCGGCGGAGCAGCGGCTGCCACGGTTGCCTCGACCGCCGCGTCCTTGATCGTATGGGACGGTGTGGGCACAGGCTTCACTGCGTCTGCGTCTTCCTCTTTCACCGACGCCGGGGGAGTGGGCGCGAGCGACGGCGGTGGCGTCGGCTCGATCCCAGGAAAGGGAATGGACCACACGTCCGCCATGGCCGCGCCAGCCACCTTGAAAGGCATCTTCCCGAACCCCGACCCCGCCAAATTGGCGGGCTGGGTGATGGGGGAGGTGGAAGCGGAGCCCGGTCACCCGTGCACTCAATGAGGAGGGCGCCACGCGTGCCAGGACACAAAGGAGGGGGTACGGAATGGCAGAAAATTGGAACGGAAAGCAGGTGGTAGGCAATGGGAGGGGTACCGAGCGGGAGGAGTAAGAATTGGGAGGAGGGGGACACAGAGGAGAAGGCAATGGGACTCAGCCGCCAAGTACCGATAACGGACGGGCGCACGTGCGGACGGACGATGGGCGGCATGTAGAGACGAGCGCGTGGAGCAGCGATTGGGGCTGGCGCGTGGGCGGCGCACAGCAGCGGTTACAGCGGGTGTGGGTCTTTCGTGAGCCGTTCGGGCGCGTGATCGGAGAAAGCGCGGCCTGCGAGCTCACGACAGCAGGGGCCGCATCGGTTGCGATCTTGATTGATCCTCCAACAATATCCAGCAATCCAAAAATCAGCAATCGCGGATTTCCGTCATGTGATTTTCGTCAACTCCGGATGTTTGCGACTGGATGGTGCTGATTTTGGACTGCATGGCCCCGAATAGCAATGGAAGCGGAAGGACGTGTCCCATTACCTCGACAACTCGCCTCGAAGCGCGACTCGCGGCCTGGTTGCACGATGCAGCCAGACGGGCTTGAGCTTTCTTGCACGGTACCAGGGACGAAATGGTACAAGAGCACGCCAAGGCATTGTTTATTACATGGAAACAAGGGACTCATGGAAAGCAAGTGCCGCGTCGTCGACGATGATCCTGTCCTCATCAAAGCCCATCAGATACAGGCCGCCCAGGGTCGATGTTCGAGAAAGGCCGGACAAAGCTTGTCCAGCAGCGAATGCGTTGGTCAGGTCAACCGCCGCCTCCTCCAACGTCCACCCCTGAGCTGAGTGAATTGTCGACGCCCATGCCAGCACGAGCGGCACCTGCATCCTTGTTGCTGCCCTCTTGACCCCGTCGAGGGCGACGACATGGCCCATAATCGGCGTCACGTCCAGCACCTTGCTTGTCCCTGCGGGAAGCGCAAACCGAACACGCGGGTAGCGCCGACGCCCGACAACCCGAAAACAAACGATGATGCCGCGCGTCCCGCAGGGCACACCCTGCGATGCGAGGCATGAAGTGGGTACGGCCACCACGGCACCGACCCGGAGGGAGACGACGCGCGGGAGCTTGAGGGCCCCGTCCAGCAGAGCCGAGGCGCGCGCCAGGGTGAGGTAGGGTGCGTCTTGGACCTTGTCCACAGCTTCAAAGACCACAGAGGGCCCTGGTAGCAGCCGCAGCTCCTCCTCGTTCTTGTCAATGGCGTCTTGTGTGTGGCAAAAGAGGCATACAACGTTGGGAGGAGGGACTCCCGTGCGGCGGCTTGCCAGCAACGCCATGTCCGCGTCCGTATGTTGCCCCGTCCGCAGCCGCAGCAGGAGCCCCAGCATCTGCGGGTCGCGCATCTGCCGCCAGTTTGTCTTGAGGATGACAGCCCTGTTGCCAAATACGAGGCCCCAAACGTCAGCCAAAAAGGCGTAGCTCCCAAAGGGAGGGGCCAGCTGCAGGAAGTCACCGGCGACGAGGAGGGTCAGACCGCCAAAGGGTACCGACCGCCGGCGGACGGCACGCAGCACGAGATCCAGTCGCGTCATAAACGCCGCCGATAAGGTGCCTACCTCGTCCATGACGAGCACCATGGCGGAGCACATCCGCACCTTGGCCGCGTACGGAATGACGTCGTTGACCACCGTGTCGAGGGGGGACAACACGTCGGCGTCACCATTGCAAAATCCCGCCCAGCTGTGCACCGTCGTGCCGCAGACGAGCGCGGCCGCGACACCCGAGCTCCCGCTGGCGGTGACGGCGACGCCCGCGTCCCGCAGTGCCGACACCACCTGGTTCACTAGGTACGTCTTCCCGCAGCCCGGCGGTCCCGTCAAAAAGACGTCTTGGCGGCGCAGCAACAGACGACAAAGACGTAGGGTGTCTCCGTCAACACGGGATGGCAGCTGTGCCGCTTGCGACATGGTGGCCACAGGCAGGCGCGCAGCGCGGTCTGCCTGTACGGAGCGGCCAGCGCGACCTCCGCCGCCACCGCCGTACGCCCAAGCCACGCGCTTGCGGTGCCCGCCGTTACCGCGTCGAAGGGCATAGCGGAGGTCTGCTGCCACTGGATGGGGGATGGGTCCGCGGAGCGATGAATCTGTGGGCGGCACCCGCAGAGGAAGGTCGTAGTGGTCGGTGGCGGGGAGCGGGGAGGATACACCGGCAGAGGCCACCGAGGTTGCCAGCCGCCGCCGCTTGGACGTGGCGGGGGCACCAACGTCCTGACAGAGAGTGACAGGGCGCGGCGGCAGGGAAAGCCCACGCACGACTACCTCCCGACCGCACGCCGGCCGTCCGAGAGACATGAAGAAGGCCGCGGCACTTGCAGGGTCAGCCAGGTCAATGACCGACTGGTCGCCCGCCGTGTAGACCGTCAGCAGCGTCCCGTCAATGGCGGGGAAGGATGGGAGGAGGAGGGATTCGGGAAGGGGTACCGCGGTGGTGTCGGCGCGCTGGGAGCGGGAGGAGGATAAAGAGGCAGCCCCACGAACGACCATGGCGGTCGCCCACAGCTCCGCCGTATCGGCATCATTGAAGACGCGGACGACGAGTTCCCACGACCGTAGGAGGTGGGAGCGCACCGCGTTGGCGGACACCTTCGCGTCGCCAGTCAGCGCGAAGGTTCGACATGCCGCAGGGATGGAGGAGTTGCGCGTTGCCAAAAAAACAGAGTCGGAGGCCATGACAGATGGAAAGAAATAAAGGGACGTGGGTGGGTATCGGATGTGAGGACGTCGCGGAGGTTGGTCAGCACATACTCGGTGGCTACAGAACGAGGAAGCGCGACGAAGTACTCCGTCGAGCTGCAGACGCGGACGGCAGTCGTGCCGGGGCAACCAAGCGGCCTAAAAGAACGCACACAGGCTGGGGCGAGGCAGTGGCGTGGTGGCTTACCTTGCGGTGGCGGGACGGAAAAAGGCGGGCGATGGTGGCGCAGGTCAGCGGGGGGCGGGAGAGGCTGATGCCTTGGTGGCTCGCCGGGGTGCGGCGGGAGGAGAAAAGGCGGGCAACAACCGCACGCGAAAGGCCTGCTCTCGGGCACGCATTGAGTGGGGTTGGGGGCGCGTCCCCCACCCCCTTCTCACCATCACAGGCGACGCGCCTCCGCGCGCGCAAGGGCACACCGCCCAAGCCACCACTCACGCACGACCCCGTAGATGCAGCTCAGGCCGACGTGCTATTTGCGCGCACTCGGCCGGGCCAGAAAATCGGGGTGGGGTTGGGGGTGGCGTGGGAGTGGATTGGGGGTCTCTGTGGCCGGCGCTTGCAACGGCTTGCGTGGGTGATCTCCGACGCCGTGTTGCGATCCGCCACCAGTGCTCCACTTTGAGGCTCTCTCACGTGGGTGCGTCCGAGGGCCTGCTCCCGCCGTCGTTGCGAGTGGTCCACAAGGTCCCGATTCCGGCATGCATGGGGGGTGGGGGGTGTTGGGCAATCCCAATTTTGACCACATCTCACACGCAAGACCCATGAACCGCACAGAGAAAAGAAGTGGGAGACGTACTGGTTGAAAGAACTCAAAGGCCTTCCGCCAAGGGAGCATCAGGTGTTTGTAGGCGCGAACCAGGCTGCTCCGTGAGAACCATAGGCGCTCGATGTTTGGCTGCCTCTAGACGAGGCGCCTAGTGCATCGTGCAAGCCCATGAAGAGGCGCTCGTTGTTCGAGGCAGCCCCCGTAAGGGGCGCCAAGAACATCGTGCAAGCCCCAAGCGGGCGCTCGACCCCCTAGCTCCATGTAGCGAGGGCAGGGAGGCGTGCTGCCCGTCGGGCCCGGCGCAGCACACGCAGCGCTGCCCATAGTCGTGGCGCGCGGTACGTGGTGCCGCCGAGTATGTCCACGCCGACGGCGCCAGTGTTTGTCGTCAGCGCTCGTCGATGGATCTTCCCCTTCTCCCTCCGTGCTAGTATTCTCCCCGCGTCCCTCTCTGTCCTCTCGGAGGCGCTCGACCCCCACTCCGCACTTGCGGACCTCCCCAAACGTCCTCCCGGCACCGCCAACCGCCAGTGTGCCCTTGCGTGCCATGCCACCGCCCGCGCTCTTGCACACATCGCGACCGTCGCGGCG
>ENA-ORXT01004635-ORXT01004635.1-marine-metagenome-genome-assembly--contig:-NODE-4635-length-14062-cov-5.597354_pt1 | contig 14062 bp, 8 predicted proteins | sample MGYA00237868_ERZ511482 | MGnify/ENA metagenome assembly ERZ511482 | reverse complement strand
GGCAAATGAAAATTGACGACGCAAGGTGCAAATTAAAAACCATCTACCCTAAAATTAAGCTTTGACAGACCACTAGGCACATTTCGACATAGGTCGCTTGGGACAACCCGCCGAGATCGCACTCCGAAATTTCTGAAAGACAATGCTGCCCACTTTGTTTAGTGGGAAAAGGAGTTTACGCATCCTGATACTCCCAACCCAGTTCCTGCTGACCGATCGAAGGGGTTCACTGCAGTACTTCCATTTCCTGAATTTGACGTTGAGGCGGAAAGTTGGGAATGTCACTACACGTTTCAGCCAAACTATACATGGGGTGGCCAGTTTGAGGGGGCACCGTTAAACCTATCGGTGCCGAACCGACGTTGCATAACGTTCCCACACTTTATCCAGATCAGCCAAAATAGGTTCGAAGAGTTCTGTTTTCACGCCCGATAAGTGATCTGAAGCACCTGTTGTCACTACAACCGTTACGATCGGCGTGTTTATCTAACCGGAGGCCATTAACTGACCGGATCTTTCCTTTTTGTCAGGACATCTTCTCTAGGCGCTGTATTTTTTCAACGTTGGCGATGGAACGTTGACTTTATACATCACAGAGAACGGTTTCCCCTGACCTTAGCACAGCGAAAGTTTCCCCATGGCCAAGTCCAAATCAACTGCAACTGCAACTGCAACAAAAGCATCTGCCAAAAAAGCAACTACAAAAACTAAAACCAAGGCAAAGACTGCTGCGAAGCCAAAAGCAGCAAAGAAAGAAGTCAGTCCTCAAGTATTGGAACTGATGAACGAGACGGGCCGACGTAAGAGTACGACTGCAAAGCCGAAAGTTGAACGCCGCAAGCGTCGCCGTCAGATTGACCCTACAACCTGCGAACGCGAATATTCAGATCCTGAAGTCCAGTTCATGCAAGCGATGGACGAGTACAAACGGGCAAGTGGCCGAATGTTCCCAACTTGCAGCGAGATCCTCGAAGTGTTGGCACGCTTGGGATACCGCCAAATCGAAACCCCACTCGACCTAATGTACGAGCCAAAAGCGGCTCAAAAGTCGGAAGAAGATTTGGACGACGAAGCGGAAGACGAAAACGAAGATTATTAATCGCCGACCTTCGTTCAGGTTGATGCCGAAACGATATTTTCCCAACCACTGGATGGCAATTTCAGGGCAAGATCAAACTCGCTCCGCTCCCCACTGCCCGCCGAAATTGTCGTCCATTTTTACACGCTGCGTTTCATAGAAAAAGCCGGACCGTTTGTACGGGGCCGGCTTTTTTTCGTATGCAGCTGGGCTTTAAGCAACCTTGCGGCCTTGATGATCGCGTTTCGCTACAGGCAATTACTCGTTGACGTGGGTTTCTAAGAACCTTGCCAAGCGATGGAAGTCGCTGTCAGTGTTGATATAGCGGACAACGGTGACTAACGTCTCTGGATCGACCAAGTTCTCAAACGGCTCGTAGTGCAGGTCCAATTGCCCGGTTACGCTGACCATAACGCCATTTAGTTTTTTCTCCGCCAAGGCGCGGAATGCTCCAACGCCTAATTGGCTACCGAGCATTGCATCGAAGGCATGAGGTTGGGCACATCGAGCTTCATAGCCCAACTGCAAGCCTTTTACCAAGCGGATGCGGCCAGTTTTCTCCGTGTAGGCCTGTTCAACTGCCTTGGAAAGGATCGAGAATAAGCTGACTTTCGAGATGTTGATGTGACCGTGATCGTCACGTTCAACGCCTTCGACATATGCAAACGGAAGGTATTCGGCTAAACCTTCTGCGACGACAATCGTCCCATACTCTTTTCCTTCGGACTCGCGGGCCAGCATTGTTTTCACGATGCGGTCAATCACGCGTTCCATATCCATGCACTGGCGTGTCTTGGATTCGCCTTGGGAGTCAGTGTAGGTTTCTTCGATCAAGAAACCTGCCATAACATCTTCGACGCTGATGACCAACGATGCTTCGCCGGCGATCGCCGCACCGTAAGACAACCAGCCGGCGCTGCGGCCCATGGTCTCGGTTAGGAAATAGGAACGTGTCGCTTCGGCATCGTGAATCAAAGTTCGCAATTCGGTCGCAATGAAGTCAACGGCGGTGAAGAATCCAAATGTAAAATCAATGCCGTGGTAATCGTTGTCGATGGTTTTGGGCAAGTGAACGACAGGAAGTATTTTGCCGTCGGGATGTTTTTCTTGGACCAGTTTAAATTTGTTGGCTGTCTTGAGCGTGTCATCACCACCGATTGAAATCAAAGCATCAGCCCCGATCGACTTGAGGCCCGCAACAACATTTCTCATCGGTGCGATCTTATCGGAATCGTCAATGTCCGAAGGTGCGCCAATAAACTTCCCGGGGTTGGTCCGGGCGGTGCCAATCATGATGCCCTGGGAATTGCGAGTCCGTCCGAGAACTCTGTGGGTCAAGTATATGTAGTCTTTCCCTTCCTCAAGCGGCGTACTGCCATCGAATTCCGACAGCGCAGAATATCCGTGTTTAATCCCAATGACTTCCACGCCTGCTCGAAGAAATGACGCGGCGGCGGCCGATATGACGGCGTTCGCTGCTGGAGCCGGGCCGCCCGAAAAAAGGATAGCCACTTTTTTAAACGTGTGATCCGGACGTGTTGGAGGAGATAGCGTATTAGCCACGAATTAGCCTCAATCGATATAGTTAGAGTGGAAAAAACTTTGTTGATGACGATTTTATTAAATCATCACCAAAGTTGTAGCGGCTAAATCACGCGATCAGATAAAACAGTCCAACATCCGCAGGAAGGTCGCAAATCAACCGCCTTAATCCGCATTTTGCGGCTAACTTCACATCCGCTAAGCCAAGAAATCGCGCTCGACCCACTTTGTGTCAATCTTGTTGGCGTTGAAATCATCGCATTCCAAAACCTTGACCAAAAAGTCAGCAGTCGTCTTGATGCCTTCGATGCGAAGTTCCTGCAACGATCGAATCATCGTCGCGATCGCTTGGGCACGTGTCGGCTGATACACAATCAGTTTGCCGATCATCGAATCGTAATAGGGAAGGACCGTGTAACCAGCGTGCACATGAGATTCCCAACGAACTCCCATACCGCCAGGGACGTGAATTTGCTTGATCACGCCTGGACAAGGTTGGAAATTTTTATCGGGATCTTCGGCATTAATTCGGCATTCCATTGCGGCACCATTGCAAGGAATATCATTTTGTTCGAAAGCGAGTTTCTCTCCAGCGGCAACGCGAATCTGCTGTTGAATTAGATCAATGCCGGTCACCATTTCCGAAACGGGGTGTTCGACTTGAATACGAGCGTTGACTTCAATGAAGTAGAAGTTGTGGTCCCTGTCGACGATAAATTCTACGGTGCCGGCGTTGGAGTAGTCGGCTGCCTTGACCATGCGCACGGCAGCGGCGCAGATCTCTTTGCGTTTCTCTGGCGGCAGCGTTGGTGCTGGACTTTCTTCAATCAGTTTCTGGTGTCGGCGCTGAGTCGAACAATCGCGTTCCCAGAGGTGAACAACGTTTCCATGCTGATCGGCCAAGACTTGAACTTCGACGTGACGCGGTCGGTCGATGAATTTTTCTAAGTACACGCCCCCGTTTCCGAACGCGGCTTGAGCTTCCTGCGCGGCCTGTTCCAGCGAGTTCTTCAGGTCTGATTCGTCTTGGGCAACACGCATGCCCTTTCCGCCACCACCGGCGGTTGCTTTGACCAAAATTGGGTATCCAATTTCGCGTGCATCCTTTACCGCTTGATCGTTATCGGTAATCAATCCCGCGCTTCCGGGAACAACAGGAACATTGGCTTTTCGCGCTAACGATCGGGCGGTGTTCTTATCGCCCAACATTTGCATCGCTTCGGGAGATGGGCCGATGAAGTCGATGTTGCAGTCGCGGCAGACCTCGTTGAATTGAGCGTTCTCTGAAAGGAATCCGAAGCCGGGGTGAATGGCTTCGGCGTTGCCAATTTCGGCGGCGCTAATGATTCGGTCGATTTTTAAGTAGCTGTCGCTGGCTCTTTCTCCGCCGATGCAAAATGCTTGGTCGGCCAGATCGAGATACGCGCTGCCTTTATCGGCGCGACTGTAAACAGCCACGGTCTCGATACCTAACTCTTTACAGGCGCGAATGATGCGGAGAGCAATTTCGCCACGATTGGCGATCAAAATACGTTTGTACATGCGTCGTTAGTTCACTCGGTGAAGATAGATTAATTTTTCGAGATGCGGAACAGCGGCATGTCCACATGCACGGCGTCTTCGCTGTTGACCAAGATTTCGACAATCGTTCCAGAAACTCCCGCTGGAATTTCGTTGAACATCTTCATGGCTTCGACCAAGCAAATGATCGTATCAGGGGTAACCTTATCGCCGACTTTGACAAAGTCCTTTGCGTCGGGCTTTGGGCGAGAGTAATACGTTCCAATGGTTGGCGAAAGGATCAAGTCATGATTGTCATCGGCCGCTGGAGCAGACGGGGCCGCAGCGGGGGCGGTGGCAACAGGGGCTGCCGCCGCGGCACGGGGGACTTGAGGGGCAACCGTCATTTCACCGCCACGTCGCAAACGGATGCGCTGATCCGATTGTTTTAGATCAACTTCGTTCAAATCGTGCTCTTCCATCAGCTCGATCAATTCACGCACTTTATTCACGTCAAAAACGGATGTCTCTTCTTTTGCTTTCGCCATTTATTTCTCCGCAGTTTATGGCCGAGCAATCTTTGCTGGCCGCTGCAATGGTTTGAGTTAGATGTCGTGTCTTCAATTAGCCCACTAGCCGATTTCCCTCGGCTGCGGGGTACTTATTGTATCGTAAAACTGGGCAGAATTTAAACCGGAACAGTGCATTGTTTTCGCTCTTTGGGCAAATTGCTGAGAACCGTGCGGCCATCGTCGGTGATCAGCACGTCGTCTTCGATTCTTACCCCGCCAAAACCCGGCAGATAGATTCCCGGTTCGACTGTTACGACCATCCCCGCTTTGAGGACGCCTTCAAACGAAGGTGATAATCTTGGGCCTTCGTGGATGTTAAGACCGATTCCGTGCCCCAACCCATGATTGAATTGATCGCCAAATCCTGCCTCTGCGATAAAACCTCGCGCCGCAGCGTCCACCGCTTTGGCATCGGCTCCCGTTTTTAGATGTTCAATCGCGATTTTTTGGGCGGCGAGCGTTACGTCATAAATTTCAGCCAATTTTGCCGGGGTTCTCTCGGTCAGCACCATCCGCGTCAGATCGCTGGCGTAGCCCTGATAGCTCAGTCCCCAATCGATCAGTGTGAAATCGCCTTCGCCGATCTTAACGTCGCCGGGACGATAGTGGGCTAAAGCTGAATTCGACCCCACCGCCACGATCGGGTCGAACGAACAACCATCGGCTCCCAGGCGTCGGCCTTGATATTCGATCTCGGCAGCAACTTCCTTTTCGGTGGCCTCTGGCGACAAACTGCCAATGATGGATTGAAAGACGGTTTGGTTGATCTCGATGGATTTTCGAATCAGTTGAATTTCCGATTCGTCTTTCACCGCGCGGAGATCCTCGATCCAAGCCCCGCTGCGTTTGAGTTCGCCTTGATAAGCTTCGCGGAGCTGATCGAATTGCTGGAGCGCGATCGCATCGTATTCGAAGAACAGCTCGTTTGGACACCGGGCGTTGAGTTGCGATACGGTGTAGGCGATAAGCGAGTCAGTGATGGAACGAATTGCGGCCTCGACGTCGGGGCACTGTTGCCGCAGCTGTTCTTCGTAGCGACCGTCGCTAATGATTAGAGCATCCTTTTTTGTCACCAATAGAATCGCAGAACTTCCCGTAAAGCCAGTCAGATAGCGAATGTTCGTGATATTGGTAACCAACAAACTCGTTGCGTCATTAGCAGCCATGACGGTCTTCAGTCGATCAATTCGCATTTGTTCTTTCGTTGTTGTTTTAAGACTTTAGGCGGGTTAACGCTAGTTAAGGTTTCGGCACGTGCAACCCGGGCAAAAGTGCGATGGCAGTTACTTTAGATGATCCAGTTGGTCATCTTATCAGCCGCTGGGCGATAGCCGCCGGTCCTTGGTTGCCATCGGTGGACCGAACGCTATCGCGAGGCGGCTGGTGGGTCGATGCGTTGCATCAATCTAAAGAAAGTGCCATTGGGTTAGCGCCCAAACGGCCAATGTTCCCAACCCAAACTTTCAGCTTTTGCAAACCTTTAGATCACTATCAGATCAAAAATGCTCAGCTGAGACAACTTCTCTAAATCTTTTTCGTTTCCCGTGAACACAACGGCGTCGCTCAAATCGACTTTCCGCAGGTCTACGTCTCCGATGACGCGCCATTCGTGTTCTTCCTGCCAGTCAATTTTCTGGTCGCTCGTTTTCTTCAATTGAAAAAAGGGACGATCCGAATCCGGCAATGTTTTCCACGTCTCATCGCTTCCATAGATGACCGGCCGGCAATCAAACTGCTGCGTTAGCGTGGAACGTTTTATCGCAATTCCGTAGGGGAGGAAGTCCCAACGTTGCAGATGTTTTCGAAAAATGGTTTTGTCTCGCAGTTTTCCCAACGGAACATTCGAAAAGCAAACGACTGGAGTCGAATCACGTGTCAGGTTTGCTGAAGCGATAATTCGCCGCGACGCTAATATTCTGCAGAGAGAATACACGTCGCTGTGGTTGAATCCGCCGGAGCCAAAAATCAAATCGTCCCAATGGTCCTCAGCGCTTTGATCAGGCCAAGCGCCGGGGCGAGCACGTGTCCAATGAATAAGATACTCTGATTGGTCTAAGTCGGATAAATCGCGGTGCTTGGTGATGATCGTGTCAGTTGTTGCTGGCTTCGCTTCGTCGTGTGGCAACAGCAGCCAGTCCACCGCTCCAGCCGCAAGCAACGATTCCCTTACCGATTTTGGAGTCAGCGTGTTGTCATGCAAGGTAAACGTGCGCCCCGATTTGTCGCCGCTGGTAAGTCGGTGCTGCAGCGCTTTTTCCACATTTCCATTTTTTCCAACAGATAGGGCGAAAACGTTGTCGGCAATTTCGACCAGTAACCGATCCATTTTCGTATTCTGTTGTATGACGCAAAAGATGATTCCCGAAGATAACCGGTACTGCCATCGCTCCTTCGATAGGTCCTTTCGGAGGCTCTCTATGGAGAGTTGCTTAATCGTTAATACGTTGGTCGAAAACAGCTCGCCCAAACGGAGACAGCAAGGGTGTGCGGCAGTCGTTTCGCCTGTCAGCAGGATGTCATGTGACTGGCTGATCTTGACGCCTACCGTTCGAATGGCGTCGAACCACCGGCGGTGTGAATCGAGAATCTTTGGCAGACGCGAACTCAGAACAGCGGTCGAAGGTGTGTGCTTAAGAAGGCATTCGGTCTTTCGGTGCATTACGAAAAAGCAACCGGCCGCTGTCTTTCGTTCGCCTGGCCATTGATCGAGCACGACGATGTCTTGGATGTTGGCGGTCTTGAACTGAGCAGTCAAATTTTCGCGATTGAATTCCATTAACCTTGACCGTTGCCATTTTCTGTCCATTGCCGGCGGCTGCAACCTTCTTACCCAACAGCGTAGATGCTTTATCTAGTAGAAGAGGCAGCTTCAAGTTACGATGATAGCGGAAACCAATCTATGAATCGAATAACTCTTCTACTACTGACCATTGTTTTGATCGTTTTACTTGCGGGCTACCTCGTGGCCGACTGGTATCAGGCGCATCCAATGGACGTTCGGAGGATGTATATCGGTCGAATTTCGTGTGCTGAGTGCCATCAAGCCGAAGCGGACAAGTTTGTCGATTCACACCACGACAAAGCCATGGACTTGGCAACGGACACGTCGGTTCTGGGCGACTTCGATGACCAAACGATCGAGCATTTTGGCACGACGTCGCGCATGTTTCGCGACGGCGATCGTTTTATGATCAACACGGAGGGCTCCGATGGCCAGATGGCTGATTTTGAAGTGAAGTACGTGTTCGGTTTCACACCGCTGCAGCAGTACATGGTGGAACTTGAGCCTCCAACGGCGGCCGGTACTGATCGTTCCGGTGTGATTGGCCGCGTACAGGTACTGCGTGTTTCTTGGGATACCGAAAACCAGAAGTGGTTTTATCTTTCGCCCCCTGATGTCAAAGAAAAACTTGCGCCCGATGATCCATTACACTGGACGGGGATCACGCAGAATTGGAACACCTCGTGCGCCGAGTGTCACAGCACGGATCTCAAGAAGAACTATCAGGTCACCACCAATGAGTATCACACGACCTATTCGGAAATCGACGTGAGCTGCGAAGCGTGTCATGGGCCGGCGAGTCTGCACGTTGAGTTAGCCAATGAGCACAGTTTGTTTTGGGATCGGAATCATGGCTACGGTCTGGCAAAATTGAAGTCGGTTTCCAATGTGCCGCAGGTTCAAGCCTGTGCACCCTGTCACTCGCGCCGCGCTACCGTCAAAGAAGGCTATCAACCGGGGTGCAATTTCGATGATTACTTCGCGCTGCAATTGCTGACGCAGCCAATCTATCACGCCGACGGTCAGATTCGTGATGAAGACTACGTCTACGGTTCATTTTTGCAAAGCAAGATGTATCACAACGGTATTCGCTGTACTGATTGTCACGATCCCCATTCGGCCAAATTGATCCACACTGGCAATCAGGTTTGCACGTCGTGCCATCAACACGCAGGCGGAAAGTACGATTCGGAGAACCATCACCATCATAAAATGGGCACCGAAGGCGCCGCGTGTGTGAACTGTCATATGGCCACGACCCACTATATGGAACTCGACGGGAGACGCGATCACAGTTTTCGCGTCCCCAACCCAAGTCTAAGCGTCGAAACCGGGACGCCTAATGCGTGTACTGCGTGTCATCTTGAATTCGAAAGCACGTTGCCCGCGTCGACGGAAACGGCTGGCCTGAAGCAATATCTTGACCACATCATTGCTGCTGAAAATGGTGACCAAGCGATTCAGCGGAATCTCGACACGATCAATTCCAGCATGGCGGCGGCGTGTGAAAAGTGGTATCCCGAAAATCAATCCGCTCCCAAATCGAAATACTACCGGCAATTGGCAGAAGGTCAGCACGAAGGTGCGGCGGATGTTTTGAAAGAGGTTGCAGATGACAAACGTAATCCTATTGTCGTGCGAGCCTCGGCGGTTGAGGCGATGGTGGGGCTGAATGTTGAAGTTGATATTATTCTTGAGTCACTTCAAAGTTCAGACGTGTTGGTGAAAATTGCCGGGATAAATTTAGCTCAAGAGCGGCTGCTGAATCTAGCAAGCAATCGTCCCGGAAAAAAATTCAAGCAGATGTTTGCAGGCGTAGCGGAGAAATTGAGCGATACATCGACGCGCGTTTCTGGCCAAGCCGCGTGGGTGATTTCATTGTTGCCAGCCAGCTTGGGGCAGGATGTGCTCTCTAGCGACGACAAACAGCTGTATTCAAAGTCATTGCAGAATTATCAGAAAGATCTAAATTCCAATCGAGACCGGGCCTCCGCTCACATGATGATGGGTGGATTGTTTGAGCGGCAAGGCGAAACCGATAAAGCGATCCGCGCGTATCGCAATGCGATGTCGGTTCAGCCGGATATGGTTGGGACTCGCGCTAATCTGGCGGTGCTGCTTGAACAACAGGCTCAGCAATTGATGGGCGACCGGCAAACGCCTGACGCGGCTCAGCGGACTCAGCGGCTGATAAGCCAAGCGAAGGAGTTACGTGTCGTGGAGCATCAGAATCTTGGGCGCGATGTTGAGCGTGCGAAAGGGCTCCGCAATACTGAGGGGCTAAATTATCGCTATGGAATGTCCAGCTACCTTCAAGGCGATCTGGAAACGGCCGAGCAACAGTTAGAACTGGCGTTAGAGAAGTCGCCTGATAATGAAACGTATCTATTGGGGCTTGCAACGTTTTACTTTCAAATGAAGAAGCTGGAAGAAGCTCAACGATTAGGGGATCGCTTGTTGGAGTTGTCGCCCAAAGATCAGCGTTATCGAGCCTTGAAAAAAGCCATTGATGCTGGTTTGAAATAGTCAGATATCATTCCAGCCGTGTAGTTCTCGGTGAAGACCATCAACTTTGCCCTACCTTAAGGAGTCATCGTGTCTAAATTCAAAGTTGCCGGCGTGCAGATGGACATCAAACTTGCCGATGCCGAAGCAAATCTTGCCAGCGTAGAGAAGCTGTGTAGAGTGGCGGCGTCCCAAGGTGCTCAGTTGGTCGTCTTCCCAGAATGCACGCTGACGGGATACTGTTTCGACTCGCTCGCCGAAGCGAATGAAGTGGCTCAGCCGATGGACGGTGCGAATGTTCAAGCGGTTATCGAGGTCGCCAAGCGGAACAACACGCACATTGTCATTGGGATGTTGGAATCCGGAGATGACGGAGCCGTTTACAACTCAGCGGCGCTGGTCAACGGTGAAGGAGTCGTTGGCGTTTATCGAAAAACACACCTGCCGTTTCTGGGTGTTGATCGTTTTACGACTCCCGGCGCCCGCGCAGACCAAATATTCAACGTCGGTGATCTCCACGTAGGTATTAATATCTGTTACGACTGCTCGTTTCCAGAATCGGCTCGGGTGTTGGCTTTAGCCGGCGCGGACATCGTTGTTTTACCAACAAACTGGCCTCCCGGGTCAGGACGTGTTTCGGATTTAGTACCCAACACGCGTGCTCTGGAAAACAACGTCTATTTTATGTCTGTCAATCGCATTGGTACCGAGAGAGGATTTGACTTTATCGGACGAAGCAAGATCTGCGATCCTGTGGGCGGCGATCTTCAATTTGCTAACCATACCGACGAAGCCATTCTCTATGCAGAGATCGACGCAGACTGGGCGCGGAAAAAACATCTGGTGGCTGTTCCTGGCCAGCACGAGGTGCATCGCTTCAAGGATCGCCGCCCTGATATTTACGGACCGGTTGTCGAGTAGCGAGGTAGCGGTAGGGCGCCAGCCCAATGCCACTTCCTTTAGATTGATGCAACGCATCTGCGCATCAGCCGCCACGCGATAGCGTCCGGTTTTTAGCGCGTAGGACCGGACGCTATCGCGTGGCGGCTGATAAAATTATCCCACGGTTCGTCTAAAGTAAGTGCCATTGGGCGCCAGCCCTCCGGTTTCGTCGCGCATCGTTGAGCCCTAACATAGGCACCTGAACTGAGCGGCAGGGCCGCTAGCCGCCGGTAAGATGACGGGCGTTAACAGGCTGCGATACCGGGCGGCTAGCGGCCTGCCGCTCACAATGCACGTTCGTGCATCAGCCCTGCCCTGTCAAGCTATTTGTTCTGCAGCAAATAGGCGACAACGTCAGCCACTTCTGAAGCGTTTTGCACCAGTCCTGCCGGCATCGCCGAAAGTTTAGTTTCCTTCTTTTCTTCGATGTCCGCTTTGGCGATCTTCTCGCGCGTCGTGTCACTTTTCATGACGGTGATCGAGTCTTTGGTTTCTTCAATTACCAATCCTTCGGTCACATTGCCGTCCGTGTCAAGAATCAAGTTCGATTTGAAAGCCGGCGAAATTTGCGCATTTGGAAGCAGGATCGATTCGACCAAGTAATTCAGCGTGAATCGTTTTCCTGATTCGGCGAGGCTTGGACCACCAGTTACCGAGTCATTGGAAGACGCCGAATGGCACTTCCCGCAACCGAGCGCTTCGCCGGTAAACAAACGTTTACCGCGTTCGGGATCGGCAGCGGCAACGCGCGTTTTCCAATCAACATTCAGTAATTCAGCGGGGATCTTGCCGTCTCCCTTGGAGGCTTCGGCCAGTCGTTGGGCCAGCGACATACCTTCGGGTTTATCTGGAAGCGAAAAGTAGGTTTGCCCAATGGCCCGATAATTAAAGTAGCTACCCGACCCGCCGGTCTTGTTGTGGAAACGGCACAAGAAATCATTCGAACCCGCTTTGAGCTGCACGTTGACCAGATCTTCGTATTGCTGCGGACCGCGCTGAACGTTTTTGGAAAACACCTCGTTGCCGTTGTGAAATACCTTCACACTGTCATCTGGCCCAAGCATCACCTGAGCCGGACTGTCGGCAGATGTCTGAAGTCGGAAATAGGCATAGACGCTTTTGTTGTTCATCTTCCCGAAGATTTTCTGAAAGTCGATTAGCCCTCCATAGCCCTGCTGGTTTCGTTCTTGCTTTTTCCAGCTGAACTCCTTTGCACCGGAGATGATCGTCTCCGTGAGGTCTATCGGAGATGTCTCGAAGTCGCGTGAAGTTGCGAATCCATCAGCTCCATCATCCAAGGGGCCCAGCAGCCAGACCTCGCCAATTTCACGATTGTCGGCAACCTCCAGTTGCTTTTTCGCCGCAGCGATGCGTACGCTTTCGAGTCTAACTTCACTCCGGTCGTCATGAAGGAGGCTGAGGAAGTGAGTCGCGGTGTGTTTGACCGATTGATCCGAATCATCCAACTTGCCCATCAGCATCGCGAATCCAGAGACTGATTTAGGTTGGTCCTTAATAAATGGCCAGACATCGCCGATGGTGTAGTTCCCGTTCTTTCCCAGGGAGCGAAGATCGACGTTGCCACTGATTAATTCGACCGTGAATGCGTCTTCATTGCGATGGGGTTGGACAGACAGTTCATCCGGTAGGGCAGCCGTCTCGGGAATCAAGCAAGTTGCGTACCCCAATCCAATCGTCGCCAGCAAACGGACGCCCTTATCTTCGTGATGGATGAGCGACTTGAATTGGTTCTCTGATGCATTGCGTGAAATCAATGTCGCGGCCGCATGGCGAATGAAAGTGTCTTCGGTAGACGATACCATTGTGACGATCGCGTCAAGGTTTTCAGGCGAAACGTTCCCCTCTGAGGAAAGGACCGCCAACAGGGCCGCGTGTTTTACCGCCGGATCCTTTGACCCAATCAACGGTAACAGCTCGTCGATTTTAAACGCATTGCACGAAGAATGTTGAATAGCTCTCAGCGCCGCCAACTGCATGTCCGGCGCCGCTGAGAGTGCCGATCGCACCAGATTAGCATGTTCGTCGGTCGGATTTTTCAACAAGACATGGAAAATGTTAAACGCCTCAGCGGCTGTTGTTGGGTCCAACAATCCTGAAGTGTCATCCCGGTGAATTAGCTCAACGAAAGCCTGAGTCCGGCGGACATGAGAATCAGACGTCGCTTGTTCCTGAAGTTCGGCCACCGTCAGCTTTGTCAGATCAACTGCATCTCGTTTGCCTGGTGTTGCCTTAGAGGGTGAAATCATGAGGAGATCACTGCGATACGTCGGAGATCCCTCGTTCTGAGCCATGTGAGAAACAGCGACAAACACGTTGCCGTTGTTACCTACGCAAACCCCAACAGGCCGGGCTAAATTGTCACAAACTAGCAGGTCTTTTTCTGGGCCATGAAAGGTTGCCCCATACTTTTCCAGCGGATGATAAGAAACCGTGCGTTTTCCCCACCGCGTCACCATCAGTGAATTTTTGTATTTTGCCGGTAGCACATCTTCGTTGTAGTAAGTTTGTAAAACCGGGACATAGCGCCCAAGATCTTCATTAATCGTTTCCAGAAGATCCATGCGCTCAGGAGCTTTAGATCGTAACCATCCGTTGGGCCAAGCGAAGTAAGCGTGTTGCGTGATGTGCAGTAGCCGGCCCGGCGAGTAGATCGCGGGGAACTGTTCGTGGTCGTTGTCGTTTGTGAACAGGTTCCACTGGGAATCAAAACAAAGTCCGCAGCTGTTTCTTAGTCCTCGCGTGTAGCCCTCTAATTCAGTGCCATCTGGATTGATGCACATGGCAGCACCGACACCGTTGTACTTTTGTTGTTTTTCATCAGGACCATAAACGAACGTCCAATGTGCCCAGTGGTCGGGGCGTGTGAAATCGCCGTAGTACCACGAAGGGTCGCCAAAAGTGAAAAAAAGTTTGCCGTTGGGTCCCCAGGCAAGTGCGTGAAAACACTGGTGAGTATGACCACGCGGAATTCCATAAAGCAACCGGACTGGTTTAACATCTGTCTGGTCAACGCGTGCGTTGGGTAACCGGTAAATTGCACTCACCGTAGACACGAAAACGTCGTCGCCCAAAAACTCGATGTCGTAGACCCAAGTGTGCTCAGGGAATTCGTAGACCAAA
>ENA-ORXT01004634-ORXT01004634.1-marine-metagenome-genome-assembly--contig:-NODE-4634-length-14063-cov-3.550408_pt1 | contig 14063 bp, 11 predicted proteins | sample MGYA00237868_ERZ511482 | MGnify/ENA metagenome assembly ERZ511482 | reverse complement strand
TCTTTGTTCATATGGCTGATTGTCAGGTGCGCTCTCATAACCTACACCGATACTAGTAACATTAGGGTCTAGAATATTTTCTCTGTGACCAGTCGTACTATTCATCCATCCAGAATCAGGACTACCATCACCATACATTACCTCTTCTGGAGTCGTAGATCCTGCTGCGATGTTCTCTGAAACTCTATTCCAGTCATAACCAGTTGCACCAACGCGATCGCCTAATCCTGCTTCACCAGGTAAATCGTGAGCCATTTGGTCTGCCTGCACCATCCTATCGTTATGGGCGTTGGCAGCCTGATCTAATTCGCTATTAAATGATACGGGATCGAGTCCTGCTTTAGCACGTTCTTGGTTTACTAAGTCTACTATTTGTTGATCGAATTGATTTGAAGACATTAATGATCCCTTTCTTTGTTCATGGATCAAAATACCACAATAAATATTTCTATGAAAGTCAAAAGCTGCTTATGTGAGAGTTTATTTATCTTAATTTTATCTTATGATATCAAGCGAGATCACTGGCTGTATTAATATTTACTCAGTACGATTTTTAAATATACTTCTAATTGCTTTTTAAATATTCTAAAATTTAACTTTTATATTTTATACTTACAAGTTTATTAAATTAATAGAATAACATTTTTTGTATGTTTGTTGTAGTAAGCATGCTTTTTGAAATCAAAAGTAGGGCTTTTATAAATATTTGTTTTACAAATAAATTACTTAATTATCTCTTCCCAAAACATGGTGAAATTAATTTAATTGATTTCAAACTAAAGGAATAAAGCAAACGCAAATATTTTTTCTGATCTAAAATACGTTTTATATTTTATACAAAACATCAATAATTTTAGAGTATTTCACATCATCTTAAAATTGTTTAGTAGAAAAACTTATCAGCATATTTCTATAAAACAAATCGAGGTTATGAAAATACGTATTAACAAGCGATGCACGGCTAAACCGAATACAGGGGTAACCCCCTCATGTAATGTAAAGAGTGCATCTAGCGACTGCATCAAGACAGCGATCGCAAATATTACGATCGCAACCTTATATTAAAAGAGTATGCAAGGGAATTAAAGCTCTTGTTCGATCCACCCTTTGACTTTTGCTACCACTTCGCCGATAGGTATATCTTGGGACTCTTTATTCGCTCGTTTGACAACTTCTACCTTGCCATCAGCCAAAGATCTTCCTGTAACTACTCGATAAGGAATACCGACTAACTCGCTATCTTTAAATTTAGCTCCTGCTCGTTCTTTGCGATCGTCAAGTAATACTTCTACTCCTGCTTGTTTAAATTCCTCATAAAGCTTTTCTCCCGCAGCCATTTTCTCAGCGTCAGAAATGTTGGGTACAATCACGATTACGTGATAGGGTGCGATCGCTACAGGCCAAATAATACCATCTTTATCATATGACTGCTCTACTGCTGCCTGAGCTAGACGCGATACTCCTATGCCGTAGCATCCCATCCAAAAAGGTTCTGTTTTACCCTGTTCATTGGTAAAGTTAGCCCCCATCGCCTCGGAATATTTTGTACCAAGTTGAAAAATATGTCCTGCTTCAATACCCCTCGCGCTGACTAGAGTTTGGCTAGGATCGTGAAGAGCGCGATCTCCTGCTTTTCCTGCTTGGATGTCTACTATTAGTTCGGGTAAGTCAAAGTTATCGCCCCAGTTTGCCCCAACGACATGGTAGCCGACTTCGTTTGCTCCTGTCACAAAGTTCTTGGCATCAACAACAGTGCGATCGACTAGCCGTAAGAATTTTTTGGCAACGTTTTTGCTGGCACTAATATAATCGTCATCTAGATTGGGGGCGATATATCCTAATGGTAAAGATTTAGCTGCCCACTTTTTCTGAGCCACCGCATCGGGTACAGTCAAGGAGATTATCGTTTTAGCCTTGTACTGGGGTGCAAGTTTAGTAAGTTCGTTGGTTAATTTAACTTCGTTCACATCGCGATCGCCACGAATATTAATCAAGGCTAATACTGTCATTCCGTTATCATAAAGAACTTCATATAAAACGTTCTTGACAATTACCGTGGGCGAACAATCAACCGTCTCGGCTAATTTAGCAATGGTTTCTGTATTGGGTGTGGCAATTTTTTCAAAACTATTAAAAGGCGACTCTTCTACATCAGGAGGAAGGGAAACGGCTTTTTCTGTGTTAGCTGCATAATTGCCATCTTCGGTATAAAGAATTTCGTCTTCTCCCGCTTCAGCCAGGATCATAAACTCTTGGGAACCAGAACCACCAATTGCTCCAGAATCTGCATCCACGGGGCGAAACTCTAAGCCGCAGCGAGTCATAATATTGCGATATGCCTTGTCCATTGCCTGATAAGTTTCTTTTAAACTATCTTCATCAGCATGAAAAGAATAGGCATCTTTCATAATAAATTCTCTACCTCGCATCAAACCAAAACGGGGACGAATTTCATCACGAAACTTAGTTTGGATCTGATATAAATTGAGCGGTAGTTGACGATAAGAACGAATTGTTTCACGGGCTATAGTGGTGATTACTTCTTCATGAGTTGGTCCTAAGCCCAATTCGCGATCTCCTCTATCTGTCAAGGAAAACATAATTCCTTCGGCTTTAGTATAGGTATCCCATCGCCCAGATTCTTGCCATAGTTGAGCAGGCTGTAGTTGAGGCAACAGGCATTCTTGCGCTCCTGTTGCATTCATCTCTTCTCGCACAATAGCCGAAACCTTTTGCAAAACCCTCCACATCAAAGGCATATAAGCATAAATACCGCTACCAATGCGACGAATATAGCCAGCACGAAGTAATAATTGATGGCTGGGTATCTCTGCCTCTGCTGGAGTCTCTCGCAGTGTCACAAACAGCATCTGATTTAGTCGCATGGTTATTTCCTTATCTTAAGCTTGCAAACTTTTTATCTTATCAGTCATCAGATTAGCTCAACTAGAGTAATCTAAATTTCAGAATGGGAAATGCTTTTTGCCTGTTTTTTCAAAGTGAGCTAAACAAACGGCGATCGCCCCCGTGACAATACAAATCTTTTCAGGCTGTCTCACAGTTCCCACATTTCCTAGATTCTTCTCAAGTCAATCACCTGTGTATTTTTAATATTTTTATGAATAAATTTCCTTTTTCTCAGAACTAAAGGCATAATTATAAGTATATTTACTAGTTTAATGTATAGTTTACATAATCTTACTCGTGCTTTTGCGTAGCTTAATGTAACTGTAATTGTTCATTTTGTTACTTTTCTCAAGTGATCAAAGAGCTATTAATAAAGTGAAGAGCCTCGAAAAGCTGGTTAAACAGATGCTAGACGATTTTCTCTGAAAATTGTTTATCACTTTAACAATCAATTATATTTATGAGCTTGCAACCATGAGCTGGGTGATCGAAGTTACGGGAAAAATACTCGACTTTAACTAAACTTTAATGATTACCAGATAAACGTATTTAAGAATACAGTTATATCTTTTAGTTCTTGGCTACTTTTTAATTTATTTAATTTTATTTATTGTGCCTAGAGTAATTTTCATCAAGAAAATATAATAATCAAGAGTTAATAATAAGTTATGAAACTAATTAGAGAAATAGTAGAACAGGCAATTAATACAGGATATTTAACTGTAGAAGCAGAAGAGAAGCTGCGTAAAATGCTTCAGAACAAATATGATTTAGAGGATTTAGAGGCTTTTATTGATTTGCAACAGGCAGCTATGATTGGAATGGTCAAACAAGAGTCCAGAGAACTATTTGCTGCGAACAGACAAACCTAACCAAGCTATCATGCCCTTTTAAAATTAATATCTAACAATTAGCATTGAATATTGATTTACAGCATTTATACATGGTGATTTTACTTCAGATCAATTGATTCGTTTTTAATAATCGTATGTAGCTCCCATTCTTTTAAAGTCTTTGGATAGTCTAGACGATAATGTCCTCCTCTACTTTCCTGACGAAAGATAGCACTTTTGAGAATTAGATAACCAATATCTAGTAAGTTTAAAGTTTCAGCATAAAGTTTCAATTGTGACTCGGCATTAGAGGAATTTAGTTTAATTTCTTGTTGGGGAGATAGACTTGATACGTATTGACTTAAAGACAAGCTAGTTAACTGCGATCGCCATAATTTTACAGTTGAGATCGCTTTATTCATAACTTCTCCTTGACGACAAATTCCCGCACTCTGCCAGATGAGATCTGGTAGTTTGTTCCTAATCGAGTTAACCAACAATATTGCTTGTTTCCAGTCTTCATCCACTTCTAATGTTTCTGAGAAGTTAGCAATCTCTAAAGAGGTAGGCTTTAGTTTTCGTAGTTGAGAAGCATACACCACACACTCAAGCAAAGAATTGCTAGCCAGACGATTTGCACCATGAACTCCTGTACTGGCAGTTTCCCCCACTGCATACAGCCCAGGAATTGAGGTTTGATTCATGGTGTCTACCTCAATTCCTCCCATCCAATAATGGGCAGCAGGAGCGACGGGAATAGGTTTGGTAAACAAATCAACATTCCAATATTGGCAGACGCGAATGATATTAGGAAAGCGATAGCGAATCTTCTCCTCAGGAATTGGTCGAAGATCTAAATAAACATTATCTTCACCAGTTTTTTGCAAATGAGTGAAAATAGCCCGACTTACAATATCTCTGGGGGCTAATTCACCATCTGGATGATAATCAAAAGCAAAACGTTTTCCTGTTTTGTCTACTAAATGCGCGCCTTCTCCCCTAACTGCTTCACTAATCAAAAAACGAGGTGCGTTTTTGACAGTCAAAGCTGTAGGATGAAACTGAACAAACTCTGGATCTCTAATTATTGCGCCGTTGCGCCAAGCGATCGCCACACCATCTCCAGTACTAACTGCGGGGTTGGTAGTCTGAGAAAATACTTGTCCTCCGCCACCTGTAGCTAAAATCACCGCTGAAGATTGAATCCAGCTTATTTTACCTGCCTGTAAAACACTAATACCCTGGCAATTTCGGGTATCAGAATTAAGCCAAAGTTGCAGGGCATAGGCTTGAGACAAAACTTCGATATTATCCTGCTGCAATACCTGTTGGGCTAAAGTTGCGACAATAGCTCGACCTGTAGTGTCTGCTGCATGAAGTACCCTAGGACGAGAATGAGCAGCTTCTAAAGTCATAGATAGTTTGGTCTGATTACGATCAAAAGCGACACCCATCTCCACTAAAGACTTAATTGATTCGGCTGCATTTTCTACTAAAAACTGAACCGAATTGCGATCGCACAAACCCGCACCAGCTTTGAGAGTATCTTCTAAATGTAATTTGGGAGAGTCGTCTTGACTAATTGCGGCGGCGATACCTCCTTGCGCCCAGTCACTTGCGCCTGTGTTAAGTTCATCCTTAGTGATCAGGACAACCTTTAAAACAGAAGGCAGACACAAGGCACCGTACAGTCCTGCTGCACCAGAACCAACCACTACTACATCGAATTTAGGATAATTCAATTTTAAATATTTTGACACATCTTAATTGAGATTTATCATGCCATATAGCGACAAAAAAACCACGTTTAGTTACTAAAACTAGAAAACGTGGTTCCAATTAATCTAAATTGCCGCATTCTGCGGCGGTGTAACGTTGACTGGTTTATTAATATAGCCCAGGGTTATAGCGATCGCCTCCAGCATTCATAGAAGCTTCTACGTCAGTGACAAAAAATTCTTCTATGTTTGCTTGTAAACGGTCAACTTGACTATTGCTCAAGCCAGGAATATCCAACACATCACTTACATCCTTGTAAGGTGCGTTTTGAATAATTTTACTAGCAAGACCAGGATAGAATCCAGGTAATCTGCGGAATTCTCTAACGTCGCTATTGTTCAAGTCAAGCTTACCTCTGACCAACTCTTTACGCTTTGCATCAGCAGTGTTTATACGAGCTAGAAGCGTGGGAGACTGAATGTTAAATACTCCCAAGTCGCTGGCTTGAGCCGTCCCTGCGAAGCCCAAAGAACCGACAACTAACAACAAGGCTACTATAATGCCTACAAATTTCTTCATCAAATTTAATTCCTCTTAGTCTAAATATATTTTATTCGTAGGGAAGTACTTTATTTTCTCTATGAATATTAATTTTTGTTTCCTATTCTTGCTTATTACGGTTTTAGTTTTTCGCAAAAAAGTTGAACCCCGTAACAGATAACAGATAGCGTTGATATATATATCATAATTCTTTCACCCCATTTTTCAAACATCAACCTGAGTCTTTTTGTTCGAGGCTCGACAAAATAGTATAACCATAGACATAATTAAGCTGTTTATCTGAACCTAAGTTTTTTACAGAAATTTATATATGTGTAAAAAAACATTTGTTCTATCTCTATCTCTATTTTTACTTTTTAAGTGTCTTGCATTATCAATGGTTGTTTTAAACATTAGATCTGTATGACTACACAGAGGTACAACAAACTTGGGAAGCGTCTTTTTCCACTCAGCATATCTAGTAAGTAAATAATCTATAATCGAATATGAGTAGCTACTATCGAAAACCAACTAAAAAGAAGTCTATTTTGAAAGAATTTAAGATATTAATTATTTCAATTATTGTATTTTGGGCGATTGAAATTGTAGATTATGCTGTTTTTAACGGCAGCTTGGATCAATACGGGATCAAACCCCGTGACACAGCAACGCTCTGGGGGATTTTGGCTGCGCCTTTTCTCCACGGAGGATTTAAACATTTAATGGCTAACACGATTCCTTTTATTACTTTAGGATGGTTGACTATGCTGCAAGAAACAAACGATTTTTATATCGTTTCTCTAACAAGTGCCATAGTTGGTGGTGTGGGTGTTTGGCTATTTGGCGCACCAAATTCAGTTCATATTGGTGCAAGCATCTTAATTTATGGATATCTCGGTTTTTTGTTATTGCGGGGTTATTTCCAAAAAAACCTGCCTTCAATTGCCCTATCAGTGTTGGTCGCCATCGTATATGGTGGATTGATTTGGGGGGTGTTCCCCTCTGAAGTGGGGGTTTCTTGGCAAGGACACCTTTTCGGCTTTCTTGGTGGCGCGATCGCCGCAAAAAAGATTGCTCACGACAAAAAAGCCCTCTAGAAGCAATAGTTGATTTATCTCTGATTGTATCTAAAGGATATACCAACAACAAAGATTGAATGAAGTTTGTCATATTACAAACTACTTATGAAATAATAAATTTAGTGATAGCAGATGACTCTTCTCTTATCACTATCAACTCGGTAATATAGTTAAAAGAAGCCCATCTTGCGGTGAGCTTCTTTTTTTTTGCTTGTTCGTGCTATATCTATTTTTTGGTTTTAACTACCGACTCATCGCAGGTAGAGCAACCTGTGGCTTTGGTTTAACCTCATCGAGAAGCAGATTTCTAATTAATCTGGCTGCCATTTTTTGAGCTAGTCTTTCGGCTACTTGCTGTCCCATTTGTTGAGTTTCACGTTTGCTGATTATTTTAGTGACCACAGAAACTAACCGAGTAGGATCGAATCCTGGAGTTTGCTGAAGAATGCCCATAATGTTTCTCAGGTGGGTCATAGTGTAAGAATCTTCCCTAAATTCTACGGGCGTTTCTCGTACAGTTAAACCTACCTGTTGACGAAAAGCAGTAGAAATATTGAATAAAGTTCTGCGCCCAAAACCATCAATCACGCTGACTAATTCATCAGCAATTTTCTCACGAATAAAAATACCGCGATCGCTATACAGATAATCAATCGCCTGATCTACTACCCCATCAAAATCATAATCTCTAGAGTCGGTGGCATTATTAAGTAGATTTTCCAAACGATGCCAACGGAAACCCTCTTCTTTAAATAGCAAATCTTTTAACGATGCCCTTAGTTCTGGCGCGGGATCTGTCAGCAGGCGTTTGGCAATATAAGGATAGGCTTTACTCAGTACTTTAAACTCTGGATCGACGCCAATGGCAATACCTTCAAGGGTTACCATCGAGCGAATAATTAGAGCATAATAGGCGGGTACCGTGAAGGGAAACTCATACATCATTGCCGACATCTGATCGGTAATGCTTTTAAAGTTCAGTTCCGCTACGCTTGCACCTAAGGCATTACCAAAAACATTAGCTAAAGCAGGAATTATTGGTTGTAAGTCTGTGTCTGGAGTCAAAAAGTCTAGCTTAACGTAGTCTCTAGATAATGCTTCAAAATCACGGTTTACTAGATGAACTACCGCTTCAATTAAACCATATCGTTGATAAGGTTTAATTCGGCTCATCATACCAAAGTCCAAATATGCCAATCTACCATCCTGCATTGCTAGCAGGTTGCCAGGATGAGGATCTGCATGAAAGAAGCCGTGTTCCAATAGTTGTCTCAAAGAACATTCGACTCCAATCTCAATTAGATGAGTTGCATCAATTCCTTGAGCTTCAATCGCATCAATATCAGTCAGCTTATTTCCTGTAATCCATTCCATCGTCAGGACACGTTTGCCTGTATAGTTCCAATAGATTTTGGGAACATGAATTTCTTCTATATAACCATAAAGTTCTTTAAACTTGTCAGCGTTTCTTCCTTCTTGGTTATAGTTAGTTTCTTCAAAAATACGTTCGGCTAATTCGTCAATAATAGCCCGTAAGTTGGAGCGTACAACTTTAAAATTATCTTGCACAAATCCTGCCAATAGACGCATGATATAGATATCTAGGCTGATACGGCGATTTAAACCAGGACGCTGTACTTTTACTGCTACTTCTTCTCCTGTCTTCAATCTGCCTCTATATACTTGCCCTAATGAAGCTGCTGCAATCGGTTCTGGAGAAAGTTCTGCGTAGATTTCTTCTGGTCTTTCACCTAACTCTTCTTCAATAAAACGAAAGGCTATTTCATTGGAAAAAGAAGGAATTTTATCTTGTAGAGTAGTTAACTCCTCTAAATAAGCAGGAGGAACAACATCAGGTCGAGTGGAGAGAGCCTGACCGATTTTAATATATGCAGGGCCGAGTTTAGTCAGAATCTTAATCAACTGACGCGCTCTTTTCTTTTGTTTAGGAATAGAGTTTTTGGTAAAACTATCCCACCATACTCCTAATGCAAAACTAGCAAAGGGAAATATAATGCCGATCAATCTGCCTATGACGGCAAAAGGACGACGACGATATCGCGCGTTATTAGTTTCTGGGTTGTAACGCCAGTCTGCATTTGGTTCATCATATGCCAGGTCGGTATCTTCGTAAGTATCGATTGGCTGGGATGGAACGTTGATAGTATTCAATTTTGATAATGTCTGTTGAGGCATGGGTTTAAGACTGACGCTGACAACTTTATGTAAATTATTGTAACAAGAGATTGAGATAAACTACTCTATCGATAGATTAAAGTCTCATGACTTATTCTAAAAATTGGTAATTACCGCAATATTTTAGATCTGGGATCGAGAGTCTAGTAGAAGGAAATGTCAGGGTGAAAACAAATTTATTAGAATCTAACTGGTTTGGACTATTGAAAAAATCAGAAGCTAATTCTGAATTAGGAAAAATGGTTTTTAACAATTTAGTTGAAGCATACTCTGATTCTGCAAGGCATTATCACAACCTCTCACATATTCAGCAAATTTTGTCATTACTAGAGCAAGTGAAAGATCTTGCCAATTGCTTTATTGTTTTGCAATTTTCTGCCTGGTTTCACGATTATGTTTATGATCCTCAGGCTAAAGATAATGAGGTCGAGAGTGCTATTTACGCAGAACAAGTTTTGGTTCAGTTAAACATTGATGTAGAGATTGTTCAGCAGGTTAAACAGCTTATCATCAGCACTCAAAAACACCAGCCATTGACCGATAATCTTGATAATTTAATTTTCTTAGATGCTGACCTGTCTATCTTGGGAACGTCGCCAGATAATTATGCAAAATATGCTCAAGCAATTAGACAAGAATATCAGTATCTGAGCGATCGCGATTTTTGCCAAGGAAGAATAAATGTTTTGACCAGTTTTTTAAATCGGCAGAGAATTTATTATAGCGATCGCTTTTATCAACAGTTAGAAGAACAGGCAAGGCAAAATTTGCTCCAGGAAATTAACTTGTTATCAGCTAAGAATTAGCTATTATCTCTGATAAAATCAGCTTTTTTATATACTAAATAAAATAAGAGATATTCCGACAACGGCACAACTTATAACAATAAGAAAGCAAAATTGCTGCAGAAATATAACTTTTTTATTTTGTTTATCTATGCGACTATTGAGAACATATAGTTGCTTTTCTAAATTGGCGCATCTATTTTCAAAATGATCTATACCGCCACGATCGCTACTATTGTTATAGCTTCTCTCACTACTGCTACTGCTATTACTTCTTCTTTGCTTTCTAGAACTATTATTTAAAGCCTTTAAATATTCAGACTGCTGCATCATAATAGTTTTTAACTGTTCTAATTCTTGAGTATTAGATTCAGAATTTTTGATTTTGTACAGGTATTTCTCTAATAAACCAGGGCCCAGTTGAAAATATCCCTTATAAGCAGAATAAATAGCATTAATTAATTCTTTGGATGGGGTATTTTTTAGCAGATACCCCTTTGCTCCAACCTGTAGTGCCGTATTTAAATACGAATCTTCATTATGAACGCTAATAATTAAAACATTTGTATCTATAAATTGTTCGGAAATAATTTTAGTTGCAGTTAGACCATCTAAAACAGGCATTTCAATATCCATTAGAACGATATTAGGTCGGTAAGTTTTGACCATATCCAAAGCTTCTTGACCATTGCCAGCCGAGCCAACAAATTCTAGGCGAGAATCTTCCTCGATATAGCTTCTCAGGATTTCTTGAACTGTTTTTTGATCGTCTACTATTAAGACTTTGATCATCGGACTAAAATGTATATTTTAAAATAATGTTACTCATGTTACTGTGTCTTAAATATTTATAAATAAAAAACTTTGACTAAACATCAATGATGCTGATTATAGATGCTCTTTAAAAATGCGAGTATACTTATATTCCTCTGTTTGTACTAGCTATTAGCTGTACCTTATAGCTTTTCAAAAAACTATTCACAAGATAGTTTTAAAACAATAGCACTAAATTTACACTAATATGTTTGAAAAAAATCAATAAAATTTTACTTTATTAAATACAAGACCTTGAATTTAAATACTAATTTAGGTTATTATCTGTAGCTAGATTACATATATAACTTCTTTTTAAAAAGCTCATAATGGTAAAAATAATAAATATAGAACGTGATATATTTTAAATTTAAAAATCGATCAAATTGTTTTTTTGTTATTCTCTACTATAAGTATATTTACCAGCAATTAGTTTAAAGATTAGATGAATTTTAAGTATTTCGATGTTTTTTTAGCAATTTCTACCAAAGATATTCAGGTTTTGACTGATTTTTATGGTCAGCTATTGCAAAAGCAACCAGATATTTATCGTCCTTCAACTTACACAGAATTTCAGTTAAAAGGACTACGTATAGCTATTTTTAAACCAAAATCAAGTCATCAAAAAGAATTTGAAAATTTGGGTAGTAGTCTGAGCTTATGTATTGAAGTCGAAAATTTGACCAAGGCGATCGCAACTCTAACTAAAATAGGTTATCCTCCTTTGGGAGAGATTATCGAATCTTCCCACGGAAAGGAAATATATGCTTACGATCCTGAAGGAAATCGGATTATCGTACATCAATCCAAATAAATAAACCAGAGATACTCTGTTGAGATCTCTGGCAATAAATTTTATAAATTGCGAATCGATTCAATAATTAGTCTTCTGCTATAACCGTATCTTCTTTCTGTTCAGTTACTTCTGTTTCTGTTGGTTCGATAGGATCATCCAAAACAGGTTTGGCTGGTAGAACAACAGAAATGGCGGTACGCTCAGGATCGTCTAGAACAACAGCACCTTCTGGTAAGAGTATTTCTCCTACGTGAAGAATACTACCAATCTCAAAATTAGTTACATCAATTTCAATTGATTCGGGAATATTTCCAGCAGAACAAGAAATTTGCAATTCTGTCATAATTTGCTCAACAATTCCACCTTCTTCTGTACCAATAGCTTCTCCTGTCAAGATAACTGGTACAACAATTTCTACTTTTTGTTTCGCCGAGACAGTGAAGAAACTAACATGGTTTAAAGTTCTCTTCCAAGGATGAGCCTGTACTTCTCTAATCAAAGCCTTGCCTTCCCAAGACATGTCAGGAACTTTGATATCAATAAGAGTGTTATTAATTGCTGCATCTCTCAATAATTTTTGAGCATCTTTTGTAGGGATGGTCAAAGACACGGAATTAGGGCCGTCATGTCCGTATAAAGCAGCAGGAATCAATCCTTCGCGGCGCAATGCACGGGGTTTAGTCCCTTCTTCTCTGGTTTTACATTCAACTGTGATCTTCATGATATTTGACTGATAAGAGTGATATATTGATGCGGTTAAAATTGTCTTTAACTGCGGAGATGATTTTTTGCTTTTTTATTGCCGATTGAAAGCCAAGGTAAAATTATATTGGAGTACCATCTGCATCAAGCAAAGCTCTTTTGGGGCCGTGAATTGGATCTTCTACAATAATTGTTTGATCGCGACCTGGCCCAACTGAAACAATGGCAATAGGAACCTTCATTAATTCTGCCAAGTATTTGAGGTAGTTGAGGGCTTTATCAGGCAAATCTGATAAAGAACGACAGCCTGTAGTAGACTCTTGCCAGCCAGGCAAAACTTTATATACTGGCTTGCAGTTAGCAAACTGACTAGCATTAGTAGGAAAATGATGACAAATTTCGCCATCAATTTCATAAGCGACACAGACTTGAATCTCTGCCAACTCATCTAATACATCTAGTTTGGTGATTGCCAAACAATCTAAACCATTGATTCGCACCGCATAGCGACCGATTACAGCATCAAACCAGCCACAGCGACGACGACGACCTGTCGTTGTCCCAAATTCTGCGCCCAAGTCTCCCAACAACTTACCTATCTCGTCGTTTAGCTCTGTGGGGAAAGGTCCTTCCCCAACACGAGTAGTGTAGGCTTTAGCTACACCAATTACACGGTCAATGGTAGTTGGTCCAACCCCAGCACCGACGCAAGCTCCACCTGCGATAGGGTTAGAAGAAGTCACATAGGGATATGTTCCGTGATCTAAATCTAGTAATGTCCCTTGCGCTCCTTCAAACAGGATATTTTTTTTCTCTTCTACTGCTTCATATATTTTAAGAGAACTATCTATTACAAAGGGACGTAAAAACTCGGCGTATTTTAGATACTCTGTAATTACTTTCTCTGAATCTAAAGGCGGTAGATTATATAGTTTTTCTAAAATTACGTTTTTATAATTTATTGTCCATCCAAGCTGCTTGCGTAAGTGTTCGGGGTTCATTAAGTCTAGAATCCGAATCCCTGTGCGTTCTGATTTATCGGCGTAGGTAGGACCAATTCCCCTGCCAGTCGTGCCAATTTTGTATTCTCCTCGGCTTTCTTCCGATGCTTTATCAATCTCGCGATGATAAGGCATAGTAACGTGAGCCGTCTGAGATATATTTAAGTTATCTACTGTCACTCCTAGAGCTTTTAACTGCTCTATTTCCTCAATTAGCACTTGAGGGTCGATCACTGTTCCAGAACCAATAATGCACTCCGTTTCAGGATATAAAATTCCAGAGGGAATTAAATGCAGTTTGAAAGTTCGTTCAGCTACGACAACAGTATGCCCTGCGTTGACCCCACCTTGGGAGCGTACCACGACATCTGCCGAGCGACTAAGTAGATCGGTTATTTTTCCTTTTCCTTCGTCACCCCATTGGGCTCCGATCACGATAACATTAGCCAAGAGTTTATTTGAAAGCTAAAGTTTACACAAACTATTATTATCGTGATCTACAGTACACAATGTCAACAGTTATTTATCAAGAAATTATAAAGAAAATGGAGTTGCTGCAACAGGTAAGGATTATTGACCCTACTCAAAAAGTAGACCAGGTTAGTGATGTATTAATCATCAACGGAAAAATTGAAGAGATTGCCAAGCAAATTACTGATTATCCAACACAAGCTTCAGTTATTAATCAATCA
>ENA-ORXT01004632-ORXT01004632.1-marine-metagenome-genome-assembly--contig:-NODE-4632-length-14067-cov-7.888921_pt1 | contig 14067 bp, 15 predicted proteins | sample MGYA00237868_ERZ511482 | MGnify/ENA metagenome assembly ERZ511482 | reverse complement strand
GGCCATATGAGAGGGAGCCTCATTTGAGCCTCATCTGAGCCTCATTTGAGCCTCGGGAGCAGTAGAATAGACACTAGGAGACGTATGACCCTCCCATTGCTCGACCGGTCGCCTCATCGCACAAGGAGCAGGTGCCAATGACATTGTTTCTGATAGCAGGCTGTCAGCCTCGCACGAGCCGGGGCGCAGCGACCCTTGTTGCAAAGAGGGCCGACCTCCACCCGGGGTGTGGCTGGATCCATCAGCCTGACTACGCCGCGCGGGGGGCGGTACGCTGCAGTGCCCGGCGCGGGGCAACGAGGCGCCTGACGCTGTCCCCCGGGATCGTGATGGGCCCACACACCCGCCGGGCGCTTCGTGGCTCACTGTCGGCGAGAAGGCGTCCCGCCACTGGCAGATTAGCCTCCTGCGCACAGGGCGGCCCGCGTCGCTGGCGTCGCAGTAGCAGTGGCGGCTGACGATGGCCACCCACTCAGAACGCCACGCAGAGTGTCCATGCGGGGTGGGGGGGATATCCGCCAACGCGACCCGTGACGAGACCATGACCAGCAGGACGGCGGTCGATACTGCAGTGGCGGCGAGGGGCACCGCCTGTCATCCCTGTGTGCTGTAGTCGCCAGTGATGCGACACTGGCGTGTGTGTACCGACAGACGACACAGACGCTCCTGTGCAGCCGTCCGAGCATTCAACTGGCGGAACGAGCGCCAGGCGCACCTAAAGCTGGGTGGGGTGCGGTGCGAGCCGCGGTGCGCAAGCCGCAGCCCAGCCGCAGTGGGACTCAAAGCAGCACCGCCGCTGACGTTGGGACGCGAGTACCGGTATAGACGCAGTTGTCACTTCGCGCTGCTCGGCGCTCCGGCCCACTCGGCGGCACCCTCCCGCTCCCCGTTTGCCGGCGCCGACGACGTGCCACGAGCGGCCCTGGCACTGACGGCGGGGACATGGCGGGACGCACCGCGCTCGTGGACGGCCATCGGGCGCCAGCAAGGCACCGCCCTGTGATGGTGGCGGCGGTGACCGCGACGGCGGCGGCGGCGGCGGCGGTGCTGGCGGCCGCGCCAGCCGCGTTGGCGGTGGCCGTGGCCGCGCCGCCAATGGCCGCCCCGACGCTCGCCTCGATCCGGTCCGTGCTCGGCTTCCAGCGGCTCGGTACCGCCCTCAGCACGGCGGCAGCAGCATCCACCACTAGCCGCCTCGCCCCTGAGACAGACGTGCCCTCCTCGGCGGCCGACGCCACCCTATCACCGACGCTCCGCGCCCGCCTCGCCAACGCCCTGTCTATCTGGGACGACCAGTACTCCTTCGTGCGCTCCATTGAGTCTGGCGCCTGCCCCGGCACCCTCACCTTTCGCCGCGCCACACGGCCACCGGCGGCCGCCAACGGCGCCCTCCTCATCCCCGGCGACGCGCTCTCCCTCGGCGGTGCTGCCTGCAACGGCGCCGCGGGTATCACCTTTTTCATGGGGGCGGCGCTCAAGGCCGTCCTCGAGGAGTTGAACCCGGACGTTTCCATCGTTATTGACGCCATAACGCGGCTCGATGCAGGGCGGGCGCTAGGCTTTGCTGAAGAGCCGCTCGAGTGCGGTGCCAACGCGTCGGTGCCGGCCGTATCGGCGTGGATTTTTGCGACGGCGCCGGCAGCAGAGGCCGGGCGCACCAACGTGGCCGCCGCGGAGCTGTTGCGCGGCACGTCCCCGGGGGATCCGACCGTGTGGTTGGCTTATGGCGACGGGTGGTGCGTGTACCAGGCCACTGGAGGGGTCAAGTGGTGGGTCACCCTGCTCGCCGTCTTGGGCGCCGTCGCGCTGTTGACGGTTGTCGTGTTGGGGGCGTTTGGGTTGTGGCACAAGTACCTGCGAGCGGCCAAGGCGTCAGGGTCGGGGGGGGGGGCGCCGCACGTTGGAGGGGGGGTCGCGGCGATGACGACAACTTGTGCACCCCGGCCGCGCTGTCCGCGCGGTGAGGATGGCTCTAATCCATAATCCAACTCCAAACAAACACAGGAAGATGATCCATCCACCCACATGCAACAACCGAAAACATCGTCCCGTTGCCCCTCAGACCCACGACCGCCACCGCCAAGCACGAGCCAGCGAACAAGTTCTGTTGTCGCCAAAGCTCGACGTACCGTACTCATCACAGGTCCTTGAGTTTTGTAGACGTCCACGGGTGAAATGAGTTGACAAAAAAGCGTTCGAGCTCGCGCTCCTCCGCCGTGTTGGGGCTGTTTGCCGGGGTCGCAAAAAGACCCAGACGTGAGGAGAGATCCTCAAAGTCCGGGTCAACCCGCTCCAGGCGGAGCACATCGGCGACGGCCACAACCTTGAGCGCCGGGAACCCCGTGCTGGGGTTCATTACCCACTGCAGCCGCTTGTCGCCGTGCGCCGTGCGCACACAACCTGGCACCGGGACTGCATCACACATCAGCTGCACCACCACCCCAGGCCGCACTTTGCCGTCCACGCCATCGAACACCAACCTCGCCCGGCCGCGGGACACGCCGGCGGAAACAGATCTGTCCCGGAAGAGCAGGTCGTCGTAGTATGGCATGTTGTAGCTTACTGGCGACGCGTTGACGCGCATGTCCAGGGGCTCGCCGCCCCACTCGAAAACAGCCTGAAGCGGCAGCGAGTTCTGCACCGACAAGGACGAGTGGGCGCTCACGCCGAGCGCCGCATGCAAGCCCTGTAGCTCACCGCAATTGGCAGCCATCAAGTTTGCCACGGCGGTCGTTTGACCGCGCACACGAAGGACCGGCTCTTCCCCAAGTGCCGCAGGGTCCCCGTCATCTTGCAGGGCGGCATCGACGGCTGTCCGCCCCCGCCGCCGTCGTCGCCGCGGCCGCCGCCCCGCCTGGTCGTCGGCTGGCACCTCTAGCGGCTCTGGAGCGTCTGCCAGGACGTTAGCCAGAGTTTGCGAGTGCCGCAGCATCTGCACGGTGAAGGAGTTGACCTGCTTGTTAGTCCTCTCGTAGACAGCCTTGCACTTGCCGTGCAAGCCCTCGTTCAGACTGGTGTCGGCCTCGGTGATGTTGCCGCGGTCGAGCATCTCCGGCAGGAGATGGTTGGCCAACAGGTGGGCCTTTGGCGTGTGAACTGGCCCGAAAAGCACAGCCATGTAGCGCGTGATGAACGTGGTCGCGTCGGCAGCGATATCCTCTGCCTCTGCCGTCGGTGTGGTAGACCCTGCCGGGCGAATGTCACCTGACAAACGACCCGAAAGCGCCGCCGCGCGACATACCACGTCCAAAACCGCCTTACCAATGGACTTGCCCTCAAAGAGGTCGGCAAACTCGGCCGAGTCGACACCAGACGGGGTGACGCGCTCAGCGTCGTCGTCATCGTCTGCCCACCAAAAGTCAGTAGGCGACGCGGACGCCTCGCCGCTCGAGTTGCCGTGCGGGTCGCCGTCCCTGTCGCTGGACTCATTTGATGAGTCGCCCGCCTTGCTGGCGGCGACCAACACGCTCGGCTTCTTTCGCTTTCGCTTAGCCCGCTTTGCCGTCTCCTGGAACGACCTGCTGCCGTACGCCGAGTGGCGAAGACGGCCCTCGAAAGGTGCAGCAGAGCCTGCAGGGCGCCGACCGATGAGGCCTGCGACCATCCCGGGAAAGGACACGAGCCCATGGCGCCAGTCACTACCTTTCATTGTCGCCTGCGTGACGACCGAGGGAACAAGATAACTGCAATCAACAGGCACCAAGAGCACGTGATTACGAACACAGGAAAAGTGGGGGTTGCGGAGAACGGTTAACACTCACACTGCAATAAAAGGCAAAATAGCCGCCGAGTTCACGTGCCTCACTGCACCGTAAAACAAGAAGTGCCACACATCAACAAATGAAGCCCCCACGTTCCCAACTCCAACATACCCTGGGGGTTGTCTGTTCGCCAAGCACCTTCTTGACATGTGCAGCAACCGCTCGTTCATTGCAATGAGCGTGTTCTCACCCGTGCCGAGCGGCAAGTTGCCCTCCTTGGCCAACGCCTCGACCAGGTTTCCGATCAGTGTGCCAAGGTTGCGCAGAATCCCAAGCTTCCACACCTGCACCAACAAGTCAAGAAGTGCAATCAAATAGAACAGGTACATGAAGGAGGCTCATGCGGACGAGCACACAAAGTGTCAGACTCTAGAACCAACCGCCATCTGAGAAAGAAGGGGCGATGAACGGGAAAACCGACCAAACACAAGCATACAAGACCAGCAAAGAAAAGTACAGACGCACACAGGCAACGCACATGTAGGACGTCAAATCCAAACACGCGGTACAGCCCAGCGGCGCCCGTGCTCAGCCCATGAATCGCGCCGAGAGCGGGAACAAATGGGGTGGCCGAGTGGTCGTCGGATATCTGCTTGCGCCTCGCCGCCCCAGTATTGTTGTCAAACAATAGCGCCGCCTCCAGCTGCAGGGTTAAAGTCTCTCGCACGGAGCGCCTCGTGGTCTCGGTGCACACGCCACACACGTCCTTGCCAGCCATGCAGTGCGAGCACGGCCGGTAGCACCGGCTGATGCGCAACCCCAGCAGGTGCCGCTGCTCGGGCATGTCGGCCACGTAGAGGGTGATGCGGGGTACAGCTAGGTAATCCTTTCCGTCGAGCTGCAGGTCGCGTCCGCTGGCGCTGGCCTCGGCAAAGTTGTCGGTCAACACCGCAATGCATCGCTGCAGCAGCCGGGAGCGGAGATCCCGCACACGCTCCTTCTCTCTGGTGCCTGCTCCGTGGCGTGCTCGCACGACAGGCACGTAGCCCACCGTCATCCAGTCCGTCTTTCCTGTCAGCACGTTTGGGAAACGAGCTCGAATAGGGTAGATGTATTGTGCTGAAGTCAACAAACAAGGGAGACAGGAGCAGACTGGAATCCCATGACAGCGACAGCATCAAGAGCGAGTCAGTTTCAGCCACAGATGCATCGGTTCCCCACTCCATGGAGGACCAGCAGCACGATAGATGCACTGCAGCAGCCCACGGCCAATGCACATCCCCCAATGCATCCTCCCACGTGGCCCGCGGTGACACACCTCCAGACCAAGACACGACAGCTGCATCTGAAAACAACTGTGTGGCCAACATGAACACGGGTACTTTGGACCGGCGCTCGTACAGGGCGAAGACCTTTGCCTGCTCCTCGAGGTAGAGGTCTGAGTCGAGCGTCCCGCTGCGGATGATGGAGCCGTCCCCCGGCACCTTGCGTTCCCCAAAAAGCGCCCGTTGACTTGCACTGACAATGGCATCAACGGCCACGGCCCAAAGGTCCCGAGAGTAGAACTCGAAGGACTGGTCGTCTATGATGATGGTTGTCTGCCACCACCCCTCTTCTGCAAGCCACCGGTTCTCCTCCCCCGAAAAGGAAGCGACGAACTGAGCAGCCGTCTCAAAAGCAGTCTCCATTGGTCCAAGCGCAGCCGTCCCCGCAGCCGCCGCTGTCGCTCGTTCAGACGCCACGACCACGTCCCAAAGCCCCTTCTTGCCGTCGCTTGTCAATCCGCGGTGCCCTACTGTCAGCGCAAACAGACGGAACTTGCGCAGCGGCGCCGTTGTGAAGGGCGTCGGCCGCATGGAATCAGCCCCGCGGACGACCGACCGTGTGCGCTCCGCGTCGCCCTTCGAGCGGTAGTACGCCAAAATGCGGGCGGGGAGGATACCGACAATGTGCCGCAGCGGGGTAGGGGAGGGAGAGTCATCTAGTGCGGTTCGACCTAGAACACGGATGTCAAGCCGAGCAGCGGAGCGGTCCGCCAGACTGCGAGACGCTGGCAAGCTCGATGGTAGCGAGCCATCCGCGCGACTACGTTGCACAGGCGACCAGACAAGCGGTGACACGCTGGCTGGGCCAGCGCCGAGGGAGAAGACGGGGAGGGTGATCGGCGTCCCCGCGGGGCAATTGGGAGCTCCCGGCAGCCTGCCGATAGATGTCAAGGAGTCGGCGCGGGTCAGCGGTGCTGCCGCGAGCCCAGAACGACGCACAATTCGGGCCAGAGACGGGGGAACGGGTAGAGAAGTCGGTGGTCCAGAAGCCACTCCGGTCGCTCCGAGAAAGTACGGTACACTCTTATGGAGCGCCTGCCTGTGGCGGGAGACAGCACCGCTCGTAAGGAACGTGCGGGAGCACAGAGGGCACTTGTGTCTCACCCCAACTGGCAAAGGGGGCATGACGACGAAAGCAAATCCCACGAACGCCCGCGTCGTTGGCAGGGCAACCACCCACGTGTAGCTTGTTCGGTGCACCGCAGCCGCTCGCTTGCGGCCAACGCCGATGATGCGCTCGGTGCCCACGCCCGCGGTTCCTCCTTGACAAAGAGGAGCGCCCGCCGCTCGCGGCGGGGCGGTGGTTCTGGACGTCCTCCCGGTGGTCGTGGCGGGGACAATTGTGCGACAGGAAATGGGTAGGTGGTTGGAGGTGGGGGCGTGCCGGTCGCCCTCCCGGCCGCCGTGACGCGCAAGAGCGAGAGACCAGCCGGGGGTGCCGGTCGCCCTCCCGGCCGCCGTGGCTCGCACGAGTGAGCGACTGGCTGGGGGTGGCCGGCTTGTGGTAAGGCGGTGCCGGTCGCTCTCCCGGGCCGTACCGGATGCCCGGCCAGCCACGGTGACGGGAACGAGTGGGCCGTGGGTGGCGGGTCGGCAGTTGGTGGCGGTTAACACCGTCGGCCTAGGGTGGCCTTTCGGCCCGGAGTCGAGAGACCCGTTGTATGCCCCTACGGCAGGGTGGCGCGGCAGGGATCAAAGCCGCGTGGCAGGAAGAAATCTAGTGCATCAAACACGTCTGGGTACGGTGTGTGCGTGTGTCCGTGCTTCGACTCGCCAGAGGCTGGTCAAATTATCAGATGACGAACTGGACGGCGGCCATCCAACCAGCCTGCAGACTGCAGTTAACGCCTCAGGCGTCTCCTAGGGCCCCGCCCCACCACTGAAAACCACTCCCAGCCACGCCTGCACTCGTCGCCACCCTTGAATTTGCTCATGTTGCTCTCAGCCGAGCCTGCACCGCTACCCCCTATCCCCCCTCGGCCTCGCCGGCACTGCTGGCCCCCACCCCTCTTCCACACACCCGCGCTTTCCACCGTGCCCTCTCCACCCTCTCTTGCGCGTCGTGGTGCCCTCGTGGGACGGGCTTCAAGCGCCTGCCAGCTACGTTTGGCGCGCTGCCAGCACACCCACCTTCCTTGCGCTACCCTTGACACCCTGTCGCTGTGCTTCTGTCTCTGTGCTCACGCGGGCACAGTGCTGCGAGCGCTTCCGCTTGCTCGGCGCTCTGCGAGCGCACACTGGCCTCGCCTAGGCCCACCGCGCCTGCCCTTCGCCGCGGCCCCGCCGGAGGGCGCAGCGAGCGCTTGGTGGATTACGCGCGGCGGCGTACCAGCGCCCGCCCTTCTCCGCTCCCCCTCGGAAGCCGCATCACCCTCGGCACCGCCACCCCCGCTCTCCACACGCCCACGCCGACCGCCCCGCTCTTTCCGCAGGCGCTGCCGCGTCTTCGCGCACTCGTGGGTACTGCCTACCAGCGTTTTGCTTCTGCCTCTTGCTTTATGCAAGCCCACCTGCCGTTCTTTCGCCACTCTCGCCACCCCGTTGCTTTTATCGAGCAGGAATCGAGCGGCAAGCTTTTGGACCTCACCGCGGTCGCATCGGTGCGCGCTGCGAGCGCTTGCGCAACGGCACCACCTCGCTCCGCAAAGCCACGCCTTTCACCCTGCCCTATCCGCACGCGCCGCCGCGTTGTGTGTCCCTCGTGGGGACTGGCTGCGAGCGTTTGGCGGCTGCGTTTGGCTGACGTCGCATGGGCGCGGGGCTGCGTGCGTTTGCGCGAGCTCTGCAATCGACGAGCCCCTACTCGCTCCGCCCGTGCTGCCTCCGCTTGCACGTCGCCTCGGTGGCGGCGACGCGCGCTGCGGGCGCATGTCGGTTGCTGGCCGTCCAGCGCTCGCCCTTTCCCCTTGCCTTTCACCTCGTGCCTCGTGGGCGCCCCTGCGCCACGCTGGCCACCCGGTCACTGTGCTGGAACGGGTGAGGGCTACCAGTGCTCGCTTGTGCTGCAAATTGGGCCGGCGCCGCCCGACACTCGCCTGCGTGCTAATGCAACCTCCTGCGCAGGGGGCGCGAGTGCTAACAGCAGGAGACGCACGGTCCCGTGATGCCCTGGGTGGAGGGCTGCCGGCGCTCCCCCTAGCGTCAGCGGGACGCGCGATGATGGGAGCGTACATGTGAGCTCACAAGCTGCCTGTGTCTGGTCGGACGTCAAAAGCGTCGGAGCTCGTCGGCCGCGGGTGCCACGACTGTGCCGTCCGGCCAAGTGTCACGCCCGTGCTCGCCTGTGCGCCTCACGGCGAGTCGCCTGTGTGTGTCAAGCAGGCGGCGTTGGTCGGCTACCACGTGGAGATCATTGGCGACGTGGTCAACGTGGTGTTGGTCATAGACGCGCTGTACGGCTGTGTCGCCCTCAACGTCGGCGTGCCCGTCGTCGGCGCGCTGTGGCGGCGACAAGCTGCTGATCGACAAGGCTGGCGCGGGCGGCAGTGCCGTGTGCTTTGACGTGCTTGTCGGCAAGGTGCGCACGGGCGTTAAGTGCGTGGAGATCAACGAGTGGAACGAGGTGGTGGTTCAGGACGCGTTGTACGGCTGTGTCGTCCTCGACGTCGGCGTGCTCGTCGTAGGCGCGCTGCGGCGGCGACAAGCTGCTGATCGACAAGGCTGGCGCGGGCGGCATTGCCGTGTGCTTTTACGCGCTTGTCGGCAAGGTGCGCGCGGGCGTTACGCGCGTAGATGTCGACCTGTGCAACGTGGTGGTTTTCAAGGACGCGCTGCACGGCCGTGCCGCGTGCCTTGGCGGGCTCGTCGAGAAGGTGCGCACGGGCGTTAAGTGCGTGGAGATCAACGAGTGGAACGAGGTGGTTGTCAAGGACGCGCTGTACGGCTGTGTCGCTCTCGACGTCGGCGTGCTCGTCGGCGGCGCGCTGCGCTGGCGACAAGCTGCTGATCGACAAGGCGCGCGCGGACAGCAGTGCGGTGTGCTTTTACGTGCTTTTCGGCAAGGTGCGCGCGGGCGTTACGCTCGTGTCGATTAACCAGTGCAACTTGGTGCTTGTCAAGGACGTGCTGTAGGGCCGTGTCGTGCTCAACAAGTGCAACGTGGTGGTGGTCAAGGACTCGCATTACGGCAGTGCCGTGTGCGTCGACGTGCTCGTCGGAAAGGTGCGCGCGGGCGTTACGCACGTGGAGATCAACCAGTGCAACGTGTTGGTGGTCAAGGACGCGCTTTAGGGCTGTATCGTGCTCAAAGTCGGCGTGCTCGTCGGCGCAGGCTGCATTGGCGCCAAGAGAAAGCTCCAGGATGACATTGGGGGGCAGCCAGGGCGCGGCACTGCCGGCCGGCACGAACAACGTCGGCCGGTCTTGTCTGGTCAACATCCTTCCGCGCCCCGCGGTCGGTGAGGCGGCCCACTTTCCTGGTGGCTCCATCCAGGCGGCCAGCGTTGGTGCTGGAAATTTCAACGTCGGTCGCGAGGCCGGGGCTGGAGGCGTCGCTGGCGCGATCGGTGGGCAGGTCGCTACTGCTGATTTCACCGCCGCGGTCGCAGGCTCTCTGGGGCCGCGTAACGTGGCGGGGCCGCTTGGATTTCCGGCGCTGCCCTACGCGGCGCCTCCTGGCTTTGGTCTTCTGCCATCCGATTTCGTCGGAACTCAGCAGTTCCAGTTCCAGCTCAGCCTGGCGCCGCCGCCCGTCGTCATGCCGTCCGCATCGACGCCGTTTTTTGGAGACGCCGCCTCGATGCTCGCGCCTGAAGCGACACCCGCGCGTGTCAAGGAGACAGCGACGGCAGCAAAGCCACCGACTGGCACCAAGCGCGCGTTGGCGACGCCCCACTCGTCGGCCGGCTCGGCAACGAAGCGCACGGGCGGCGCGACTGCGACGCCCAACGCGACGGTTGTCCCGGCGACCAGCCGCCGTGTCTACAAGGGCAAGGGGAAAGCCTCTCTAAAGAACACGTGCGTGGTGGAACCGCCAGTGGTCATCTCGGACGGAGAGGTGTCGGACGACCCCGTACTCTTGGTGACAGCGGACACCGAGGCGGCCGCGGGGTCGGGGTTGGCGGCGGGCGCGTCTTTTGGCGCTGCAGCTAACGGCGCGGGCTCCAGTGCCGTGCCAAACGTGCAGTTGCGGGGGATGGTTGCGTCCCTGAAGAGCCACGGGAAGCTGTTGGAGCAGATCATTGCGATGATGGTGCGCCAGGACAAGGAGGTGGCGATGCTGCGCTCTGACGCGCGCGGCACCCGTGCTCTGACTGCACAGGTCATTGACCAAGTGTTCGATGTGGCCGAGCGCTCGGACCGCATGATGCAGTCAAATGAGAACGTGGAGCACAAGCTGGACGAGCTGGCGGGGCTGGTGCAGACGCCGGGCATCTTTCCTGCTGGACCGATCGCGGGCGACTTCGGCATTGGTGGTGCTGGAGACGGTGGCGGTGCTGGCCTGCCTCCCGCCATCAACGGGGTGCAGGTGGCCGACTGGTCCGCGGAGTTGAAGGTAAGTCACTAATGAGGGAGTCTTGCGTGAAGATGCGAAACTCAGGAAGCGAAGAGGATTAGGTATTGACCAGAGAGTGGGGGGCGAAAGAGATGGCTACGAGGAGGGGTTGTGCGATTGGGGACAGGTGCGTGGGCGACGCTCTGGTGCTGACCTCGGGACTCATGTTTTTGCTGGGGATTGTTGCTTCTGCTGCTGTGGGCTGTCGGTCCTTTTCGCACAAGCAGGAAATGTACGTGGCCGACTGGGTCATCCTCTTCTGCAAGTCGACGAACGGCAAGTACGTCTACGACGACAGCGCCGCGGCCTGCAACCACCTGTCCACCGTGATGCAGCTCTTTTTCGGGGTCAAAAAAGAGGAGGCGGACATACGAGTCGCGACGGAGTACATGTTCCCAGCGGCAGTGACGGCGAGCAATCCGACGGGCAAGGCAAAGTTGCGGGCGTCGCGGTATTTCCGCCGTCCCATTGCCCACTGGCGTGGGCGAATGAAGGTGGTGGCGCTGGAGGCCTATCTGCTGCACTTGAACCGTACGGCCGGCGTGGGCACCATGACGGAGCGGGACACAGTGGCCCTCTCGGAGGATGACGTCATCAATCTGCTTGAGAATGATGTTTTCTGGCGGGGCAATTCGGGGAAGGGCGGCGTGTGTGCCGCGCTGGCAGCGCTTCACAAGGAGATGGGTGAGGCGAAGGGCTGGTTCGTAGCGTGCACCCCCGAGAACCCCGCTTCCTATATGCGGGTCTCCGTCCCGACCCTCGCGCTCGTGCATTTTTGGGTACGTCGTGCACTTGGTGTGGGTGGGTTCAGAGAGGCAGTTAGGGCGACGGTCGGGGCGAGGGTTGAGGGGAATCCAGGATGCGCAGCTGCTTTGCGGCACGTCGCCGCGCGTCAGTGTGCTTCTGAGAACTGGGGGTCTGTCACTGCCATATGAAGCGTTGAGATTCTAACTGCCCTCCTGCTGTCGGCACTTTCTTGTCGGCTATGTTCTGTCTTTTGGGCTCTCTTGTAGCTTCGTGGCGGCCTGAGGACCAAGTTGGCTGACCTTCCCGCTGTGTTTGGCCGCCAGGGAAACTCTGACGAGGGTCCTCGCAAGATGTGGGCGGCCGAGTGGTCGCTCATCGAGGAGCTTGTGCCGATTGACGGCCAGGTTCGGGATGGCCTCATGCTGATCGCTCCGCCAGCCGGCAGCCGCCAGTCTGTTGCGGACTTTCCGTCGGACGTCATCGAGCACACGCGTCTGCGAATGCGCGACCTGCATGGTTACGACCGCGCCACGCGCGCGCGGCTTGCCGAAGCGAAGGTGTCGCGCGAGCGTGAGGAGCGCAAGGAGCGTCTTCGCCGTCAGCAGGCGCACATGGCCACTAACATGCATCGCGCACTGCGCTCTCAGGCACGCAATGCGCCGCGGCGCTCCAAGCTGCGCGACCTGCTGGAGGTGCCTGCCGAGCTCACCAATGAGGATGAGTGGACGTCGGGGGACGGGTGGCCGATGGAGGATCCTGGTGAGGATGGGCGCGAGGGTGAGGAGGGGCGCGTGGGTGCGCCTGCCGCTGGTGCTGTGGTGGAAGATGACGAGGAGGAGGAGATCGCTCCGGTGCGTGCTGGGCACCGTTGTGACAAGACGGTGATGTGCTCGGGCGGGTTAACGCCTGATGCTTGATCACCTGGTAGGTCTTGCGAGATGAAGGGGAGTTGGTGCTGGTCTCTGTCACGTTGGTCTACAGTCCAGTGGGTGTGTCGCGCGTGTGTCGCCTGTTCTTTGCTTCGGCTTTCTGTTTTGTGTCTTTTTGTTTGCTGTGATTCACCACGCGTGCCTGTGTGCGTGTGTGGGCATAGCCTTTTGATGTTGTGCTGCTTATTTGGCGGCTTGTTTTTTCGTGCTACCGCTGTCGTCTGCGTGGACCTGTGGGGTTGGCAAGGCGCAAGGTGCTTGAGTCTGAACGGCAGTGGGGAGGAGCAGGCCAGCCAAGGCACCTGTTCTGGTATTGAATACCCGTCAACCGAGCTAAGCCACGACGCATGCTCTTGATGACAGGCAATGCGCGGGCTTGAGAGCGTCCAAGGGCACGTGAGCGCGGCGCCACGACCACGCGAGTGGACAATGGGGCACAGACCAGACCACGCAGTATCTACGCGCAGCAGCAGTGCTCTGATGTCTGGCGGTCTCGCAAGGGCGCGCACTAGTGTCGGGCTGCAATGACGGGCGCCAGCGAAGAGCGAGCCGTGCTGCCACAACGAACGCGGAGGGCCAAGACGCCGACGCCCGCCCGAGTGCGTGCTGACAGGTCGCTCGTACCGGTGGTGTGCAGGGGGCCCAGTGGCATTGCCGACGGTGGAGATAGCGGCAGACAGCCGCATCGAGACGAATTTCTCGTGCACCGTAGTGCACGGCGAAGCGTATAAATAATGGAACACTTATCTGAGGCACTTAATGGCGGTGGTGAATATTAGCCCACAACAAATTATCTTGCGGTTGCATCAGTAAATTAAACTAATATTTGCTAGTCAAGCAGACACCTTCATGAGCGAGTCAGCCGGCCTGATTATTTCGGTCAATGGGTCTCGCAGACTTCTGGTGACGAGGGGGCGAACAACCATGAATTTCGGTGCATCCGAGGGGTACACGGGTTTGGGCGAACCAACTCGACCCTGTCGGCAGTCGTTCGCCTGAATGCGACATCGAACAGATGGTTGAACGGTTCGCTCTGCCTAAGTTTCTGATGATCGTCTCCGCGACCCTGCAGGCCTGAAAAATAGGCGCTGAACCACTGAATTGAACCTGACGCATCAGCGAGCTCAAAAACGGGCCCGCATCCTAAGGCCGTTTGGATGCACAAGTCGATGTGAATCGAAAACCGCAAGTAAAGGATGGGTAAGATGCGCATCCGATGTTTTCGATCGTGTTTCGATCGGAATGTCCCGAATAGGGACGATGGGCGACGGCGGGGACGGTGCGCCGGCCCCGCCACGCAGAGCAGGGCGCGTCTTGTGCGCCAGAGGCGGCGCCGCCAACGGTGGCCCGCCCCGTCCAGGCACCAGCTGTTGCTCCCCGCCGTCGGGGGCGGTGGCACCGGCGGCACCCCACTCGCTGACGCAGCAGCCCTGGACAAGCACCCGCCGCCTGTCCTCCCGTCGCCCTTGCTGGTGACGGGAGCCGGTGGCGCTGCCGCCGCCGCCGCCTGTGCGGGGGATGCCGAGTACGAACGTGGCCGTGTCGTGCGCACGGCAACACAGCGCCCGAGGCAGCAGGGGCATCCTCGTCGCGCTCGCCCAGTCCAACGCGGACACAACAGATTCAGCAGCAACCGCAACCGCCACTTTGGTGCCTCCTGTCGCCCCCACCCCCCCACGTGTACACGCCCCCGACCGGGCAAGCCCGCGCCCAACACCGCCGTCCAACACACAAGACACCCGTGCCGCAACCCACAGTTAACCCGACGACGCCCCACCACACTGCCCCGGTCCCCACGTCCCAACCCCCTGCGTCCGCACGTCGCCCCCCCCCCGCCCCCCCGCCCCCGCCTATTGTTGCGCTCGCTGCTC
>ENA-ORXT01004630-ORXT01004630.1-marine-metagenome-genome-assembly--contig:-NODE-4630-length-14069-cov-8.533090_pt1 | contig 14069 bp, 11 predicted proteins | sample MGYA00237868_ERZ511482 | MGnify/ENA metagenome assembly ERZ511482 | reverse complement strand
TCCCCGCCGAGCACGACGTGGGCGCTCTCGTAGCCGCTGTAGACCGCGCGCAGGTGGTAGAGCATGTGCCCGAGCACCGCCCCGCCGATCGTGACATCGGCATCGTCCATGTGGGTGAAGTCCGACAGCCCGAGCCGGCCCGGTTCGTGGGTCTGTCGAAAGATCAGCTCGTGGTCCTCGCCGTGCAGGGCGCGCCAGCTGCGAATGCGGCGCTCGAGGGTGCGACGCACGCCGTCGGGCAGCGCCGGGTGGCGACGCAGAAGCTCGTCGAAGACGGCGACTGGGCGGATGCCGGGCGCGGACCTGAGCAGCGGCACGACCTCCTCGTCGAAGATCCCGGCCAGCGGATCGGGGCGGCGGCTGGCGCGCGGGCCGGCACGCTTGGAGGCAGGCCGGTCGGGATCGGCGTCAATCCGGAAGGCGGAGGCGCGGCTGATGCCGGCCTTGGCGGCGGCGACGGTGGCCGAGTGGTTGGTGCGATGGGACATGTAGAGCCTCGTCTGGTGATCGTTGAGAGGGCGACCGGGCACCGGAGCCTCCTTGGCTGAAAGGAGGCGCACCGTTGCACAATCGACCGCGATCACCGCCGCCGCCGGCCCCCCATTGGGGCCAGCGACGCGGCTCGTGCGCCGCACGGCGTTCGGGCTACGCCCTCACGCCGTGCGGCGGCAGTCCGAGTCTCACCGTGGTTGTCGCGCGAGTCTCACGTTGTTTGTCGCCGGACAGGCCAACGTGCTGCACCACGGTTCGTGGTGCCCGCAGTGCGCCGGCAACGAGTCGATCGCAGGCGAGCGCCTTGTTCAGCTGATCGAGCGCCGTGGCGGGCGCTGGATCTCGGGGGATCGAACCGAGGGTGGTCATTCGCAGATCCGCGTGCAGTGCGAGAACGGACACGAATTCTCGTTGACGCTGGACTGGCTCAGGGCTGGGCGCCTCGCCTGGTGTCCGCAATGCAAACAGGAGAGGAGCCGCGGGCACCAGCATGCCGAACTGTGCGACGCGGCCAGTGCGGTCGGACACCGGCTGGTCTCCACGACGTTTGTGGATCGACGCACCCAAGTGCAGTTCGACTGCCCGATCGGACACCGGTGGAGCGCATCACCAGATGCATTCCGTCGTTTCGGGGGCTGTCGCGTGTGTCGCTCGCTGCTCGGACGATCGCTGCCGCCGCTCGAACCCCAGACGACCGAGCCGACGACAGAAACGACGAACGAGGCGGACAGGGCCATCTTCCGGCCAGGCCTTCGATTGATCACCGCCTTGTCCACGCTGTTGGATCTGCCGCGCGAACAGCGGGAGGCCACGATCAACGCCGGACAGCTTCGGCTTCTGGTGATGCTCGACCAGGCTCACCGAGACGTTGCGGACCGGGATCGAGCGCGTGATCTTGACGGCCACGAAAAGCCGACGGTGGACAGCCGCCTGCAGATGCTACGTTCGAAAGGTCTGGTGCGCCCCAGCGTCAAGGACCGCTACCACGATGCCGCCAACCACCGACCGACGCCGACGGGGAGGCTGATCGTGCAGCGTCTGCGCGGTTCCCGTCCGCATGCCGATCTGATCGAGGCACTGGACCGAGTCTGCGCCCTTCCGATTCGCCAACGGGAAAGTGTAGCGAACACATCGATTCTGTCGGTCCTCGCACGCGTGGCCATCGAGCCCGGCGTGACGATACCGGCGATCATTCGCGCCGATACCCGACTCGGGACGAAAGAGACGACGAGATTCAGGCTTGCCTGGCTCGAAAGGCATACGCTGGTAGAACGTCTTCCCCGCTACAACGCAGGCGGTCACGGCAACCCGAATCGGTACCGTGCAACGGCTTCCGGACGGTCCTGGGTGAGGTTGCTCTCACCACCCGCGCCGTCGACCGACAAGCTGCTGGAAAAGCTCGATCCATACGTCCCAAGTGGGCCTGACGTGCCAGGCTAGAACGTGCTACCCACTGCGCTCGATCTTGTCCACGACGGCCTTCACCTGGGTGGTATGTCTGTCGCGGCTGCCGAACACGGGTATGTGCAAGAACACGGCCGGAACCTGGTGACGCTCACTCCATTCCAAGGCATGCAGGTATACCCGATTGCAGTAGTACAAGCCAATACCGGTTCGTCGCACCGATTGATCCTCGCAGACGATCGATGATGCGAAGACCGAACCAACCTCTGTACCGCGTCCGAAACGAGGCCAGGGCGAAAGCGGTGCCCGAATCGCTGCCGGCTCGACCCGCACCGAGCGTGGATCGAGATGCAGCAACTCGCCCAGACAGACGACCCCTTCTGGTGGATCCGCCTCGAGTACGTTGCCCAGACGGGACTCGCAGGAGTCGTCCGCTGGCAAACCCAGATAGCTGTACCGCGTGCCGAACTGTTGTCGAATCCGCTCGAGCACTTGGAGTGAGGCGTTCTCGTTCGACAGTCTCCGGCGGATACCGAACGGTTCGAACGCTGTTATCAGGAGGTGCATTCGCGATGGATACCTACTGGGTAACGGTCCATCCTTGAGGGCGGCGCAGATGACGGGCCATCACGCACCGAGGGCCCTCATTCAATGCCGTCGGCTGTCGCTCAACAGTCTGTATCCCAACCGCCCGGAGGCGTGAAGTCGGCAAGCGAGCCGCAGATCTCGTCCAGAAAGCCGAACGTGGAAATGGCGCAGCCCGCTTGGTAGACGGGTGTCGGATTGCCGGTCTCCTCGGCAACCCGATCAGCCTCGATAAGGGAAGCCGCATCGAACAGAGAGCCGACCAGCGGCACGTTGGATAGAACACCCCTGGCGAAGTTCAAACCCGGTCCGAAGACGAACGTGAGCACGCCTCGTGCGCTCGACGAGGTACTGGTGCCACCGGAGCAACTGCCGCTGCCGCCGTTTCCACCGCCGGCCGAGTTTCCGTCATAAGGTTCCAAGTCTATAGTTGGAGTGCCGGCCCCGTCGTCGTCAGACGACCCCGCGTCCGTGCCACCGCCCCCGACAATAACTTCGACGTCATCACCTTCGTACACTTCCAGCTCGCCGGAGCCATCATCGGACCCGGCTTCATCGGCACCGCCGTCGTCTGGACCACCGTCATCCGGACCACCGTCATCCGGACCACCGTCGTCCGGGCCGCCGTCGTCCGGACCACCATCATCTGGACCGCCGTCGTCCGGACCGCCGTCGCCCCCTTCTGGAAGCGTGGCGCAGTATTCGGATATGTCCTGCGTCCCGCACGTGTAGTTGGCAAGCGTTGGTGTGAACAGGAGGGCGTCAAACGTGCAACTGGGCGTGCCCGGTATCGCATCCGTACTCTCGAATGCCTCCTGGCAGACCGGGCTGAGCTCGGCAGCCGCGGTACCGAACGTACCCGCGCCGAGAAGGGCAATGAGGCCCGTGGCAGCAACGGTTCTTCTGTCGAATTTCATCGCATCGCCTCCGTTCGACCACAGCGCATCAAGCCGTGCCGAGTGCTCCGCGTAGTGAAGCTGTGCAAGCTTGAGAATTGCACCTCCTCCCACGTCACGCGCTCGCCTGACAGCGGCTCGTCGAACACCACAGACGTCTCGGTGAACGGTGCCCAGGCAAACGTCGACTGTGCGTCGATATCGCCGCGGCGCTCGTCAAGCTCCACGCCCACACGCCCATCCGTTGCACCGGTGTCCGGATCACGCGGCCCGAGCACGTAGACGATCGGCGTGTCGTCGTCGAGCACGCATCGCCACCCCTGCACCTTCTCGTCGTCTTGGTAGGAATTCATCATCGCCTCGAGCACGTCGAGCGGCGCTGCTGCCCGGAGCGATTCATCGTCTCGCGCTCCATCGCTCTCGCCATCGGAGGAGCAGGCACCGAGCAGAAGGAGAGTCGCAGCGAGTACGGGCAGGCCACGCGTCGTCGTGGCGTTCCGCAAATTGATCGAACGGCATGGGCCCGAAGCCCCGTTCGGCCGGCCAGCACCCTGATGGTTCATTCCCGGCATTCCTCCGTTCGACTTTCGGCGTGCGCGGGACGTTACCGCCATTCGAGCCAGCTCGCCCAGGGCAGCATCACGTAGTGAGACATGATCGACGCAAAGATCGGGACGTGAATCACTGCCGAGCTGGCCACGATGTGCTGGATCCCGACGATGCTCTACCACCAGAGCATGTCCGCGGTTGAATTGTTCACGGCAGAGCGTCGCAACGGACGCCGTGGACCGACTCCACCCGTTCGGGCACACCCCCTTCCGCGCGATGCACGGGGTCGAGTCCGTTGGCCACCCGCAACTCTCGCATCCTGTTCTGGTGATCGAGCACCTCGTCGAGCTGATCCTGCACGCCGTTGTCGCGCACGGTGTCCAACAAGGCGGCCTGCCGCTTCTCGTTCCAGCCCGGTGGGCAGACCTCATCGTAGCGCTGCCAGATGGCCAGTGCTGCGCGTAACGACAGCTGCCTGCCCGGCGCAGGATGGAACCCGTGCGGGCACCGCTGGAGGGTGCTGGTGCCGAAGAAGCGGCAGATGAACGGGCGTTGCTCGTAGACCGAGCATCCTCCGTCTCGGAAGAAGCCGCAGATCATCGTGCCGGGCTTCACCGGCGTGAGCACTTCACCAGGGATACCCAGTCGTTCGGCCTCCCAGGGCGACACCGGAGCCGGGCCACAGCAGTCGGTACACCCCGATCGACACGTCATCGTCGGGATCTGGCGGTATACCTGACGGTGCACCGTACGTTCGCTGCTCATCGTTCGGACCCTGCTGATGGAGAATCGCGGGGCGCGTCGCTGAGGTCCGGGTGCGTTGTTCGCAGCCCACCACCCACCGGCTTCAAGTGCGAGGTCGCGATCTCCATCACCATGCCGTAGAGCACCCGCTGGCCGACGCCGCCGTGATTGCGCACGAGCGCGCGGAACACATCGCGCTGATCGCCAACTGATTCTGGCGCGAGAGCCGGTACCCGCGCGCAGTTCCTCGCTCCTTCCTGCGCCCCGTCAGTACGAGAGCGCCGGTGCCGTCGTTGAGCATGGTGTGCGTCTGCCGGTCCGCATCGACCCGGATCTGCAGCTCGCGACCGTCCGGGCGGCTGAGCTTGATGGCAGGCGCACGGCCGTTGAGCACCGCCAGAACGGACGCCAGCTCGTCCGGTCCTACCTGGATCTGCAGCCGCGTCGGCCCGTCCCAATCCGTCTGGGAGGCATCGATCCGGTGCGCCATCTTCACGTCGACCACGTGTCGATCTTCCGCCTGATTCATGCCGCCCCAGATCGTCATCGCGAACCGCCCGTACACCTTGTGCTCGGGCGAGTGGTTCCTGCGAGGGCCGGTGCTCATGCGCCCGGGCACACCTGGGCCAGGTCTGGCCGATTGCTCGGACCGGGCCGGTGCCGGCCTCGCTCCAGACCTTGACACCACGAGGCGGCAGGCTCGGCTTGCGTGCCCATGCCGATTTCCGAAGATGTACGGTTCTTGAACAGGTGCTTCAGCCGCTGGCATGATGTGCAGGTACCACTCCGACCGCTGATGCACGAACTCGGCACACCCCTCGCACTCATGACGATAGCCCTTACCAACACACGGAACAAATTACGCATAATGCGTATAACGCGTATAATGACGGAGGTCAAGCATGGCCGATGATCCCGAGGTTCTTCCCATGTCCGATCGATTCCCGGCGACCGCCGTCCAGCGCAACTATGACACGGTGCGAGTGTCCGCCCAGAAGCTTCCCGTCGTGCTCACGCGGCACGGTCGTGACGACATGGTGTTGATGTCGGTCGGTGACTACCAGCGCCTCGCCGAGGAGCCCCGGGCGTACTACGCCGATGAGGCACCGGCGCGCGTACTCGACCTGATGACGAGCCAACGGATGAGTACCGAGCACGATCATCTGTCCAGCGAGACAGGCGGGGAACGGGACTGATTGTCCCGTGCAGACGCTCCCGTACGTCGGCGCGGTCATCCGTTACGGCTACCTGTGGCGTGACGAGGCGCGGGCAGGGCGTGAGGAGCCTCGGAAGTGGAGACCGTGCGTCATCCTCACGGTGGACCGGCAAGCGGCGCGCACCGAGGTCAGCGTCGCACCCATCACGCACACCGAGCCCGAAGCAGCCTATGCGATCAGGCTCTCGACGCGCACGCTTCAGCGCTTGACACTCGACGCTCGCGAGCCGTCCTGGATCAACGCACAAGAGATCAACGTCTTCCACTGGCGCGGCGTCGATGTCGTCGATGCACAAGCCGGGCGGGACCACTTCGGACCGATCCCGCCCCCGCTTCATGAGGCGACCATCGCGGCTTTTCGCCAGAGCCTGAACGTTCGAGCTGGCAGGGTCACTCGTCGCGATCCGTAGTCTGTCCCGCGCAGTTCGCGCGGTGCGGAACCGTATGCATCGATGAACCGTTCCGCGCCGCGCCAGACGTTGATGCCGTGACGTTTACGGGCGAGTCGCATCAGTACTGCGGTCAGCTTGGCAAGCAGGCGAACCGTCAGGTGGCGGTCTGCCCGGCCGCTAGCTCATTTGCGCCCGATCCGCTTCATTCCACCATCAAAGGTCGGGATGCTCATAACGAAACCATCAGTGGGGTAGCAAAGTGCCTGTTCTTCGAGCAGGCCAACAGCGATGGCCTCGCCCATGCGCAGGCTGTCGTAGTAGTCCGAGTAGAAGTGAACGCCCGCCATGTTGCGTCCGATCGAGATGTTGGCGGCGAGCTTGTTCAACTCGCCTTCGAGGGTGAGCGGAGAGAAATGCTGCACGTCGCGCGTATCAAATTCTTCGAGCGTTCCGCCGCTGTCGCGGGCCTCGAAATGCTTCGGCGTTTCGACGTTGCGATAGAAGCCGACCCTGGCCTTCGTACAGCCCTTGTCGGCATTCGTCCCCATCACCGTCGAGGTATCGAAGAACGCCTTGACGATCGTGACGCAGGCGCCCGCGACCGTTGCGTGACCGGCGCCGTAGGTGGGGTGCATCGGAGATCCCTCCATGAACGCCATCGGCAGAAGCGCCGAGGCAGCCGCGTCGGCGTTCTCCGTCTCTGCTGTCTCCTCGTTGAACGTCTCTATCGCCTTCACCGTCGCATCGATCTGGTCCCGCATGCGGCCAAAGGCGCCGCAGAGGACGGGGTACCTGCCGTCCAGTTTCTCTGCCTTGTGAACCCGAGCGGCCAACGCTTCGGGACGGAGCCGAAGGTGGTTGTTGAACTTCTGATAGCGCACCGCCTTGAGCGCGCGTGTCGCCACCTCGGTGACGAGCGTCAGGATGTGCGGTCCGCCGAACAGCGCGAAGCCGCCTGCGTTCAGCATCACCGGATCGTTGGTGATCGGTTGGTAGCAGTGATGCAGATCGGCAACGTCGGCGAGCAGCTGCTCCCTGCCAGCGCCGTTGTCGCCTGTCCGCTTACCGCCACTCGTCTTCTCGTGCATCCCGGGGTTCGGCGTCATCGGTCCGAACTGCGAGCGCATCCCAGCAAGATGCGCAAAGCCCGGATCGAACGGCGTGCGCATGCCCAGGAGGATAATCACGGCGTTCAGATACGCCTGGTAGAGGGCGTCGAAGTGGACGTAGGTGGCGAGATCACGAGGGGTGTAGATGAAGCGTCGCTTTGGCAGGAACGTCTGTCCGCCGGAACAGGCATTCACGTCGAATCCGTTCTGCACCCTGAGCCAGCTGTCCCAGTCCTGCAGGTAGTCGTCGCTGTCTTCGGCGACCAGGACGCGCTGGTCGATCGTCTGAGCGCCATATGTGATCCGACCGCTGGCAGGCCCTCCACCCCCGTTCTGATCGTCAGTGCCTATCCACAGGAACTGCGAGAGATACGGGCCGTTCTCCACGCCGGGCGAGGAGCCGCGGAAAATGACCTGACGTCCGAGCCCGCCATTCGCGTCGAGGGTGCGCGGACGCGAAACCCCCTTGCCGATCTGCTCGAAGTAGGGCAGTGCCTCCAGCCTTGCTGCCGCCGCGTTCAGTTTTGTGGAGCCGGCTCCACCGTTCTGATCGAAGCTCAGGAATGCGGTGTCCCGGACCAACGCGAGTTCGTAGACCTCCGCCATCTCGAAATCGAGCTCGTCGGAGCCGAGGGCCGGTGCCGGCGCCATCGTGACCGCCTGCGCGTCCGGGCCCTGTAGGTCGTAGACGATGCCGGCCGTGGGCGCTTCCCACTGGCGACGATCGAGCTCCGTCGAGATCGGTACCGGAATGTCCGCGGTGAACGGTACGATGTGCCCGTTGTCGATCGCGTGCCGGAATACCTCGAAGTGTTGCGGGTCCATGACGACGCCGTACTCGTCGTCATGCTTCAGTCCCTTGGTGAAGGACATCGGGTAGTGCGCCGCGGCGTAACGCTGCTCGTCGGGGTTGGAGGCGTGTTCGGGATGATGGCGTCGGGACGCCAGCTCGGCGGCCTCGAGCCGGACCCGGTAGGCTGCTTGCGCTCGGTCATTCGGCATATCGATCTCTCCTCGGTGGAACGGATGGGCGGGCCGGAAGTCAGGTGCGGCAGGGCTTCTGCCGGCTGACCCGGTTTCGCGTGCATCGATCGCGATACGGAGCGCACGCGATGATTCTGTTCTGGCGCTCGGAACCGCCCGCGTGCTGTCGGAACCCGGTAGCTTGCGCTTCGTGCGCCTGGCGCAGCGCCCTCAAGTCGTGCGGGCCGGGCGATGGTTCCGGGCCGGTCCCGACCCGACAGGGGCGACCGCAATTCACGGGCAGTAGAGGCGCATGGAGGGCTTTTCCGAGGCGCTGGCCCGCAACGCCATCCTGTTCTCTTCCAGGTCGAGCCACTGCCGCCCTCTGGTCAGTCGGCTCTTCTGGTCGACGCGCTTGCGGATGATGAAACGGACCACGCCACGTGAATCCAGTACGATCGTTGCGCCGCCGCGCCAGGCGATGGCGGTGGCGTGGACGTCGATCCGGGAGGTCTGCACGATCTCGATGATCAGATCGAACGCGACCTGATCGTCGGGGCCGACACGGCGCGAGGACCGAATCGACACGATCTCGGGCGGATCGATCGCGCCGTCCGGTTCGGCCAAGCCGAGACGCTCTCTGAGAAGCGGAGACTGCGCGAGCGCCTCGCCGACGAGGCGGGCCTGACGCTCGACCTCGGCAGCGCAGCGAACGATGGCCGGATCGCCCCGGAACTGCAGCGAGGACAGGTCCAGCCCTTCCAGTATCAGCGGCTCGCCCGGTGGCGGGTGCCAGCGCAACGCGGATTCGGACGGCGTGTCGACGTAGCGGGGCACGATGCCGCGCAACAGACATGCCATGGTGATCGCCTCGCGAAATCCCAGGGGGTCGTACTTGATCAGCTGGGCGTCGGCGGTGATCATCGCGCGGACGTAATCACCGAATTCCACGTGTACGGGCGGGCAGTAGTCGAGCGCTCGAATGCAGATCGTGAGGAATTGTGCTGCCGTGCGTTTGGTCTCGTGCACGAGGAACCCGAGCAGCGTCGTGGAGATCCTGCCCCTGGGAAGCTCCCCCCGACCTTTCGTTGCCAGCAGGATGATCGGCTCGGTCTTTCGGATCAGGATGGTCTCGAAAGCATCGAAGATTGCTTCGGCGAATATCTGACCGCGCAGATGGCTCTGGTTCGCCTCCTCGGCCTTCAGATCCTGCAGGTGCCTGACCCTGTCATGCACGTCCTCGCCATTCTCGATCGCCGACAGCAGACTTTCGAAGGTGCGTAGGCCTCGTTCACGGGCGAGCACTCTGCCGATCTGCGGTGCCAGCACCTTTAGCAAGGTGTTGCTGTCCAATCGGCCACGCTGCCGGGCCAGCTGCTCGGTCACCAGCTCGGTGTAGGTGAACCGCTGGAACAAGGCCACCAGATCCGCCAGAGCTTCGTGCAGCGCGCCGACGTCCGGATTCGTGGGTTCCCAAAAGTAGGGCTTGAGTCCGTCGATCAGCGCATGAGCGATCTCATGCGTAACGATGTCGCTATTGAGCGCCGTGTAGACCGACAGATCCTCGGATCCCGCTGCGATGTCGCTCCCGCGCGGGCGGTAGCCGAAGCCGATCGCCTGCTCGCCGCGCGAATACCAAGCGTTGAGCGTCCGATCGGCGAAGGGCAGGATGCGAAGGGGCGTTCGATCGCGTGGCTGATCGCCGTGGAAACCCCAACTCAGATGGCGCCCGAGCGCACGCCGGAACGACTCGTACGTCAGCAGGGCGATGGCGTAGACCATCTGCGCGTGGAACATCGGGTCAGCCGCATCAGGCTGCCTGCCGCCCGCCCCGGTGCGCAGATCCTCCGGGTCATCGAGATCGAGTGGCGTATAGACATCGCCGGCTTGTTCGTCACGCAAGTCGATCTCGAACAGGCCGCTGACCGGCCCCGGCGTGCAGGGCTCGAACGGGATCGAGATCGTCGATACGGCGCCCTGCGTACGCGATACAGACGGATCGAGCGAAAACACGCGCAGCTGCCGACTCGCTTTCGGCTCGTTGGTCGGAACCTCGTACGGAGGATCCCAGGCGCAGCGCATGAGTCCCTCGGCCAGCGTGTAGCGCATCTGTTGTTCCGGTGGCGGTCGTGTGCTGCGTCGCTTACCGGAACAAGCCGCCGAAGAACGGTGCGGATCGCCAGTCGGGTCGACAGTCGAGCGACGGCGTCTGATTGGCGTCCCTCGCGAACCCGGACAGCACCTGTTCGCAGAACGAGGCGTTGGTCGTGCCCGGCTCGACCGAGCGAAGGAACGACAAGGCCGCTCGGGTGAACCGGCCCTCGCCGTTCTCCTCCATCGCCTCCTGCAGGTCGCCGCAGGCGGCGTACTTGAAATGGCGCTGCCACTCGTTGCCACGGCGTCGTGGCACGGAGCGGCGATCGGTCACGGCGAGACGCTGTCGATGGGCTTCACGCATCGTGCTCGTCGTGATGAACCGGCGCGGCTTGACGCCATTCGCCAGGCGCGCCGCCCGCGTGTTGGTGGCCGAATGGCAGCAGTCCATGAAGACGTACACGCAAACGCCGTCCGCCGCCGATTCGCAGACATCCCACAGCTCGTCGTCCGCGATGAACAGGCAGCCATCGGCATCGGCGGGTACCAGGACCTCGTCCCGATCATCCTCCTCGTCACCGTTCCGGTCGGCGAACCAGGCGCCATGGCCGGCGTACTGGATGGCGACAAGATCACCCGTACCAGCGCGTGCGATGGTCGCCCGCATCGCGGCGAGGATCCCCGCATGCGATGCGTCCCGGTCGAGAAGCGTCCTGCTGTGGAAGCCCATGCCAGTGAATGCCGAGTGCCAGGCATTGGCATCGTTGACGCAGCCCGACAGATCCGCGCTGCCACCGTAGTCGTTGATGCCGATGCACAGCGCGAAGCGCTTGCCGTGGCGCCCGTGCTCCGGTGCTGCTGTCCGCTCGTGGCGCGCCGGAGGGGGTAGCGGAGCAGCCGTCGCGACCGGCGGGTTCGATGGTCGAGCGTCGGCGAACAGGACGCCGTAGACATTCTGATCGATGGTGTCGCGAAGCGTCGCGAACAGCCGTCGCTCGCCTCTGGACGTCGTGTCGGCGAATGGCCAGTTCGCGTCGTCCAGCAGACGGTCGCGACCGATGATGCGCTGTGCAATGGAGCTGATCGTCGCCCGATCGCGCGCGAACCCGCCGTGCGTCTGCGCCTGTGAGGCATGTAGCGGGTCTGACCTGTCTTTTGGTGTCGGCGCGTACACGACCGATACGTGATCAACATCGTCGCGGCCGAGCCCGAGACGTCGCTTGAGCTTCGAGTCGGCATCGATCGATTCCTGCAGGCCGAGGATGGCCGCATCGTCGCGTCGCTCGAACCCGTCGCGAACGAGGTAGAGCAGGGAGTGCGAGTAGCCCGGCACGGTCGAGTCGTCGAGCTCGGTCTGGCGATCGAGTGCGAACAGGTTGAAGTGTTCGATCGTCTTCGACCGGACGGCCGGCTCGATGCGCTTTCGGTAGAGCTTCACGGTGCAGGCCGGCGCGAGCAGCGACAGCGACGTCAGCGTCTCGATGTGCGGGTGGTCTTCGATAGCCGGGAGCGCATGCGCCCAGAGGATGGCACCGGCACTGTGACCGACGCCATGCAGTTCGAACGTCTGCTTCGGATGCCCGGACAGGATGCCGCCGAGGGTGTCGAGCAGCACGCTGACACCGGCGTCCTTGCGGTCGGAGGAGGCGGTCTTCGCCGATGCCTTCATCTGTCCCCACGGGTCGAGCTCGATGTGTCTGACCAGCCACTCGAGGCCTTGATCGATGCGCTCGCGGATCCAGTCGCCGATCCGGCCGCGCGAGGCGGACACACCGGCGGCTTGCTCGATGATCTGCAACAGCGAGTCGACCCCGCCGGTCTCCCAGACGATGAAGACCGGATAGACGTCGTTGTCGATCCAGAAGCGACGCATCGCGTCCGCGTACTCGAGCCCCACGCGCTCGCTGTTCAGGCCACCGTGGGCGTGGACCATGATCCGGATGGGTGCTTTCGGATTGTCGCGTTGCGCGATCCATCGACGCAGGCCGCCGCCGACGCGACGCTCGACGTCCTCGATCGTGTTGTCGAACTCGCCGCCGGTGGACAACCGCCCCTTGCGCACGTTGATGACGAAGGGTTCGAGTTCGCGCAGCGCGTTGCGTGAAAAGCCGCGCGTGGCGCCCGTCACGGACGCTCTGCCATGGGCGACCGCGCCACTGCCGGGCAGCGCTGCGATCAGATCCGCGGATCGGGACGACATGCCGGTCTCGTCCGGTTCGCTCAGCAGCTCCGCATCGCTCAGCTGCGCCGGTGCACCCGGTCGGTCGACCGCGACGACCAGTCCGCTGCGGATGCTGAAACCCGGTGCGAAGGCGGAGCGAGAGCGTCCGGCACCGTCAGCCGATCGGTTCCCACGCACGTGTTTCTGGCGTGCAGCAACCTGTTGCCTCCAGTCCGACACGTCCAGCTGACTGCCGGGGCAACTCTTCGGTGAGCCAAGATCGCGGTGGAACAGCAGCGTGGATGGCGCAAGGTCGAAGGCGACCTGGATCGACGCTACCAGCTCCAGCACCGCGGTTCGCTGGGCGTCCGTTGGCGATTCGCGGCCATCGTCGAAGTCGCCGATCATCTCGATCATCAGTGGTCCGACAGAGCCATTGCCGTTTGCCCCTTTCGAGCTCGCGGGTGGCACCGACCATCGACGGCCGGTCCACAGCACGCCTGCGGGGTCGGCGGTGACATGCTGGGCGATATCGTGCCAGCCGCGCTCCTCGACGTGCACCCGCCGCATGCGGGCGCAGAGCTCCGCGCCGGCAGCCGTCGCGCTGCCGAGCCGCCTCTGCAGCGAATCGAACAGGGCCGCATCAGGCTTCCAGGTGTGGTGCAGGTGCACCGCGTTGATGGTGCGTGACCCGCTGGCAGCGAAATCATCGGCAAGCCGCATGAGCGCGTCGAGTGGCAGCTGCTCGACGTCGGCCATCCCGTTGACTCCTTACGCGCCGCCCTGATGTCGACGAATAGACGTTACCAGACTTTCGCGGAGCGCCACACTGACCGAAACGCTAGTCGCCGTGTCGTCTCAGCACGATCCAAGGCATGCTTACGAGGGCCGTGGTTGCGGTGGTGGACGCGGAGCGTACCGGTGCGTACGACGTACACTGGAATTCATGGGCGGATGGCAGGGCCCGTCGCTTGCGCCGGACGCTGCATGTGGCTGGGCCTGTGTCTGGCCGCTGTCCCTCTGACCAGCTGCGCCCTGGTGCGAGGAGGGATGCCGCTTCTCGACCCCGCACCGGGTCTTGAGCGCTTCAGCATCGCGAGCGCCAATGACGTGCGGGTATCCTTTCTCGGCGTGTCGACCCTGCTGATCGAGGACGGCCACACCCGTCTGCTGACGGACGGGTTCTTCAGCCGGCCCGCGTGGCCAAAGGTGCTGTTCGACGGTGAGATCGCGCCGGACACTGAGCGGATCGAGGAGGCGTTTCGCTGGTGGGAGCTGGACGCGCTCGATGCCGTACTGGTCACGCATTCCCACTACGATCATGCGATGGACGCAGGGATCGTCGCGGCCAGGTCCGGCGCGATGCTTCTCGGATCGCCGTCGACCCGGAACATCGCGCTCGGCACGGTGCAATCCGTAGAGGGCATCGACCTGCCGGATGCCCGCATCCGCGAGGTGGAGCTT
>ENA-ORXT01004629-ORXT01004629.1-marine-metagenome-genome-assembly--contig:-NODE-4629-length-14072-cov-11.149196_pt1 | contig 14072 bp, 11 predicted proteins | sample MGYA00237868_ERZ511482 | MGnify/ENA metagenome assembly ERZ511482 | reverse complement strand
AGAACCGCTTCGCTGCTTCTATAGCAGCATCTAAGTACCGGAGGCGGCCCCCGCTGTACTCATTTTTTCTGGATCTCACTTAGAGTGACTAAGCCTGCGCGGCCCGACTCAATCCAGTAAAAATTCCGTGCAGCGCCTTATATACAGCTCTATAAGCTTCTGGACTCGAAATTTTATGCATCACTAGGGTTAACATGAAAGTCAATTAGTCTTGCGGGAAAAACAATGGAACAGATCGGCTTCAGGATGCAGATCAATGAAGGGCAAACAGATGAGTATAGGCGTAGACACGATGATATCTGGCCGGAGTTGGTCAGCCTGCTAAAAGTGGCCGGTGTCTCAGACTATTCAATATTCGTACATGAGCCCACACACAGTCTGTTTGCTGTACTACGAAGATCACCTGAACACACGATGGAGTCTCTGCCGCTGGAACCTGTCATGCAGCGCTGGTGGGCTTATATGGCAGATATCATGGTCAGCGGCGATAATACCGAGCCGGTTGTCGAGCCACTGGACCGGGTTTTTCATCTGACATGACGTTGTAGTGCCTGCTGCCATAAGCCGGCATAACGTTGAAGTTGTTTACGCCTGACTTCATCCATTTCTATTTTCCGGCTGCCGGGCGGCGTGTCTGCATTGTTGATTAGCATGGCCGCTCCGACACTGGTACCCGTTTGCGATTCACTTACCCTGACGGCTCGTCCGGTGATTGCGCAGAGCATCTGGCCAAAAACAGACATCATCAGGATTTCCGCCCACGGCGTACATGACACGGCCCTGTTGAGTACGATTTAGCAGGATGTACAGACAGGCAATACTCATCAAGGCTACCCAGGACAACATGGGCAGGCCGAGAAACTGAAATCTGGGGAGCGCCTTGAAGGCAGGACTCATCTCAATTGAGCTGAATAGCCGTTGTATCTATTCGATGTTGTTACGAGGAAATCTGGCTGGAGGCAGCCCCGCCAAAATATCGCCTCCTCAGTCGACCAGTTTATTCTCGGACAGGCTCCTAGTGTTGCATGTGCTCTTTTGTCTGTGGAATCGGTGAGGGCATGACAGGACTGTCTACCAACAATTTCTCCCCTTTGGCCCGGTAGCCGTCTTGTCGCCTGTGGATGAGATCGTCAGGGTGGCACAGTCACTGTCTTTAGCTTGCCTTCCTGCTGCAACCGGTACTGCGGATAGTGTGTAGCTTTGAGCCTGTCGCGCGGCTTCCAGTGTGTAGAGCCCATCCTCAGAAATCGCTCTTAGCGTACAGGCCCCGTTGTAGGTGCCTTCGAGCGTGAAACAGCGCTCTAGTCTGAGCACCGTAGTTGACAGCAATGAAACGGCATCCTGACGGTTGGCTGAAATCAGGTATTGGCCATAACTGATCACGGCTGCTCCCAGTATGATGCCCATAATGGAGAGGGTGATCAAAAGCTCTATGAGCGTATAACCGTATTGAATCCGAGTCTTGAATCTAAAATAGTTATCCTTCATTTGGTAACGATGACCACGGTTTCCACTGCTCTGGAGACATCGGTTTTACTACCGACGCCATAGGACTCCACTTTGAACAGAATATGTTCTCTTGCACCTGAGCTGGTCCTTCCATAAGCAGCCCCACCGATGTCCATGTTGACTACACCGGTGCCACCATCGGATATGTATTCGCCAATTTGTTCGTAGGCGTAACGAGGCTGATTCGCTACACCCAGCATCAGGCCGTCGTCCACGATGTGCTGACCCTGATAGTCAGGCTTAGTCCACCACTTTTCGACTAATGAGTCGAGACTGAAAACACCTTCAGAAGCAGAGTCGTCAGCAAATATACGTTCGCCTATCTTGTCGATGAGGGCATTCTTTGCCACCACGGCGCCACCTTCTGCAGCCTCCATGGCACGACTGTATTGTATGGCATTGCCAGCGGTTCGTTCGGTTTCGCGTGTGGTATTGACGGTACCTGAAAGCAGAACGCCAGCAATGAGAACAATCACTATCACCGTGACCAGTGCAAATCCGTTCTGCTGAGGTGGACGCAGATGACAGCTTGAGTGCCTCGGTTGAGTGAACGAGGCGGAGCGGTATAGTGACAATGTTAGTCTATCCACATTCATAGGTTTCTCAGCGCTGTCCTGACAACCACTTCGCGTCGGTATCTGTTGTCCGGGTAATCGTATTCTGTGTTGTTGAACTGATACTGTTTTCCAGTGGCATCAATATTTCTGTGGCTGACGAGTAAAATGTTCATTAACACTTCCCGAGCCAGTGCCAGATCGGCTGTGGTGATGTCCGTGGAAAGTACGTAGCGATCAATCGATCCGTTGATACCGTCATCTATGCCGAAGGTCAATACCATTTGAGAGACTACTAATCCATCGTCGCTGCCCACCAGTGTCTGTGCAATGGCACCACTGGTGCAGATAATTCTGGAATTGGTGAAGGTCAGAGTATTCTCTGCAATGGTTCCGTCAGCAACTGCATTGCCGGAGCAGTCAACAATGGATCCATCGGCGATCCCTGCATTGTCCGATGATCCATTGAAACGCATGCTGACGGAGTTCTGGCTGGCCTTGATGAACTGACCCTGTTCCCAGACGCTTCCAACTTCAGGAAAAAATGCAGCGTTCGTTGGAATCGGTATCAGTCTGCCCGCTATAAGCGAAGGATCAATGCCCTTGTAGCCTGATTGTCTGAAGTGTTGAGTGATCATGTGTGCGGTAAAAAACGCGGTTTCCTGCAGCATGGCCGAATCCTTAATCTTTCTACTTTCAGTGATAGTCCGCTGATAGAAAGTGGTGGCCGCGCTGATGATCAGCAGGCTCATGGTAATTCCGATGAGCACCTCAATCAGAGTGAAACCACTGATTTGTCTGGCTGGATCACGCACTATAGGGGTCCTGCCATATGGAAGTACTGATACTCTTCTGAGCCATCAATATATTCAGACCATCTGACTGATACGGTGCACTTCACTGGTGAGCAGTCGATCTGGCCAGCCCCTTTGGGCAGCTCATCAATAACCTGCTGCTTCCATCGAGCAATATTGTTGTCAACCAGATTCGCTGTGCTTGTGCTATCAGGTGGATCATCAAAAACACTATTGTAGCTACCGGTTCTGGCGTCTTCGGCATTTGAACGCAGTATTTCCAGCATATCTCCCGTTGTTTCATTAATCGTAAAGTGTGACTTGGAGATAATCATGCTCACTGCCGAGTTGGTTTGCATGTTGGAGATGGCCAGCGCAGCAAACATAAGCACAGACAGTGCCGCCATCACTTCAATAATGCCTACTCCTCGTTCACTCTGTTCGAGCAATCTCATTGGAAGTTACCCGAGCGATTCATAGTGAAACTTTCCGAATACGTGCCTCTGGTGATAGATGCTGATACGGCAGGCGTAGAGTAACCGCGATGGTTGTAGGCAACTCCAGACACTGCACCCGCGTTCGCTATATCAGCCAGCACTATTCGGAAATTTCCTGGATCCAAGCGCACGAGGCTGATCACCGTCTCGCCGTTATCAACTTGCGACGAATTGTCTGAATCCAGAAAAATGATCCATCCGTTATTTAACGTGGCACTGCAAGCTGATCCATCGTTGGTGCCGCAAAAGTAGATCCGTCCACCATGCTTTATCGCTTCGCTACGTGCGTGCGACAGCGATCGCTGCAAGCTGGCTGCAGTCTCTTCGGTTTTTGTGCGGGTCAGCCAGCTTGAGAAACCGCTGACTGCAACACCAAGAACAATACCGACAATAGTAAGCGTGATTAGTAACTCGATCAGGGTAAATCCCTTAACACGCACTACGTTTGACGGTTTCAAGGACGCCAGCATGGGACTTTGATCAACTCTTTTCAGTGGGTGATGATGCGATGTCGAACTGCACCTTTTTTACGTAGTTCTGCCTGACTGTAATCGGCGGTGCAGCTTGGTTCTTGACATTAAGCCGCGTTATTTTTCCGGGTAACTCAAGGAAATGCGGAATATGGCCGATTACTGTGTGACGAAAATATGATGAGAACGAATCATCGCTAGACACGAGATTATGAGTTGTTGCCTATCATGCGCTATATATTGAAACTGTCTTGTCTGATTGCTTCTCTCGGGGTAATACCGGGCTATGCCCAGCAGTTAAATCTGGCTGAAACACCCCTGTTTGTCACTGGCAGCAAGACAGCTTTAGTGCAGCTGGTGGTGCAGCGTGATAACAACCTGTTCTTCGAAGCCTATCCGACTTACGAAGATATCAATTCAGACGGCGTACTGGATATACGGTATAAGCCGCACGAGATTGATTACATTGGTTACTTTGACTCCTACTTCTGCTATTCGCCTGAGGCGGGTGATCACCTGGTTGCCTCATCTAAAACTGCCACCAAAAAGTGTAATGGAAGCTGGAGTGGAGATTTTTTGAATTACCTGTCCATGACGCGCATGGACGTTATGTTACGAGCACTTTATGGCGGTAGTCGTTCCGTTGATACCACAACAGAGACGCGCCTGCGACGCGCGTTCGTACCGTGGGAAAATCATACGTGGGGTATCGAATACGACTCAGAGCTGATTGATGGATTCAAGATCAGTGACTATTCGCCCTATGATGCTCCGCAAGCTGGCAGGCGACATCATTTCGCAACGAACAACTTCAAGAAAAACGATATCCCGTTTCTGCGTGTGCGCACAAATGTTACCGATCGTATCTGGAAGTGGACTGACAAGGAGCGGATTCAGGGGGATGGCTGGTCGAGCCTTGATCTGCCACTTGAAGTGAAGGTGTGTGAGCCTGGCTTTCTGGAAGACTTTTGCCAGCAATACCCGAACGGTCAGTACAAGCCTATTGGGTTGTTACATGAATACGGTGAGAACGATTCAATGTACTTCAGCCTGTTGACGGGCTCGTTCGAGAACAACCTGCAAGGTGGTGTGTTAAGACAACCGATGGCCTCATTTGGTCAGACAGAAGTGGATAGCGTAACGGGCGTGTTCACCGGAGAGGGCGGTATTGTGGATTCTCTGAATGCCATCCAGATACCGAATGACTTCCATAAGATCTCCGTGCAGCGCGATTGTGGCTGGTTGTGGGACAGAACCTTCACTAACGGCAGTTGCCGCGCCTGGGGTAATCCTGTTGCAGAAATGATGTACGAAGGTATGCGTTATCTGGGTGGAGAGATGGAACCTACCAGTGACTTTCATACGGAAGGCGGTATGGATGCAACATTAGGACTAGACACACCGGACTGGGATGATCCCTATGCAACAAACCAACCCTACGCGCAGTGCTCGAGTGCCTATCAACTGATCATCAGTGATCCGAGCCCCTCATTTGATGGTGATCAACTACCTGGTAGTGATTTTGGTACGTTCACCGGTTCGGGATTAAGTGGCATGCATGTCGGGGAGTTGGCCGATATGATTTCAAGTCACGATACATCGGTATCGGGGCTGAAATTCATCGGGCAGGTAGGCAGTGACGCCGACGGTGCTCCTTCGGCGAAAATGGTTAGCACGCTACGTAATATTCGTGGGCAGGCGCCTGAAGCGCCGCATCGTCAGGGAAGCTATTATTCGTCTAGTGTGTCTTACTTCGGACATCAGAATGACGTTCATCCCACAGCGCCCGGCGTACAGAATGTAGGTAACTTCACTTTGGCGTTGGGTAGTCCTTTGCCCACGATCGAGGTCAAAGTAAAAGACAGGACTATCAGCTTTGCTCCTTATTCAAAAACCGTAAAGATTGGTGGCAGGGTGCTGACAGATTTTCAGCCCACAAACGCCATAGTGGGTTTTAACGTTGAGCATGTGGGTGAGACTTCAGGCAGCTTCAGAGTCAGTTTTGAAGATAACGAACAGGGCGCTGACAATGACCTGGATGCCGTATCGCGATACAGCTATACGGTAGTGGGTGATTCAGTGATCATGACAATTTCCAGCCTGGATGCCGCTGGTGGCGCCGTGCAGCACATGGGCTTCGCAGTCTCGGGTAGCGACAAGGATGGGATCTATCTGGTCGTCAGAGACAGCGATACACGTGAGGAAAATGATCCAGACTTCCGTCTCGATGTGCCGCCAGGTCAATCGCCGGGTGTTGGTTGGGCTGACGGAATAGCGTTGCCGCTGGAGCAAGTCATTACGTTCAAAGCTGGAACAACGGCTGGTGCCGAACAATTACCTTCACCGTTATGGTACGCCGCGAAATGGGGTGGCTTCAATGACATCAACGAGGACGGTATTCCTCAGGATATCGAATGGGATGCAGACGGGGATGGTAATCCTGACAACTACTTCCCGGTCGTAAATCCGGCAAAGATGATAGACACATTGAGAAATGTGTTTGATCAGATAAGTGAGGAGGCTGGCGCAGGTAGCTCCATTGGCGTGAGTAGTGGCTCGTTGAATACTGGCAGTAGAATCTATCAGGCAGATTTTGTCAGTAAACAATGGACGGGTGATGTCAAATCCTTTGCTATCAGCAATGCAGGTGAGCTTGCACCGATACCTGACTGGTCTGCCAGCGACAGACTGGCTGAACAGATCGCGAGCGATAGCAGGCAAATTCTCACCTATAATCCGGTGCTGAAAACTGGTGTAGCGTTTCGATGGCCCGAGACAGATAGTGCCTCTGGAGATGCGGATATCAGCGTGAAACAAATGGGTGAACTGTCGGTAGATCCCGTGTCGAGAACAGTTGATACGCGTGGCGCAGAGCGTCTACGATTTTTACGTGGGGAGATGATCGCAGATTTTCGCCTCAGGAGTGGCGCACTGGGAGATATCGTCCATTCTTCACCACAACTGGTGGGTGAACCCGTTTATTATTATGCCGATAACTGGGGGCCAGGAGCTGCGGAGAGCAGCGCGCCGTATTCTGCGTTTGCCAAGAGCAAACGTGGCCGGCAGCGTGTTGTCTATGTTGGGGCGAATGACGGGATGTTACATGCCTTTGATGCCGGGACAGTTGTTGACGGATCCTATACGGCGGGAACCGGTACTGAGCTATTTGCCTATGTACCTGCAAGCACATACAAAGACCTTTCTGAATTGACGCACCCGCGTTACTCACATAAATACTATGTGGATGGCACACCGAGAATTGGCGATGCATTAGATGGAACTCAGTGGCGAACAGTACTGGTTGGCGGGTTAAAACGCGGTGGACAAGGCGTTTTTGCCCTGGACGTCACAGATCCCGGCTCTGTTACTGAGGATACCGCGGGTGCTACGGTGTTATGGGAATTCACCGATGAAGATCATGCAGACATGGGCTACAGCTATTCTACGCCATTGATTGCACGCATGCACAATGGACGCTGGGCTGCGATATTTTCTAACGGGTATGGAAATCGCGAGAATGATGGCAATAGAGGCAGTGGCGAATCAGCTGTGTTCGTTTTGGACTTGTTCACAGGACAACTTTTGGCAAAACTGACGTCAAAGAAAAAATACAAGAATCACAACGGCATGTCAGAACCGACCGCCGTTGATCTTGATGGTGATTCAATAGTGGATGTGATCTATGCAGGCGATCTTGCTGGTTACATATATGGATTCGATGTCTCCGGAGCCTCTCCGGACAAGTGGACGTCAGCGGTTCACAACTCGACGCTATTATTCAGAGCCATTGATAGTGAAAAAAAACCTCGCCCCATTACCACCGCAATCCGCGCGGGTTCACATCCAACAGGTATTGGACTGATGCTGTATGTAGGAACCGGAAAATACCTGGAGCCCAGTGACCAGACTCAGTCAACTGACAAAAACAGATTCTACGGACTGTGGGATAAGCGAGATAAACAACGAATTGCCCATGTGAAAAAGCCTATACAGAACCTTCTGGAACAAACCATCACCGCGGAGGTCACGCGATCTATTGACGAGGATGGAGACGGGGTGATAGACAACGGTGTGCAAGTGCGTGAGTCGACGCAAAATACTATCGACTGGGAAATCCATCGCGGTTGGTATATCGATCTGGAATTCAACACACCTCAAGGCGAGCAAGTGGTAGCCAATCCTGTGCTGCGAGATGGTAAATTATTTGTAACCACTCATATCCCTTCAGGTGATGAGTGTGATCCTAGGCAAGATGGCTGGTTGATGGTCTTCAATCCTGCTGATGGCTCCATGTTGACGACCTCACCATTCGATCTGGATGGTAATGGCAACTTTGAAGGGGAGGGGAACCTGAGTGGTATTCGCAATGGTGGTAACCCGTTTGCAGAGCCTACCTTGGTGTCTGCCTATTCAGACGATGTGTTGCTGACGCATGGTGAGACCAATCCGGAGGCATCTTCCATGGCTGTGGATGCCTCGCTGAGCAACGGACGACTGAGCTGGCGTGAGCTTGAGCCTTAGCGCTCTGGCATGAACTCAATCAAGTTTGCCGTGCGTGGCTGATACAGGGGGTGCAGTGGCTGATGGCTTTTCGTCAAGCCAAAACAATAGATCGGTAGCTCTGCCCAGACTGACGCCATCTTGCCAGCCTGATTTTGAAACGTTCCGTGGTTTCCCCAGGCAGCGACTAAATGGTTGGCAGATCGACAGGCGCGATTCAGTGCACGCCGGTTCTGTTGACCCGTAGGGCACAAGGCAGCCTTTAGTAGTGTCGGGTGTGGAGTTCTGAAGGCAAACAGATTGACCATCACCATTTCCTGATAGCCCCAATCCTGTGCGAAGGCCATACAGCGGCGGATGGTCGGGTCATCTGCCGAGACATCAGCTGTACTGGGATTCAGGCCGATGAAAACACAGCGACCTTCACCACTGGTCCAGCGCCGTAAAAGCTGATAGCGATATTGTCCACATCGGCTGAAGCTGGCTTTTCGTGTAATACGCATCATGTAAAGAGTGTAGCTGCACGAATTCAATCGCGGCGTAATTCATCTCGTAGTCACGCCACGGCGTGCACGCATGGACAATTCCATCTTTTTACGGCGGGGAACCGAACAAAACCTTACGCAAACCGGATGGCACTGATGCAGATTGTAAAATTGTGCGAACCCTAACAGAATTAGTCAGATGAACTGAGCGACAGCGGCACTCTTTTCGCCTGGAACTATCTTATAATTCACTCTGCGCAAAAATTAGTACCTAATGCACCACGATTGATTTGAGGTTACCACCAGTGAATCCCGTTGAGCTAGTCCTACTCTTGTTACTTATGCCAGTACACGCTCACGGGTCCTGACAATGGGATTGTGTCCTCAGAAAACATTTACGCAGTGCTTCGACCAGCAATGCATTGATTATCCTGACGCCATCGCGCTCTGTCAGGATGCCGAGGTATTAAGCTATGCACAACTGTCCGAACTTGGTGATAGGGCAGTAGCGGCACTACGTGCTCAGGGCGTCAAGCCAGGTGCCAGCGTTGGTCTTTGCAGCGAAAGAACAGTTGCGATCGTGGCGACCATGATCGGTTGTTTTCGTACCGGGGCACGATTTGTTCCTCTCGATCCAGCCTTCCCGGAATCGCGCCTTCTCTATATGCTGGAAGATGCTTTCATAGAGTGTGTAGTGGTTGACAACATACAGTCATTTTCCAAATTGGCCCGTAACGGTACACACACTATCAGTCAGATTGAGTTGACTGATATCAGCGATTACACACCCTGTCTACCAACGCAAAGGTATACGCCGAATCCCACTGATAGCGCCTATGTCATGTACACATCCGGTTCTACGGGGCAACCAAAAGGTGTCGTTGTTTCCCACGGTGCACTGGCGTGTTACTGCCATGCTGATATTGATGTGTATCAGCTACGCAAAGATGATAGAACACTACAGTTTGCGACGTTGAGCTTTGATATTTCGATAGAGGAAATATTCCCCTCGTTGATGATTGGCGCCGCTGTGGTTCTACGACCTGTTGAACGAAGCGCTGCCCAGATAGAGCTGAGCGATATCATCGAGCAGCACAGGATATCGGCAGTGCATCTGGCGACGGGCTATTGGCATGAGTGGGTTGACCTCCTGTTGGCTGCCAAAAGCTGTGTACCGGATTGTCTCAGACTCATGGTGGTCACCGGTGATAAAGTATCCGTTGAGCATTACGAACGCTGGAAAACCCTCGCAGCGCCGACAGTGCTCTGGGCAAATGCGTATGGACCCACTGAAACTACTGTGTCTTCCACCGTCTTCATTCCACCGACCAACTGGAATGAGCCGTCGTTGCCTATTGGAGTGGCTCTGCCAGGCTATACAACGTACATTCTGGATGAGAACCGAAGACCGGTTACTGGCGCAGAGGTAGGAGAGTTGTACATCGGTGGTGGTGCTTTGGCCGATGGCTACCTTAACAAGCCGTCACTAACCGAGAAAGCCTTTGTGCCTGATCCGTTTATTGTGCCCGATGCAAATCCAGGTTCGGGGCTGGCAACACTGGACACACTGGATAATCAGATTACTCAGCCGGTTCCAGATAGTGTTCAGCATCGGATGTACCGGACGGGTGATCTTGCCAGTTGGCGGGATGACGGCAACATCGTTTGCGTCGGGCGTATTGATCACCAGATAAAGGTGGGCAGTTACCGTGTCGAACCGGGTGAGATTGAGAGCGTTTTAATGGCTTATCCGGGTGTCGATGAAGTTCTGGTGTCCGGTGAAAATCATAATGGTACGGTGCTGCTAACAGCGTACCTCGCTACTGGTGATTCTGAGGTATTGCCAGATTCACTGGTGGCGAGAGTTGAGCAGCAGTTACCTGAGGTTATGCGACCGACGCGTTATGCCGTGATGAAGTCGCTACCCAAGACTATAAACGGAAAAGTTGATCGTGCGGCGTTGTCGCTAGTCAAGGCTGAGTCTTTGCTATCCAGTGAAAGCTATACGCCCCCAACGACAGATACGCAATGCAAATTGTGCGCAATCTGGGCTGACGTTCTGGGTTTGCCCCGAGTAGGATTACACGAATGTTTCACAAGCCTGGGTGGTAACTCGCTAATGGCAGTGAGAGTGATCGCCAGGATGCACTCAGAGCTTGAAATCGTGATTTCCACGCGTGATTTCTTTTTTCTGGATTCCGTATATTCGTTGGCGGCACATCTCGAAGGTAAGGCTGTGGAGCGACAAGTACCTCCGCCTCAGCCGTCGTTTATAAACACTCGGAGCCGGCAGCTTTATACGTTGCTGCAAAAGCCTGAAAGGCACAATGATAATGGAATAGGTTTATTGATAGTTCCGCCTTTAGGTATCGAACAGAGGCGTGTGCAAAGGCCCTTACGTAGTTTCATGCAAAATCTGTCGCGTATGGGTTTTACAGTATTACGTTTCGATTGGCAGGGCACAGGCAATTCCAGCAGTGATAGTTGCCTGCTGGATAGTTATCATTACTGGGAAGACGACATTCAAGATGCAGCTCATCTGTTATCCGGCCATGTTCAGTCTTTAGATTTGCTGGCTATAAGAATGGGTGCTTTGATCGCTGCAAAAACAGACCTTGAACCCCTACCGATAAATAATAGGTATTTTTTGGACCCCGTTTTCGATGGTGGGCAGTGGCTGTATGAAATGGAACAGCTGCACACGGCGATTCGAGCGGATACCTTTTGCTTTCTCAGGCCACGACGAGCGAGGAATGATGGTCTTTCGGAATATGCGGGTCTCGTTTTAAATCAATTAATGAAGCATTCTCTCTCGAACCTCAAACTACCGAGGCTTTTACAAGCCGAGGAGTCGAATACTGCTACACACATCATAAGACCGAGAATAGATGCGTTGTCAGATTTGTCGATGTTGTGCAGTGAAGTGCACGAAGTAGAAGATTCGAACGATTGGGTCAGCCCTCGTACAATCACTCATGACATGCAGATCAATGATGCGGCTGTGTATGTGACAGATATCATGCTCGCACAACATGCACGCCAGAAACAACGACGGGCAGGTTCCTAGTCATGAATAATGCTGGAACACAATCGTTGACTACAGACTGCGGATTGCCTGACGAGCAGGCCTGTGTATTCGGAGATACTAATACCCTGACTGGTGTCTATACGCCTGATAGAACACAGTCAGGAACCTTGCGGGAAGATCTACCCTGTGCAGTGTACCTGACCGCAGGGCTGCTACATCATGTCGGGCCCTCTAGGTTGCACGTGGAAATGGCTCGAGCATTGTGCATGCGCGGTGTTGCCGGTTTCCGATTTGACCTGTCTGGTGTGGGTGATAGCGAAACAGGCAGCCTGGGTGGTTACTTTATGGAACGCTCTGTTCAAGAGGTTGTGCAGTGTATGGATTTTCTGCAAACAACGTATGGGCATAAGCGGTTCATCCTTTTTGGATTATGTTCAGGTGCTGACGATGCTCTGGCCACTGCGTTGCAGGATAAGAGAGTGGTAGGTGTTGCGCTGCTCAACGGCTATTCCTACAAAGCCGGCTGGTTCAAATTGCATAAAGTCATCGCGTTCTATTTACCCAGACTCATGTCGGTAAGCAAGATTCGCAATCGCCTGCGAGGGTTTGTAGCGCACATTAACAGACGGTTTGCTGTGGTTGACAAGGATGCGGATACCGCCTCAATGTCTCGCGCAGTACCGGATAGCGAAGCTGCTGGAAGTATGGTCTCATTGTTAAAACCAGACTTGAAAGTGTTCTCTGGTAACGTTGTGTCAGCCGAGGATCAAGCAGCGTTGAATGCGCTAGATGATGACTATCGATACGTGCCACCGAAAGAGCTTATGGCTAAAAACCTGAATCAGCTGTTAAGGCAGAATACGGACATGCTTTTCGTGTACACAGGCAGTGAATACGAAACTTACACCTATCAGGGGCAGCTGATGGCCATGTTCCCGACGCTCAAGAATTCTTCGTTAGTCACAGAGAAATACATCCGGCAATCGGATCACTCGGTCATACTAGCAGAGGACAGACGCCTTGTTATTGAAACAGTGAGCGACTGGCTCAACGTAGCCAGGTTCGACCGAGAATGCATGAAGGGCTGACCTGGATTATCCATGAAATCACGGGATGCCTAGCTCAGATGCTCCTTTGCCTTATTGGAGGTGTGATTCTTAGGCGAGACGGCTGCTAACAGATCGCATGCTGACTGGATTCACTAGCGTGCATGCCAGAAAATGGTTCTCAGCTGTCCGGCTACAGAGCTGATTTTTTCTCTTTCCACGTAGACATCCGCGTTCCCGTTGTCTGCCCTGAAAACAATAACGGGTGAACTGGCTATGCCGCCGCTCTTGAGTTCGGTGATACGGTCGTCCGCCGTGTGGATGTTTTGCGAGATTGTTCCATCGGACAGATATCGAACTGGCTCTGCGGTTTTTACAGATACGGTATACAGCCGGGAAATGGTAGCCAGTGAACAAGCGTCTGTATTGGCACTGTCGGTATCGAACGTAGTTGCCAGAATGGTGTCTTCAAAGGTTACAACACGAGATAGTGATTTTTCACCTGTGTCAAAATCTATCTTCCATCCTTGAGCCAGTTCCAGCGCATCTTTAGCCGCGTCCGAAATCGTTATATCCGCTGATCCTATGTCGTTGTCAGTTGCATCATATAGCTGACTCAGCACAATAGTGTCGGGTACATTTGAGGAGTCAATGGGCTCCATATTAGTATCGCGCATCATGAACAGGCTATTGTTGCTAGTCTCGTTCAGAGGATCTGTCCGGTTTCCTGATCCCAGCGTTACTGACAAGAACAGATCTGTACCTTCCCTGTTTGCTGCCACACTAGGTGCATAGAAAAACGGGTGATAACCCGTGTTGGAAAAATCTGAAAATCGCGACACAACCGGATTGTCATCGATATCGTCCAGGTCTATTCGCCATACCTGACCACCAAGGTCGCCGACGTAAATGCGATCAATCTTACCATTGGCATCAATGTCCAGTGGTGTTAAGTCAGAGGCAATTGAGTATTGCATACTCGCATGATTTGTACTGGTAACAGACCATTGCAAGGTGCCGGATTCATCCACCATGTAAATCGCGTTCCCCGATGCAGGGGTATGCGCATTAGTATCATCCAGGACGTCTGCATCGTAGCCTCCACCAAACACCAGCATTCGCTCCTTGACGCCTGCGTGGTTAACGCTGATCAGAGAGGGTTTGGACCAGCTCTGAGCCAGATCGCTAA
>ENA-ORXT01004628-ORXT01004628.1-marine-metagenome-genome-assembly--contig:-NODE-4628-length-14075-cov-85.559366_pt1 | contig 14075 bp, 10 predicted proteins | sample MGYA00237868_ERZ511482 | MGnify/ENA metagenome assembly ERZ511482 | reverse complement strand
TCCGGAAACACAGCGAGTTGGTTCCCGCCGAATGGCGTGTCGGTGAAAACGTCATAGACGAGATATTGGGTCATGGGTTCACTTCAAAATGTCCGGCATGTAGACTTTCCAAGCGAGAACCTCTTCATCTCTGGACTTTCTCGGTGGAATGAGATGTCCGGCGTGACCTGAGGCTTCGAGCGCTCGATTTACATCCATATACCAAGGCCGTTTCTCATATGTCGGATCGTTAAATTTATCTTTTCCGAAATCTACAACTTTCCCAAGGCCATCATTATTGGGTACATACTCTATCGCCCGAACACATTTTCCATCTTCCCAACGTTGATAAGAGCAAGGGTCATCACCGCTAGCGCTATAAATGCTCAGAACCTCGGTATGGCTGCTCAGCAATTTTAATATGGGTGAAGCGTAGTTTCCTAATGGGCTCCCCATCCAAGCATTAGCGAAGAATGTCCCGTTGTGGGGTTGAGAAATTACCAGACTATTCTTTATATGTTGGTCCGCAAACCATGGTACAATTTCCGGTCTCTCGTTCGAAATCGCGCGAATTAGATTCACTATAGAGGGATGACGAAAGGCCAAAAAGCGTCGCTTGCGGACGCAAAAGGATAGCTCCGGCTCGCCAAAGAAGGGCTCCATTCCATATCTATTGATTGGAGCTTTGCCGGCGTCAGTACACCGTTGATAGTAGATTGAGCTTTTTTTATAAAATACGTCCACTTCAGCCGTCGTCATCATCCCTCGGTCAATGAGTAGTTTATTCCAGTCGTGAGAGCTCATAATTTAAGCTCGCATGCCGACGCATAATCTTCAATCCCAACAAAAAAGCCGCTCCCTTTCGGAAGCGGCTTTTCCAATTTTTATCTAACCCTTACGCCTTAGGCATCATCAGGAATATCGGCCGGGAATTCTTCGATGGCCGGGGCGGCTGCCGCGCGCTCTTCGAGGAATTTCTGGTCACGCTCATTGGCGAGCTTCTGATATTTCCGCAGATTGCTACCTGTACCGGCCGGGATGAGGCGTCCAACAATGACGTTCTCTTTGAGGCCTTCGAGCATGTCTTCCTTACCCTGAACAGACGCTTCCGTGAGGACGCGCGTTGTTTCCTGGAAAGAGGCAGCCGAGATGAAGGAGCGCGTTTGCAGTGAGGCTTTGGTAATGCCGAGTAAGACAGGTCCGGCAACGGCTGGAGCCGCGTTTTTATCCTTGGCCAGCAAGGCCGCATTGACCTTATTGAACTCGATTTTATCCATTTGCTCATTTTTCAACAAAGTCGTGTCGCCGGGATCGGAGACTTCAACTTTCTGAAGCATTTGACGCACGATAACTTCAATATGTTTGTCGTTAATTGGCACGCCCTGCAGACGGTAAACGCCTTGGACTTCATCGACGAGATATTCAGCCAGCGCTTCGACACCCATAATAGACAGGATGTCATGCGGGGCCGGATTGCCGTCGATGAGGTAGTCGCCCTTCTTGACCTTATCACCATCCGCGACGAGCATATGCTTGCCTTTGGCGATGAGGAATGTGGACGGTTCTGCATCTTCGTCTTCCGGCGTGATTTGAACCTTACGCTTGTTCTTGTAGTCGCGCGTAAATTCAATCTTACCGTCGAGGTCAGCAATAACCGCATCATCTTTTGGACGGCGGGCTTCGAACAGCTCGGCCACACGTGGCAGACCACCTGTAATATCACGCTGGGTCGCAGACCCGCGCGCGATACGTGCCAAGATAGCACCCGGCTTGACCGTTGCGCCGTCTTCGACAGACAGGATCGAGCCGACCGCGAGCATGTAGCGCGCGATATTGCCGTTTGGCAGTTTGACGGGTTCACCGTCAGGCCCTTCGATAACCGCCACCGGCTGGATATCGCCGGATTTGGAAGATGCACGCCAGTCAACAATGACCTTGGATGAGATACCCGTATCTTCGTCAGTTTCTTCCTTGGCGGAGACACCGTCGACAATATCGAGCAAGCGGACAGTTCCGCCCATCTCTGTGATAATCGGCGTGGCATACGGATCCCATTCCGCAAGACGATCACCGCGTTTGACTTTTGCGCCGTTTTTCAGCGACAGTCGTGTGCCGTAATCAACTTTATAGGTTTCGAGTTCTTTGCCGTCTTGGTCAAGGATTTGGAATTCCAACTTACGGGCTTTCGCGATGAAGTTGGTGTCGGTCTTGATGACCTCGTCTTCTTCATATTGAATGGTCCCCTCATTGGAGCTCTCAATCACAGACTTATCAGACACGGACGCCGTTCCGCCAATATGGAAAGTCCGCATGGTGAGCTGGGTGCCCGGCTCGCCAATGGATTGCGCCGCGATAACACCGACCGCTTCGCCCATATTCACTTTCGTTCCGCGCGCGAGGTCGCGCCCGTAACATGTAGCGCAAATACCGGTAACAGTATCGCAAGTCAGAGCCGAGCGAACGCGCAGATTTTGCGCGCCGGAGGCGTCAATTTCCGCGGCGATGTCTTCGTCTACATATGTGTTAGCCGGGAAGAGCAATTCGCCGTTCCGTGGATCGTGCAGATCTTCCGCAGTCGTCCGTCCCAAACAACGCTCGCCGAGGGAGACAACGACTTCGCCGCCGTCAACAACAGGCTTTTGCTCGATACCATTTTCGGTTCCGCAATCCTGTTCTGTGACGATACAATCCTGCGCAACATCAACGAGGCGGCGTGTGAGATACCCTGAGTTCGCGGTTTTAAGAGCGGTATCAGCCAACCCTTTCCGCGCACCATGCGTACTGTTGAAGTAATCCATCACGGTCAGGCCTTCTTTGAAGTTCGCCGTAATTGGAGTTTCAATAATTTCGCCGGATGGCTTGGCCATGAGGCCCCGCATACCCGCAAGCTGTTTCATCTGGTTCTTAGACCCACGAGCGCCTGAGTCCGCCATCATGAAGACCGAGTTGATGGTTTTGCGCGGTTTCGCCGCTTCGTCCATCATGGCATCCGCCACTTTATCCGTACATTTGGACCAAGCGTCGACGACCTTGTTATATTTCTCGCCTTTGGTGATGAGACCGTCAGAATATTGCTGCTCAAACGCGGACACGGCGGCGGATGTTTCCGCAACCAACGTATATTTGGCGTCCGGGATAATCATGTCGTCCTTGCCAAAGGAAATACCGGCTTTCGCCGCTTCCTTAAATCCGAGACCCATCATCTTATCCGCAAAGATCACCGTCGCCTTCTGGCCACCATGACGGTAAACCGTATCGATCAATTTTCCGATTTCCTTCTTCGTCAGGATTTTGTTGACGACGGAATATGGGATCAGGTGATGACGCGGCAGGAATTCAGCCAGCTTCAAACGACCCGGTGACGTCTCAGCGACTTCATAAGTCGTCGTACCGTCTTCATGGGTGACAGCAAAGCGCCCCTTGACTTTGGCGTGAAGGGAGACGTGGCCACCGTCGAGCGCCATTTCAAGCTCGGCCATAGAGGCAAACATCATGCCCTCGCCTTTCTCGTCATCGCGCATCAGGGACATGTAATACAGACCCAAAACGATATCCTGAGACGGCACAATAATCGGCTTACCGTTAGCAGGCGAAAGAATGTTGTTCGTGGACATCATCAAAACGCGCGCTTCAAGCTGGGCTTCGATCGAAAGCGGCACGTGGACGGCCATTTGGTCACCGTCAAAGTCAGCGTTAAACGCCGCACAAACAAGCGGATGAAGACGGATCGCCTTCCCTTCTGTCAGCTTCGGCTCAAACGCTTGGATGCCAAGTCTATGGAGCGTTGGCGCCCGGTTGAGCAGAACCGGATGCTCGCGAATAACCTCGTCGAGAATATCCCAAACTTCAGGGCGTTCTTTTTCGACCAATTTTTTGGACTGCTTGACTGTGCCGGAAAGACCTTTGGCGTCAAGACGCGCATAAATAAACGGCTTGAACAGCTCGAGCGCCATTTTCTTTGGCAGACCACATTCGTGAAGTTTTAGCTCCGGTCCAACCACGATAACGGAACGTCCGGAATAATCGACGCGCTTTCCGAGCAGGTTTTGACGGAAGCGGCCTTGCTTACCCTTGAGCATGTCAGACATGGATTTCAGCGGACGCTTATTCGCGCCCGTAATCGTCCGGCCACGACGGCCATTATCGAACAAGGCATCAACGGATTCTTGAAGCATACGCTTCTCGTTCCGGATGATGATGTCCGGCGCGCGAAGCTCGATCAAGCGCTTCAAACGGTTGTTCCGGTTGATAACGCGGCGATAGAGATCGTTCAGATCTGACGTCGCAAAACGGCCACCATCCAGAGGGACAAGCGGGCGGAGTTCCGGCGGGATGACCGGAACGATGGTCAGGACCATCCATTCCGGACGGTTGCCGGATGTGACGAAAGCTTCCAGCAGCTTGAGGCGCTTGGAGAACTTCTTGAGTTTCAGCTCAGAGCCGGTCTCTGTCATGTCGAAACGTGTGCGCTCAATCTCAGCTTCGAGGTCGAGGTTTTGCAGCATGTCGCGGACGGCTTCAGCGCCGATACCGGCGGTAAAGCTGTCTTCGCCAAATTCGGCTTGGGCATCGACATATTCTTCTTCGGACAGGATTTGACGCTCACCAAGAGATGTCAGTCCGGGCTCTGTGACGATATAGGATTCAAAGTAGAGCACGCGCTCGACTTCTTTGAGCGTCATGTTGAGCATTGTCGAAATACGCGACGGTAGTGATTTCAAGAACCAGATATGCGCAACCGGTGCAGCCAGTTCGATATGGCCCATACGCTCACGGCGGACGCGGGTGACGGTGACTTCAACGCCGCATTTCTCGCAAACGACGCCTTTATATTTCATGCGCTTATATTTGCCGCAGAGACATTCGTAATCTTTGACAGGGCCAAAGATACGCGCACAGAATAAGCCGTCTTTTTCAGGCTTAAACGTCCGGTAGTTGATGGTCTCAGGCTTTTTAATTTCGCCAAAGGACCAGCTCAGGATTTTCTCCGGGCTGGCGAGCGAGATTTTAATACGGTCAAAGGTCGGGCCTTCTTGCGCAGGGTTGAAAATGTTCATGACCTCTTGGTTCATGGTATTTTCCTTTCTGTGGGCGAGTGACAAGATACGCAACGCAGTTGTTTTGCTAATACTGCGCTAACTGAACCTGCCAGTAGATCTAATATTTTCAGGAGAGCGATCAATTGACCGTTCCTTTAGGGGTTTCTTCGAAATTCTCGATATCCGAAAATATGTCATACATCATATCATAGTCTCTAAACTTAGGCTTGATGCACGTCAGTTTCGGTAGCTCAGGTAATTGACAAAAAGCATTCTGTATTATTGTATCCGCAGACTCGTACTTAATTCGCGCTTTGGTCGCACCGCCAAAATGAGTAGCCTTGTAAGCTTCATATCTATTCGGGTCCTTGACCATATCATGGATATTCCCACATTTTTCCGGTCTATTGACGCAGATAGCAGCATCGTTAACCTTTGTATCACTAAGCATGAAAAAACGAGCTCCGCTGGCTCTTTGTACCATTAGCGATAGGAGAAGCTGTTCGGTAGAATTCAAATCGTCAGTTTCAATGGAGACGATATCATTTCTCTGTTTATCAATTTTCAAAAGAGTCATTTCAATTTTCTTCGCTCTTCTTTGATGTATTTCAACCGCACATGCTTCATAAGCTGATGGAGGCTGCAACCTTTTCGGCGGACGAGCAACTCCACCAGTCACACACATTTGCGAGGGATGCAGGTCCTTCAATTCATCAAACTGTTTCTGAATTTTTCGGTTATCCAGTTCTAACTGAGCCATTGGATTTAGAGGGGCCGCAAGCACAATTCCACCTACAACGCCTGTTATCGCAAAAGCGACTAGCGATAGCAGAATTAACTTGCGGCCCATAATAGTCATTACCCATTCGTCAGTTCGACATTGAGGCCGAGCGACCTGATCTCTTTAACGAGAACGTTAAACGATTCCGGAATACCGGCTTCGAACCCGTCATCGCCGCGGACAATCGACTCATAGACTTTCGTCCGTCCGGCCACATCATCAGACTTAACAGTGAGCATTTCCTGCAGCGTGTAAGCCGCGCCATAAGCTTCCAGGGCCCAGACTTCCATTTCTCCGAAGCGCTGTCCGCCGAACTGCGCCTTACCGCCCAGCGGCTGCTGGGTAACGAGGGAGTACGGCCCGATTGAACGGGCATGGATTTTGTCATCGACCAAATGGTGGAGCTTGAGCAGATATTTATATCCTACGGTAACAGGGCGTGTGAATTTCTCACCCGTCCGGCCATCATGCAGAACCATCTGACCGGAGCTGTGCAGACCCGCACGCTCTAACATCGTCACAATATCCGGCTCGCGCGCACCGTCAAAGACGGGTGTCGCAATCGGAATACCGCCCGTCACATTTCCGGCAAGCTCGATGATTTCATCATTCTTACGCGGCAATGTCTCATTATCGCCATAACCATGCTGAACGGCTTCTCTAAGAGCTGCCATGTCATTATCGACCTTATAAGTCTCAAGCGCGTCATCGATCAGTTTCCCAATACCGGCACACGCCCAACCCAAATGTGTTTCCAGAATCTGACCGACGTTCATTCGGGATGGCACACCCAGCGGGTTCAGCACGATATCGACGGCCTGCCCTGTTTCCAGGAATGGCATGTCTTCAACCGGGTTAATCTTGGAGATCACACCTTTGTTGCCGTGACGTCCGGCCATTTTATCGCCCGGCTGAAGCTTACGCTTCACCGCAACGAAGACTTTGACCATCTTCATAACGCCCGGCGGCAATTCGTCACCACGTTGGAGCTTGTCGACCTTATCTTCAAAGCGCGCATCGAGACGGCCCTTTGAGGAGTCATATTGCTCTTTCAGAGCTTCCAACTCGCCAATGGCTTTTTCGTCGTCAACGCCGATCCGCCACCAATCAGAGCGTGGAATATCGCTGAGCGTTTCTTCCGTCACAGGACCTTTTTTGAAGCCACGCGGTCCGGAGACTGCGGTCTTACCCAAAAGCGTTTTCTGAACTGTGTTATAGATAGAGCGTTCAAGAATTTTCAGCTCATCATCGCGGTCTTTCCCGAGGGACTCAATCTCTTCACGTTCGATTTGCATCGCGCGCTCATCTTTATCAACGCCGTGACGGTTAAAGACACGGACTTCGACAACAGTCCCTGATGCGCCTGGAGGCAGCTTCAAAGAAGTATCGCGAACGTCAGACGCTTTTTCACCAAAAATAGCCCGGAGGAGTTTTTCTTCCGGCGTCATTGGGCTTTCGCCTTTTGGCGTGACTTTGCCGACGAGAATATCCCCCGCATGGACTTCCGCGCCGACGGCAACAATACCGGCCTCATCCAAGTTCCGCAGAGTCTCTTCACCGACATTTGGAATGTCGCGCGTGATTTCCTCAGGCCCAAGCTTTGTATCACGGGCCATGATGGAGAATTCTTCAATGTGGAGCGATGTATAGACATCATCGCGCACAATACGTTCCGAGATCAAAATCGAGTCTTCGAAGTTATAACCGTTCCAAGGCATAAACGCGACGAGCACGTTTTTACCCAAAGCCAGCTCACCCAGATCCGTCGACGGACCATCGGCGATAATGTCGCCTTCTTGAATGATGTCGCCGACTTTGACGAGCGGACGCTGGTTAATCGTGGTGGATTGGTTAGACCGCTGGAACTTCAGCAGGTTGTAGATATCCACACCGGATTTGGTCAGGTCAGTTTCTTTGGTTGCGCGCACAACGATACGGCGAGCATCAACTTGCTCGACAATACCTTCGCGTTTCGCAGCCACGGTCGCGCCGGAGTCCAGCGCCACAACGCTTTCCATACCGGTGCCGACGAGAGGCGCTTCGGCCTTCAACAGCGGCACAGCTTGGCGCATCATGTTTGATCCCATCAGGGCGCGGTTCGCATCATCATTCTCTAGGAACGGGATGAGCGCGGCCGCGACAGAGACAAGCTGCTTTGGCGAGACGTCGATAAAGTCCACGTCTTCGCGGGCAATCGGCGTCACATCGCCGTTCACGCGGCACGTCACGAAATCTTCTTCAAGTTCGCCTTTATCAGATACTTTGGCGTTGGCCTGCGCCACAGTATAGCGCGCCTCTTCCATAGCGGAGAGATAAACAACTTCGCTTGTCAGTTTGCCTTTTGTGACCTTGCGATACGGGCTCTCGATAAAGCCATATTTGTTCACGCGCGCATGTGTGGCGAGTGAGTTGATGAGACCAATGTTCGGGCCTTCCGGCGTTTCAATCGGGCAGATACGGCCGTAATGCGTTGGATGGACATCACGGACTTCAAAGCCTGCGCGTTCGCGGGTCAGCCCGCCGGGTCCAAGGGCTGAAAGACGGCGCTTATGCGTAATCTCAGACAGCGGGTTGGTCTGGTCCATAAACTGCGAGAGTTGTGAGGAGCCGAAGAACTCGCGGACAACAGCGGCAGCCGGTTTCGCATTGATGAGGTCATGCGGCATGACTGTTTCAATATCGACGGATTGCATACGCTCCTTAATTGCGCGCTCCATACGAAGCAGACCGATACGATACTGGTTCTGCATCAGCTCACCCACCGAGCGGACACGGCGGTTTCCGAGGTTATCAATATCGTCAATCGAACCAATGCCGTCTTTCAGCTTGGTCAATGTGTCAACAACCGCGAGGATGTCTTCCTTACGAAGGACACGGATTTCGTCACCGACATCTTCCATATCCATACGAAGGTTCATTTTCACCCGGCCAACAGCGGACAGGTCATAGCGTTCGCCATCAAAGAAGAGCGAGTTGAACAAGTCTTCCGCAGCTTCTGCCGTTGGCGGCTCACCCGGACGCATGACGCGGTAGATATCGACCAAAGCGCCTTCGCGGCTGTCGTTCTTATCGGCCGCGAGTGTGTTCCTGATGTATGGGCCGACATTGACATGATCAATATTCAGAACGGCGAGCTCTTTTATATCAGCCTCAATGATTTGCTCCATGATTTCAACGGACAGCTCATCACCGGCTTCGGCGTAAATTTGACCCGTCGATGTATTGACGATGTCTTCCGCAACAAAGCGCTCTGACATTTCCTCATTAGAGATCAACACGGCTTTCACGCCGTCATCAGCAATTTTCTTCGCTCCACGCTTGGTCAGTTTACGCCCGGCAGGCGCAACAACTTCACCCGTTTTGGCATCCACCAAGTCGCGCAAGAGTTTCGCACCGCGATATTCTTCGGCGTTAAACGGACGCGTCCAGCCATCTTTTTTCTTATCGCGCTTAAATTCAATGCTCTCGTAATATTGCTGCAAGATTTCTTCGCGCGTCATGCCGAGCGCATAGAGAACAGTCGTCGCAGGCAGTTTCCGGCGACGATCAATCCGGGCGTAGAGAATATCTTTGGCGTCAAATTCGAAATCGAGCCAAGAGCCGCGATACGGAATGATACGTGCAGAGAACAGGAACTTACCGGACGAGTGGCCTTTGCCCTTGTCATGAGAGAAGAACACGCCGGGAGATCTGTGCATTTGCGAGACGATGACGCGTTCCGTGCCGTTCACAATGAACGTACCTTTGGCGGTCATGAGCGGAATGTCGCCCATATAAACGTCTTGCTCTTTAATGTCTTTGACAGAGCGCGCACCCGTATCATCGTCAACATCAAAGACGACGAGGCGCATTTTGACTTTCAGCGGGGCCGCATAAGTAATGTCGCGTTGCTGACATTCTTCTTCGTCAAATTTCGGTTTCTCAAATACGAAGGAGACATACTCCAATACGGCGCGATCAGAGAAATCGCGGACGGGGAAAACGGAATTAAACACACCGTTCATGCCTTCATCAGAACCCCGATCTTCATGTTCGATGTTCTTTTGGAGGAACTGATCATAGGAGGATTTCTGAACCTCGATCAGGTTCGGCATACGGACCACTTCAGGAATCCGGCCGAAGCTCTTGCGAATACGTTTCTTGCCAGTGAATGTAAGCGACATCAAAGCAACCTTTGTTTTGGTGGGTGTCTTTGGGTTGAGGTGTGCACGCCCCGGCCCTTTGACAGCCCTATAATTTCATCGGGTTTGGCCTGTCCCGTCAGTTTGTTTTCTCGTTTCACCACCGCCCGCGAGAGGCTTGAAAAATGTGGGCCACATGAATGCGGCAATGGGCGACGCGGAAAATTAGCCCGCGCCGCCCTTAATCTGAGCACCACCTGACAGGAGTCAGGCGGCTGTCACAAAGATTACTTGAGCTCGACTGTTGCGCCTGCAGCTTCCAGCTTTTCTTTGATCTCATTAGCTTCTGCCTCAGGCACGCCTTCTTTGACGGCTTTAGGCGCAGATTCGACAAGCTCTTTGGCTTCTTTCAGGCCAAGACCTGTGATGCCGCGGACTTCTTTAATGACGGAGATTTTGTTTCCGCCGAAAGATGTCATGACAACATCAAAGTCAGTCTTAGCCGCAGCAGCTTCGCCGCCGCCGCCAGCAGGACCGGCGACAACTGCAGCTGCAGCTGGCTCGATACCATACTCATCTTTGAGAATGTCGTTTAGTTCTTTTGCTTCCAAAATCGTCAGTTTGACGAGTTCTTCTGCGAGTTTTTTCACATCAGCCATGATGTAGTTCCTTTAGTTCATGCTTTCGTAAGTGAAAGCGGTTTAGGTCGAGTTTGCGAGAATGAAGTCGTAAAACTACGCCGCAGCCTTTTCTTCGATCGTTGCGATGGCGCCAGAAAGGCTCCGTGCAGGCGATGTAAGAGCAGAAGCCACACTCGTTGCCGGTGCCAGCAGAAGCTGGGCCGCCATAGAGATAAGCTCTTCGCGAGATGGCAGTTTGGACAAAGTTTCGATGCCTGAGACATCAAAAATTTCTTCGCCCATGAAGCCGCCAAGAATTTCGAACAAGTCGGAATCTTTAGCATATTCAACTGTCACTTTTGGCGCGCTGATCATATCTTCGGCCCAGGCAATCGCCACAGGTCCGGTGAATTTCTCAGCAGCGGCTTCGTAAGGTTTCCCTTTTAAAGCCAATTTTGCCAAACGGTTCTTTACAACACGGATTGTTGCGCCACGCTCACGAAGCTTGGCACGCAATTCCGTCATTTCCGCAACAGTCATGCCCGAATAAGCGGCCATAACCACGGATCCTGCGCCGTCAAAAATCTCTTCGATTTCTTTGACTGCGATCTCTTTTTGAGAACGGTCCATTTGCGGTCTCCTTGTTGCGGACCTTCGCACCATTGCGAAAGCCCTTGAGATACTCGCGTCTCACCTGTTGCCAGACGAAGCCGCGAGCGGTTGTCTGTCCCAGAACTCGAACCAAACCCTTGAGCCCGTCGTTTTCGAAAAAACGGCGAACTCGCTGAATATGGTCTCACCCTGTCTGCGCCGGAAATTAAGCCCGTGTTTTCTTGAAAAACACAAACACCGGTGGTCTCGGACAGGCCGTCACCCCAGAGAGTGACAGCAAATGGCGCTGGCCCGAAAGCCTTTGCCAAATTCTTATTTAGCGCCTACGACGGCACTTCTGACGGCGCGATACGGACGCTTGGGCCCATAGTCGACGTCAGCGCAATTTTCTTCACGAACACACCCTTCGCCCCAGCCGGACGCGCCTTCTGGATAGCGGCCAGGAATGCCGTGACGTTTTCAGCCAGCTTGTCTTCCGAGAAAGACGCCTTGCCGACACCGGCGTGAATGACGCCGGCTTTTTCAACGCGGAATTCAACAGCGCCGCCTTTGGCGTCAGAGACAGCCTTGGTGACATCCATCGTGACTGTGCCAACTTTTGGGTTAGGCATCATGCCTTTTGGACCCAAAACACGCGCAACACGGCCGACGAGCGGCATCATGTCAGGCGTTGCGATAACGCGGTCAAAATCCATTTCACCGGCTTGGATTTTCTCAACGAGATCATCCGCACCCACAATATCTGCACCCGCTGCGCGCGCTTCGTCTGCTTTTGCGTCTTTCGCAAAAACAGCTACGCGAGCTGAACGGCCTGTTCCGTTTGGAAGATTGCACACGCCGCGAACCATTTGGTCAGCATGGCGCGGGTCAACACCCAAGTTCATAGCTATCTCGATGGTTTCATCGAATTTCGCCGTTGCATTTTTCTTTACCAGAGCGACAGCATCAACAACGGTCATATCCGTTTCGATGTCGACGAGGGCAGCGGCTGCCTTATAACGTTTACCTGAGGCCATGCTTATTCTCCCGTCACGTCAAAGCCCATCGAACGGGCGGAGCCGGCGATGATAAGCGCACCAGCCTCTACGTCGTTCGCGGACAGATCGACCAATTTGGCCTCTGCGATTTCGCGGCATTGATCCATAGTGACCGTTCCGCCGACCTCGGAACCGGGATTATTAGATCCCTGCTTTTTTCCGGCAGCCTTTTTCAGGTAATAAGACGCTGGCGCAGTCTTTGTCACAAATGTGAAAGACTTATCGTTGAAGACCGTGATGATTGTTGGCGTCGGAACACCTTTTTCAATCTCATCCGTCTTCGCGTTAAACGCTTTTGCGAATTCCATAATATTTACACCGCGCTGGCCCAATGCAGGCCCAAGCGGCGGAGACGGGTTTGCGGAACCCGCCGGGATCGTCAGCTTAATATAGCCATCAATCTTCTTTGCCATGATCCACTCCTTCAAGTGTCGGCGGCAAGGGCGTGATTGCCCTTACCTTCGTGGTTTTGTGGTGCGATGGCCGCTGGACTTAGCGGTATCTCCCACAGAGTCGATTTTTTCCTGAAAGGAAAATTTCGACAAAGCGAAACGACAATCTTCGTCGTTTTGCCAACTCCGCCCTCTCGAAAGAAGGCTTACTAACGCTTTACCGAAACAACGAAGTCGTTGATTTTTCCCGAAGGGAAATTTCAACCAGTTGTTATCGGTTGTGAACTTTTCCCGAACGGAAAGAGTTCACGACTTCTCTACCTGCGTATAATTCAACTCAACAGGCGTGCCCTGCCCAAAAATATTAATCAGCACCTTCAGGCGCGCATTCTCTTCATCGACGCTTTCAACAGAACCGTTAAAGCTCTGAAACGGACCGTCGACAACTTTGACAATTTCGCCAATATCGAAACTGATCATTGGACGCGGACTGTCCACGCCCTCTTGAATCTGACCCACGATACGCGCGACTTCTTTTTCAGAGACCGGCATCGGCTTGAGCGCAGAACCCAAAAAGCCTGTAACTTTCGGCGTATTCTTGACGAGGTGATATGCCTCATCCGTCAAATCGACTTTCACAAGGACATAACCCGGGAAAAACTTCCGCTCGGACTCGACCTTGCGGCCCTTACGAACCTCAACAACAGATTCAGTCGGAACCAAAATCTCTTCAAAAAGATGATCCAAACCTTTTTCGGCCGCATCACGCTCCAGCGTTTCTTTGACGCGCTTCTCAAAATTCGAATAAGCCTGAACAATGTACCATTTCGCTGCCATGCCTTAGGCTCCCAGACCGAGAATGAATTTCACAATATTGGCAAGCACCAAATCGACGAAGAAGAAGAAAATACCCATCAGCACAAACAGGATCATGACCAGAATGGTCGTTTTCCAAACCTCAGGCCACCCAGGCCAAACAACCCGACGGGCTTCTTGGCGGACTTGCCCGATATATTTGACCGGACCGACCTTTGGCGTAGCGGATTCAGCCGACGCGGCCGCTGCGGCTTCCACCACCGGCGCGTTGACAGGCTTTTTCTTCTTGCCTGCGTTTTTCCGCTTGTTCTTGCTCTTAGGCATTTTAGTTCCAAATTCTGCGACCCAAACTCACTGTGAGCTTTAACGGCCAAAAACGCGCACCGCCAAAATGGGCGGTAACGCGTTATCTTGTAATCCCGGACCTTGTTTTCAAGGGCGTTTCGATTGGCAGGGGCGGAGAGACTCGAACTCACGACCGCTGGTTTTGGAAACCAGTGCTCTACCAACTGAGCTACACCCCTTCCCGTTCGATCCGGGTGTCCGAGCACCACCCCTATGAAAAAATAGAGGCGCCGCTCGGTATGTTAGGTTTCCGCCCTATTCGATAATCTTTGCGACGACACCGGCGCCGACTGTGCGGCCACCTTCGCGGATCGCGAAGCGAAGTTTCTCTTC
>ENA-ORXT01004626-ORXT01004626.1-marine-metagenome-genome-assembly--contig:-NODE-4626-length-14084-cov-4.851360_pt1 | contig 14084 bp, 24 predicted proteins | sample MGYA00237868_ERZ511482 | MGnify/ENA metagenome assembly ERZ511482 | reverse complement strand
TGACCGATCTTGATTGACACAGGCGGGATGTCGCGGACCGTAGTACCGCCGACCTTTTGGCGGCTGGCGATCTTGGCTGGCGTGCCGGGTGCACGGTACGCGGCGACAGTGATACCGCTGCGGCCAAGCTGCTCGAGCGCATAGGTCATGTTCTGTGTTGACTGACCCGGGAACCACGCACGTGTGGCGTCGTTCGTTTCGGTGTCAATGAACGCACGGTTTGACAGATACGTGAGCGTGTCGTTCGTAAGGTCGTGATAAGCGGAAGGCATGACTGTTTGTTCTCCTGAGAGTGGGGGTTACGAGGTTGTTGGGTTGGTTGGTCGTGCCTAGACGATCTTGCTGGTCTTGAGGTCTGCGATGGCGTCCGCGGTGAGCGGGTTGACCATCTTGGCGTTGTCGATATGCAACAGGTGACCGGAGTAGGCCACGGAGATCAGGTCGGTTGCGGAGTCGATCGCATAGTTGTAGATGGTGACACCCACACACACGTCCAGGCCGGTGGCACCTGCGTCGTCGTATTTGCCGAGCTTGCCGACGTTCACACCGGACGTGTACAAGGCGACCGGGTAACCCGCGGGCAGGAAACCGTCCGAATAGTCGGCGGCATCGATGAGCGACGCGTCAATCGTGCCGGTCTGCGCCTGGTCGAAACCAGAGTTGGTGACGAACGGCGTCACGTACGTCTGGTCATAGCTGGTGGTGGTTCCTGCGAGGTTCACGGGGGACTCCTGAAAGTTTGTTAGGGGATGATCCCAGCGAGGATTTCTTCACTGGACGATTTTTGGTTGCCGAATCGGCTGTCATATAGTGCATTGGCGAGGTCGGCGGGTGTCTTTCCGCCAGGGTTGGGTTTGGGTGGTGTGCCGTTTGAGCCCGCGGGGCCGTCGGTGGATGGCGGTTCTGTGACTGCCGGGAACAGGTCGGGGTCTTCTTCACGCAACTGTTCGATTGCGGCGTCGATGGTTTCAGTGTCAGCGTCCACGGCGCAGTCCAAGAGTCGTACTCGTTTGGCTGCGGCTTGTGCTTTCACACCAGCTGCGATGAGGCGGGCTTGGGCGAGTGACTGGTAGGCGGTGTTCGCTGCGGCTGTCTCAGCGGCTACCGCTCGGGCTTCAGCGGCTGCGGCTGCTTCCTGCGCTTTAACCAAGTCGTCTTTGGCGGCGTCGTCCGCTGCGTTCTTGTCAGCGATCACTTTCGCTGCAGCATCAATGCTGTCAACACCGAGTGCGGCGAGCATGTCAGCGGTGGCTTTCGCTGCAGCGTCTTTAGCTGCTTTCGCTGCAGCCTTGCGTACTGCCGCGTCATCGGTGCCCGGTGCAGCGGGTGCCGGTGGTACCGGAGCCGGCGCAGCAGGTGCAGCTGGTGGTGGTTCGTCGCCGTTGGTCCCTGCGTCGTTGAACGCGAACAAGCCGAGCAAAGCTGCCAGCTTGAGTTGGGTTGCGAGGAATTTGAACATAATGTGGTTTCTCCGTGTCTTGCGGTTCACACCATTCACCCATTCCCGGACGGTTTCAGGTTGGGCGCGACGCATCACAGTTCGATCGTCGGCGCCGTCACAACAGGCGGGTCTTCCAGCTCGATACCGAGATAGTCGGCGGCTGGTCGTTCGTCATCTAACGCTGCCGACATGTTCGTAGCGCCCTCGAAATCGGTCGACTGGATCAGTCGTAGTTCTGCGTCAACGTCATCGATCGGGATGCCTGCAGATACCAGCATGCGCAGCGCGGTGGATCGTGAGATTGATTTCGCTGTGAGTAGTTTGGTGACTTGCTCGATGACAGCAGCGAGGTCGGTTGGTGTGATCGGCCCGAAAGCGATCTCGAGCGGCACTGTCGGCCCTGCGTCAACGGTGCCGGTGATCATCGCGAGGCGCTGCCAGATCTTCATCATCAGGCTGTATTTGGTTTGGCGGGTTACCCGTAGCGTCGCAATCATCTGCTCGAACGGCCCCAACAGCAGCTTCAACGTGATACCGGCAATGTCGCCGTTCACTTTGCCCAACACCACATCGTTCACGCCGCCCGTCGTACCGAGCCTGTCGCGGAGCCCTGAGTTGAACTCGTAGATCGCAGCCAACTGCGAAGACATGTCGACACTGTCAGCTTTATCAACAGGCCACACCGAGCCGGGCTTGTAGTTCAAGCCTTCAACGTTCTTCGCTGACACCGCCACGATTGGATGCGCCGCCAACGACACGGCTTTCACGTTGTCCCAATCCGACTGCCCGAGATCGGCTAGCACTTGCGCCGACCACAACAGCACCGAGCGGCCGAAATGGTTGCCTGAGTCTTCTTCGTTCGGAACGTGAATGACGGGCATCATGTCGTAGCCCAGGTCCTTACGGAACCGTGTCGCGGTGCTTCGTTCTTCGGTGAAATCGGCCCACGCTTTCGACGTGTCAGCCCACTCATACTCCGACAGCAAACATGTTGTCGTTGTGTATTCGCCTTCGCCGTGCCATGGGAGTGTGCGCCGGATCTCCCAGCCGTCGTCAACGGCTACGACTTCATCGGTGATGGTGTCGGTAGCGATGACAGGTGACGGTTTGCCAGCCGAATCAAACACGACATCGCCACCTTCGATGATGGGGCGGATGTCGTACACGTGCCATTTGACAATGCGCTCGGAATCTTCCGAGTCCGGTTCAGCGGTTTCTTCCCATAGAAACTGCACCCGGTCGGGGTAGTCGGCGGTAGCTGACGCTATGTCGTCGGGGAAGTACGAGTTTGGCTGATACACCCTGAGTGTCGGGTCTGATCCTGCGCCGTCACTAATCCCCAACACGAGTACGCCGTCGCCTCGGGTGACGGTGTTGTTGGTTTCGGATTCGCGGAGTTTGCCGACAACACGTTGGTTACGCCACCATGCGAGCGCTTTGGCGTGGACGTGACGGGCGCGCTGGTGGTCTTCGAACGCTGTGACCCATTCGTCAACGACACCTTCGACTTCTTCGTCGTAGCGTTGTTTCTGCAGCGCGAAGATGCGCTTGTCAACATCGGTGGCGTCGGCTGCGAGTTCCGTCGGCGGATCCGGGATATGCGGTGACGCTGGAGGCCGATCCACGGCAGCAGGCGCGAATGGCCCCATCTCGGGTGACACGATGCCGTCGACTGTGCGCTGAATGATGCGGTTAGCGTCACCGTACTCGCGATGCTCAGTGTCAGGGTTGCGCAGGAACTGTGCGAGCGTGTTGTTGCGCATCGCATCACAGATCAGATAGTTCGTGAGTCTGCGTAGCTGCGATTTCGGGCGGTAGGAGCCGGGCAGGAATCCTTGGCCTTGCGTTGGTGTGCGCATGGCTTCGAAAACGTTCAGGGGCGCATAGATGTCGTTGACGTATGAGCCTGGTTCGATGGTTGCCACAACCCGCTATGACACCGCATCTTGTCCGGTCATGGTTGGGCGCGACTAGCTAGGCCAGGTGGTGACTCAAGCTAATACCGCTGGGCATTGTAGTTCATCGGGTCGACCAGCCGTCGGTGTCAACCGACTTCGGCGCACCACCGCCACCGCCAGCAATGTTCTCATCAAACCAAGTAATCGCCTGCGTAGCCGTATCAATCTCATCATCCGTGCCGCCACCCTGACCGACATTACGGCCCTCCGTCACTAGCGACTGCGGGAACGAATGCGCCTCATCATCACCAGAATCACCAACCCACCTAGCCGTCTGCGCTTCCCACCAAGCCGGAATATGCACCCGCCCGTCCTTAATCGACGGCAACGCAATACGCGCACGCACCAGCTTCGACTCAGCCGGTGTCACCTCCACCAGGTTGCTCATTGGCGCCCAACGCTTACCCGTGTCGGGTTCAATCCACGGCGAACGCAGATCAGACAGCATCGCTGTGCCGTTCGCTTTGTCTTCAACCAGATGCAGTTTGCACAACTGCTTCTGTTCCCACACCCGGCACTGCTCACGCATCATCTTGCGTTGATCGATGTACTCGAGCTTGCGGCGCACCTGGTCGAGTAGCCAGTAGTCGAACATGCCCGGATATTTCTTGTGTGGTGTTGCGCACCAGAGTTGGCCGACACACCATGACGTGCCGGTGTTTTTGAACGTGAGGTCCCATGACGACAGCGTGATCTCACGCTCAGGCATCGGCGGCGCGGTGTCAGCCCAAACCCAGAAGTCGCCGTCGATCGTGCCGCCCGTTACACCAACAGCAGTGCATTGGTATTGGGTTGACCAGATGATCGGGTCGATACGCTCCCGGCGTTCTTCCATCTCTGCTTGCGAGAACCGTTCGGGGCATGCGGGTTCGCCTGGTTCCCGGCCGAGCGGGTCAGGGTCAACAACGTTCGGGTCAGCCAACGCCGGGATAGTGATCCGGCGTACTTGTTCGGGTTCGTAGTATTCGCCTATCTGGTGTAGGAAGTCTTCGACGTGGTATCTGGTGCCGAACGTGACGACTGTTTGCGGGATGAGTGTTTCGTTGCCTTCGCTGTCGACGTAGGTGTGGTCTGACATTGCGCCTTGCACGTCAACTTCCCATGTCAACCACACCTTCAGCCGTGCGGCTAAGGATTGGGCTTCTCTCCAGTCTTTGTGTACGTCATCGAAGAACACGACGTTCATGGTTGTTGACGTGACCGAACCGCCGACGCTTGTGCAGACGAGCCCGCCGCCTTCCACTGTGTTGAACCTGTGCTTCGCCCTCGAGTCGGGTGACAGCCTGGTCGCGAGTTTGTCCGGGTTCGCCTCGAACATGTTGCGCACCACACGACCGGTGCGCATTGACACTGACTGCGAGTATGAGACGACACCGATCTGAATAGTCGGGAACCACTCGAGCAGCCACACGATGACAGCTTGCGCTGACCATGTCTTGCCGATCTGGCGTTGCGTCTCAATGATGACGACACGCACATCAGGTGCCATGATGGCCATGACGATCTGTAAACAGATGAGACGCACGTGTGTGTATCGTTCGAATTGCGGGTCGATGTGGGCTCGTAGCCGGTCGGGCAGGATGCGGTGTTGCTGCTCAGCGACGGCTAGTGCCGTGTTCGATGCAGTCATGTTTCTCGTTCCACGCCGCCGAACGATCCGCCTTCTCGTCGTGCCCGCCAGAAACGAATGCGCCGACCGCATCGCTTGCAGATGTCTTCGCCGTTCAGGTTCGCGCCGCAAGAGTGGCAGCGGTAGCGCGCACCATTCTTAGCCACGTCTCGTACGGCTCACTGGTACAGCTCCGCTTCCCAAGCGTTATGCGAAATCACCGGATGCGCCAAACGAGACTCCTGACCAATCGACGGCATACACGCACAATCAACCGACAGTTCATGACCCGGGCCGTCACCAGCCACCGCATAGTCAGGGTTGTCGTCAGGGTTCTCCGACACCCTGCCAGGCACGGTGTGTGTTTCAGCTAGGTCGCCTTGGTCGTCTGCGATGCGGATGACCCACCATTGACGGTCGGGGTCTGGGGCGGGTGCGGTTTGTTCGCATAGCCATACGGCGGTTTGTGCGAGTTTGGATGCGAGCCATGCGATTATGCGGGTGATCCGAACCTTGGCCACGTCAGCCTTCAACGTTTGCGCCGGCGCGCAGCTTGCGTGCCAGGTTGAGCGCGTCAGCCCGAGCCACATAAGTTTCACTCGTCATCGCTGTCTTACCGTTGCTGATCCACACCAAACGCACGTACCAGCGTTGTTTACGCCAGCGTGAACGCATGATCACAGCACGGAAGTCTGGTCGGGGGTCAGTCATCGCTCACTCCTTCAGCCATCCACAATCTCAGCGTCCACAATCTCAATGTCATCCAACACACCCGCCAACACCTCCAACGCCGCAGGATCAGACACCAACTCACGCACCGGCAACTCAGACCCGCCACGCTCCAACCCATGCCGCACATCAACACGCTCCCGATACTTCTCAGGACGCAACGCCTTCAACATGAACACACCAATCGAGTTGTCAAACTCCTTATACGTGTCAGTGATCTGCCCCTGATGAATCACCGGCTTATCCACACCATCAAAGAACCGTTCCGCCAACACCCGCTCATAAGCATCAGCGTTCGTCGCCCGGGCTGCATCCCACCTCGCAGCAAACGGCGCATCATGCACCTTCCACCGGTACAGCAAAGAGGTGCTGATCCCTGCACGGCATGCAGCGGCCAGAGTGTCGCCGTAGGTGCCGTCGAACTCTTCAAGGAACACGTCCTGTCGTCGTCGCCGGTCCGCTATCGCTGCGTCGTTGTGGCGGGCGCATGACTCGTCTTCTTCGCTGATCTTGTTCTCGCATGGTTTGCCTGTGCGCGGTGACGGGTAGCCGCATAGGCCGGTATCCACTGTCGCGCGCTCTGTGGTCATGGCGGTCACTGTTTCGGCCGTTGTTCTTCGGCCATGGTCTGCCCGTTTTGGGTTCTGATTGTGGCTGTTAACGCTGCGAGGTCTTCGACATGTCGGCGCCATTCCATGTATGTCGGTGGTGGTTCGAAACGGGTGAACGGTTTCGCATCCCAAAGTTCGTCAAGCCACCAGCGAAGTTTGCGGTCGAAGCCTCGGAACCGGAACCAGGCGTATCTGATGCGGTTCACTGGTTGAGTTCTTTCAGGTACGTTTCGATGGCTTCGAGTATCGGGCATTCGTAGGCCATGATGCGGGGGTTGAATGTTCCGTGGATCGTGGATGCGAGGATGTCGTCAACGAATTGGGTGGTGGTCTGGTCGAGTTGTGTTCGTGGTGTGCTGTTCCATCTGTGGCGGCATGTGTCCATGCGTTCGTTCACCAAACATGCGACGACTTGGCGTAGTTTTTCCAACGCTGTCGGGTCGCCTTCTTTCGCTTGCACGATCACTGTTGACGTGCCAGCCAACACCTGGTCGTAGTCGGTGGTGTCTATTCCGTCGTTTGGTGCGCAGTACACAGACACGATTGCTTGGCGGGTAACCGGCGTCCACACAGTCACTGTGTCTTCTTCTGTTCACGCCGCCACGCCGTCACGGTGTTCTCGATTGCTTGGAGTTTGTGGCATCCCTCAAGTGCCGCCTGTTCAAGCACCTGGTCTTGCATCGGTTCAGGCATTTCCAACACTGCCTGGTGGAATGACCATGGCAGGTCGGTGCGTCTCCGGGCTGGTGCGAACGCGGCGGCGACTTCCATCGCTTGGCCTACACGGCGGATGTCTGTTGCGGTGTGTCGGAACACCCAATCGTTCTCGGCGTCTTTCGTCGGCGCGTAGTTGAGGATGTCGCCTAGCCACCACTCGATTGATGAGCAGATGTCCCCGATCAAGTTCGCTTTCGCTTCCCACTCGCCCGGGTCAGGTCTGTCGGCTATCCCACCACGAACCAGCCCTGCAATAACAGTCATGCTGCGATCCGTTCGTCATTCACCAAACACACCCTGCAATCACCATCACGACTGACATGACCGCACAAAGTCGGCTCACCCCGATGCAAACGAACCGGCACCACAACAGCCGACTCAGTCTTCGACTTACGACGACGACGAGCCTTCAAATACATCGCCAACCCACACGCCGCACACCTACACCCACGCCGATACGTCTTAATCCGGCCATGCGTAGCATTCGGGCCGTTCGTGTTCGTGATCTCCCAAGGCTTCGCAGTCACCCGGTCCACGCTGCGGCAGTATGCGCAATTACAAGACGCAGACCATCGATGCCCAAACCCGTCACGGGCCACACGGTTCAGCGGCCGGCGCTGCTCCGGGTCCAGACCACCGAATATCCCGTGCCAGTGATCACCCTCAGCGATCGCGCCGTCAAGGCATTCACGTGCTACCGGGCAACCCGCACAAACCGAACGAGCGAACGAAGTGTCACCAGAGAACCAGCGTTCAGTGTGCTGAACCGGGTCGGTGAGCGGCCACCGTGACGGTGCGCACGCAGTTGATTGCCTCCACGAATCCAAGATTTTGTGGCTCCGAAACAAGGTTTCGGGGTAGACCGTGGCCGCGGTGAACTAAGACTACCACACCGTCAGGTCAGGACCCGACCACCAACGCACGATGATTCGCGTTAATCGAACGTAGATTCTCGCCCTCCGCTCGAGCGTTACGGCCTGCTTCCTTCGCAGCATCCAACACCGCATCACAATGCAGACGTGCATGCAACAGCCGGTCACACTCCAACGTCGCTATCGCCTCACACACACCGACCGACCTTTTCGGGTCCTCATCCTTCGCCACCAGTAGTGCTTTCGCGTAGGCGACTTTGTAGGCGTGTTCAGCGTCAGCTGCGGCCCGGGCTCGTTTTGCCATCTCTTGGGTGACGTGTTCGAGTCGTTCGTTCACGGCTACGAAGTCGGCTTCTATCGCTGTTTGTGCTATCGGTGCCGTGTCCACATGGGAGAGGTTAGGTGTCGGTGTCGTTCTGTTGTTGGGCGCGGCGTTTGGTTTCTCGGGTGTGCCAGAGTTGCGCGGCTTGCCTGTCGCCTAAGCCTGTCATCTCGCCTATCTCCTGCCACTTCACGCCTGCTGTACGCAGCACTGTGATTGCTTCGTGGAGGTTCGCTCGAAGATTGCCGAGGTGTTTTCGGGTGTCTCCGTGTTCTGTGGCATGGGCTCGTGCTTGGTCTGGCGTCATGTCAGTGATGGTACATCGGATCAACATATTTGTACACACTTGTTGACTGTACGTACACAAGTGTGTACGATGAGGGCATGAGCAACACAGCAACCGCACCCGCCACGAACTACGGAGTCACCCGCACCACGTGGGAACGCCCAGGCGCTTACGACTGCTCCCACCGCGGCACACCAGGCATACGCCTCGCCCGAGAACGCTGGGGCATCTCGCAGCAATTCGAGTGCGGATGCGGCGCACTCTTCACTGACCACTTCGGACAAACCAGAAAGCAGACACCATGACAGGAACACCAGACGCCGACAATCGGATAGCAGGCCGGGGCATCATCGTCACCATCGACAGCAAACGGTGGCTAATTGAACAAGCTAGCGAACACGAGTTCCACGCATCAGACCAAGACCCATGGGGCGGATGGTTCCACCGAATAACCGAAGCCACCCTCGACGAACTGCACCACGCATGCCTCGCCTACGAAGCCGACTTGGAGACGACGTGAACCCGTTCAGCACCCAACTACTCGCACCCGACGACCTAACCCCACGACAGGAATGGGTTCAGTTCGGCAAGCTCGCCGGCGCCCTAATCGTCGGCCTGGTCACCGCACCCCTATGGGCACCGCCAGTGATCGCATGGCAGAGGATCAAACACCGCAACAAGCGCTAACGGCATACACCCTCGTTCGAGTCGAGGGAGCGCACGAACCCCGGGGTTCTTCCAAACCACAAAGCAAGGAAGAACCATATGAGAAAGCTAGTAACAGCGGTCGTGTTGACGCTCGCACTCACTGCACCCGTAATCGCTGTGCAAACAGTCGACGAGTCTGACGCCCAGGCACAAACATGCAGCGCCAAGTACGGCGGCAAATGCACGCTCGTGCACGACCGCGACGACAAGCCAGCGAAACTTATCAGGCCGAACTATGTCACGCCAAGATCCAACGGCTACGGCAACTGCTACACGTGGTGGGGGAGACTGACCTGTCGCCGTTGATGTAGCGGGAGCGAAAGAGGCCCTCCGGTCCGGCGTCGATTCCGGAGGGCCTGTCGCTCGCCCCTCATGTAATCTGCCGCTTCGCTCACGTCTCTGCTCCTTCGTATACCACTGCCCACGGGCCGGCTTGGATCGTGCGCTTATACAAATGCCCCTGCCCGGACGCCATGAACCTCGCAGCCGTTTCCGGCATCGGTCGCACAGGATTGATACCGCCCAGACCGTGGCCCCACTGAGTCTCGGTTTCAGGTTCTCTGCCCTCAGGGTTAAGCCGCACCAACTCCAACGCCAGATGATTCATGCCACGACGGGACATCACCATCTGCATCGTCCGGTGCTCGTTGGCCTTTAGGCTCTCGAACCTGACTCTGGCTTCGGCAGTCTGCCGCAGGTTCCTGATTTCACTGTCGGGTAGCAACACCCACGACTCGCTCATGCTGGCCTTTCCGGTTGTTGATAGATCACGCTGTTCTGGTTGCGGGTGTCCTGATAACCCAGCGATGTGAGCATTTGCTGCGCATCTGACCAGTACAAACATGGCCCGTCTATTGTGTGCTCGATGCAGCAATCAGGGTGATGGTTCTCGTACTGCCAGACCCGTCGAACACCTCGCGGTATGTCACTCATGGGGTCTCTCCTTCCAAAGCCGCAACAGCAGCGGCCCAGTTGCATGCTCCAACCGGGTTGACGTAAACGCCGATCAGCTTGTACAGCTCGTGGGCGTTTGCAGGCGGGTCGCATTTGACGTGGTACTCATCGAACCCGGACCACCCAGACACCGAGATCGTTGACCTCGCATATGGCGTCCAGATGGTGGATGAGTCGTTCCACAAGAACCACCACCCACCGATGTAGCGCTCGATGAACGTCGGGTAGCCCCCGTCATGGCGGTACCAGTCCCCTACCTTCAGATCACTCATGACTTCCTCTTCTCTTTCAGTCGGTCCCACAAGGTCGGTGCTGGTACGCGTGGCGCGATGGGTGGGCCTTCCAACGGAGGCTTAGGACCGAGCATGATCTCCATCGCCTCGGCGTGAATCTCGCTCTGGGTGTCAGCGTCAGGCTTCCACTCACCACACCAGTCTCTCGACTGCACCATCGGGAACGATGCACCACTTGGAACCAGCGCCGTCAATAACGGTGGGAATCTTCTACACCTCGGGGGTGAGTGCTCCTGGTCGATCTGGTACCGGCAGTTGCTACACGACTCACTCATGGTGTCTCTCCTTCCAAAGCCGCAACAGCAGCGGCCCAGTTGCAGTCGTCTTCATGCTCCAACCAATGCTCATCCGTCGCGTGTTCGTTCGGTGACTCACCGCCACAATGCCAACACCTCGGGAACGCGAACGACGTATCAACCGGATCTTGCTTTGCGAGTGCTTCCACCACCCAACGCAACCGCTCGATCTCGTCTAGCGCCTTGCAAACAACTGACTCGATGGCGTCAACCTCTTCGATATCGGCCGTCGCAACCAGATGGCTCTCGGCCATCGCAACCAGACGGCTCAACGCCTTTCTTGGATCACTGCTCATTGTTCTTGTCCTTCACTCCATATTGTGTTCTTCCGTTGACTTTTCAGCCTTCCGGATCCCTGATGGCGATTCATGATCGAATCACCAGAGCAGGAGTTGACGTTTCACAGGTGGGCCTGATAGCGCCCGGTCCTCCACGTCCAGCAAGGGCCACACCGGCCCCCAGATCTCTTATATTTCGTGCAGCGTTCACGTCTGCGTCGATGATCAGATCGCACGGGCCGCATGTGAACACCTTTGCTTTGCGGTCGCCGATCTCACCGCAGAGCGAGCATCGCTGTGACGTGAACGCTGGCGGAACCGACTTCACTTCGCAACCTTCGGACGCTGTTACTTTCTGCTCGGTTCTGGTCTTGAGCATTGTCCAACCCTGAGCTGCGATGCCACGGTTGAGGCCGCGTTTCTGAGCCACATTCTTGCCAGGGGCATCAACGGTTCCGCTGGCCGACCGCATCATGTTCGAGACTTTCAAGTCCTCAAACACGATCAGGTCGTATTCACGCACCAACCGGGTTGACGTTTTCTCAACCCAGTCTTTGCGTCGGTTCGCTTCACGTAGAGACAGCTTGGCTATCGCTGTCTTCGTCTTCGCTCTGCGATTCGATCCTTTTCGCTGCTTGGCCAGTTTGCGTTGCAGGTGCTTCTTGCGGCGCGACTCATCATGCGACAACGTATACGGGCTCGTAAAGAACTCATCGCTGGTCACCACGGCATCAGTGATCCCTCGATCTACACCAACAGACAAGCCCGTGACGGTCCGCTCTAGTGCCGGCTGCATGCCTACAAGGGATATGTGCCACTGCCCAGACCTATTCAGAGTGACCCGAGCAGATTTGTGATCACCCCACGGCATGGAGAGTCGGAACTTAACCCATCCAGCCTTCGGGACTTTGACGCTGGCCCACTTGTTGGACAGCGTCTTTAAACCCAGACCTTGTACCGAAAAACCAGAGTTACCGCGATGCCTGGACCGAAACGTGGGACGCCCGAAATGTGCCGGATTACCCCACCAGTTCCTGAATGCCTGCTGCAAGTCTCGACAGGCTTCGTGCTGGACCTGTGAAGACCCCTCGGCTAGCCAATCGAACGAGCCTCGAGCCTCCGTCAACTGACGGCTCCAATCATGCTGGTCAGCGAACCGGCCGAACGATTGAGACATCTCACACTGTGACAGTGCTAGGTTCCAGACAAATCGTGCGTGATTGCAATGCATGGCCATGATCTGTTCCTGTTCCACAGACGGATACATGCGGTAACGATGGCTCACCTTTCACTCCATACACGAGCACGCCACCACTGACACTCTGCTCCGTGATCTATTAGCATCAACGCCTCCAACGGTTCGAGCTTGCCGAACGTGGTGCGCGTTCCAGGACCAAAGTTGGCCCCGTACCCAGGCCAGCCGTCGCACCCCGGCGATAGGCAGAAATGCCAATACTGGCCACCCGAGTAATACTCCTGTCGATGCGGCATGGTCTCCGCTACACCGCGGACGATTGCTGCCAGTACGTCACGCTCAGCCAACCTGTCAGAGAACAGCCCGATAATCCGATCCGCCACAGAGAACACCTGCTCATTCCGACCGCTCTGGCTCAGAATGCCCCTGACATTCACCTGATCGTCGCTCGGCATTAATGGATCATCCATTGTCTTGTCCCTTCACGAACACCCGAGCACGTCCCCATGAGCACCCAGGTGCATGGTTTGAATCATCTTCTAACACGTCGACAACATCGGCCATTCGGTCAACAGTTATATGGCAGTGGGGGCACGCTATGGCTTCCCCGTAATGCCAGATGTCTTCCTTGTCTGCGAGGTCTCGGACGATTGCTGCCAGTACTTCGTAACGTTCCAACAGCTCGGCATAAGCCACCTCGGTTGTTCGTAAAGCTTCATCGCACTCTGCGTCAGCGTTCACATACACCAAACGAATCTCTTCGCCGCGGCCCAACGGCACATCACGGGCAGCGTTCATGTTGCGTAACTCCCGGTCCATCTGCGCCTGCTGCTCCGGGGTGAACAGATCCCGTGGATGATTCAAAGGCTTATCCCTACTCATTGTCTGTCTCCCCGCCGCGCAGCTAGGTCTTCTTCGCAAGCATCCATGACACCTAAGCCGAGTTTCAGCGCTACATGATCAATCGGTTTGCCTGCCATCTTCTCAATCTCGGTTCGGTACATTTCGACCCACTCTTTTTTTGACTCGTACATTTCTCGAAGGTCGGCGTTCTCTGCTGCCAGTACGTCACGCTCAGCCAGATCGAGCAACTGGCGAGACTTACGCTCTAGAAGAATTTCAACCGCCCGCCAATCGAACTCGTTATCAGGCAACTTGCCATCCAACAGTTTCGGCAACCGCACCTCAAGACGACGTATCAATAGTTCCTCTTCTTGCTCACTCATTGTCTGTCTTCCCTTCTTGTGTCTCCCCGCTTTGCATGTAGTACCAGGAATTGCGTTCAGTGATGCCCAAGAATTCGGCCATGCCCTTGCCGGTTAACAGCCCACGACACTCTGACGCTGTTTGCAGAAAACGCCTACGGGCAACCTTGGCTTCATGTTCAGCTCTAATCATGGCTTCATGTCTAGACTTCAATAGATCCAAGTTCATAACGGCTTTCCTCCTTTCACCCAATACGTTATGACGGCGATGACGGGGCCTGCCGTGACGAGCGATAGGAAGAAAAAGTCAATCCAACCACTCATGCTGCCAGTATCACTTTCGTCATAGCGGTTTGCCAATCCTTCTGGGTAGGTACTCGATAGCTTCTTGCACGCTCATGGTGTCTCGCTTTCCCGACCCATCAGCCTTCGTAGACCAGCACCTACGCCGGGGGTGGCTACATAGGTGAGAACTTCGCCTGTCGGGTACCAAGCGAAACCGTTGCGCTCTCCCAACGCCGCTATCAGCGAATCAATCTCTGGGGCAACTCGTGCCGCCAGGTCGAAAGCCATATCAGATTCCAACAACGAAGAGTTGTCATTGACCCAT
>ENA-ORXT01004623-ORXT01004623.1-marine-metagenome-genome-assembly--contig:-NODE-4623-length-14086-cov-5.601899_pt1 | contig 14086 bp, 10 predicted proteins | sample MGYA00237868_ERZ511482 | MGnify/ENA metagenome assembly ERZ511482 | reverse complement strand
CTGATCGTCGACAACACCATGGCCACGCCGTTCCTGTGCCGCCCCGTCGAATGGGGGGCCGATATCGTCACCCATTCCACCACCAAGTTCCTCAGCGGCAACGGCACGTCGATGGGCGGGGCGATGGTGGATAGCGGATTGTTCGACTGGAGCGCCGTTCCGGGCCGCTTCCCCGGCCTCGCCGGTCCCGAACCCGCCTATCACGGCCTGAACTTCCACGAGAGTTTCGGCGATATGGCCCTGACGGTTCACGGCCACGCCATCGGGTTGCGCGATCTGGGGCCGACGATGGCCCCGATGAACGCCTTCCAGACCCTCCTCGGGATCGAGAGTCTGGCGATGCGGATGCGGCGGCACTGCGAGAACGCGATGGCGGTGGCCGAGTTCCTGGACGGGCATCCCCGGGTCGCCTGGGTCCGCTATGCGGGCCTGCCCGCCAGCCCCTACCATGCGCTGGCGCGCAAATACCTGACGAACGGATTCGGGTCGGTCTTCACCTTCGGGGTCAAGGGCGGCTACGAGGCGGGGATCAAGGTGGTCGAGGGGGTGACCCTGTTCAGCCATCTGGCCAATATCGGCGATGCCCGCTCGCTGATCCTGCACCCCGCCTCCACCACGCATCGGCAACTGACGCCGGAACAGCGCGAGGTCGCGGGCGCGGGGGACGACGTGATCCGCCTGTCCGTCGGGGTCGAGACTCCCGAAGATTTGATCCGCGATCTGGACGAGGCTCTCGCGATGTAAACGTGATGACTGTAAAGACGACTTTACGCTAGTATGTCGATAAACCGCCCCCGGAGCGAGATGCCCATGCCCCTGAGCCGCGATTCCCTGGCCGATGACAGCTTCAAGCAGGCGATGCTGGACGAGGCCCCCGGAGAGATGACCCTGATGGATGCGGAGGCGTTCGAGGCGTCGCGGCAGGCGATACTGGAGCGGGCGCGCGAAACGGGGGAATTGTGGGTCTTCGGCTACGGCTCGCTGATCTGGAATCCCATCGTCGAGGTGGCCGAGCGCCGGGCGGTGCGCCTGAACGGCCATTCGCGGCGGTTCTGCGTCTGGGCGCCGATCGGGCGCGGGTCGCCCGACTGTCCCGGCCTGTGGCTGGCGCTGGACGAGGGGGGCCGCAGCGACGGCGTCGCCCTGCGCATCCCCGAGGACAAGTGGGATGCCGAGACGACCATCCTGTGGCGGCGCGAGATGATCGCGGGCGTCTATCGCCCCGCCTGGCTGACGCTGGAGACGGCGGACGGGCCGCTACCCTCCTGCGTGTTCCTGTCCAATCCCGCGCATGAACGCTACGACCCCGCCGTCAGCCATGCCGATCAGGTCGACGCCATCGCCCGGGCCGAGGGGTCGATGGGGACGTGCCGCGACTATCTCTACGATCTGGCCGAGGGTCTGACGCAGCACGGCCTCGCCGACCCCTATATCGACCGGCTGCATGCCGATGTGCGTGCGGCGGCGGGCGATATCTAGATGCCCGAGCTGCCCGAAGTCGAAACCGTGCGGCGCGGCCTCGCCCCGGTGCTGGAGGGGCGCGTGATCGTCGCGGCCACCCAGAACCGCGCCGACCTGCGCTGGCCCCTGCCGGAGCGATTCGCGGCGCGGCTGACGGGGCGGCGCATCCTGCATCTGGGGCGGCGGGCGAAGTATCTGACGGTGGATCTGGCGGCGGATGCCGGGGGGCGGCCCGAGACGGTGCTGATACATCTGGGCATGTCGGGCCGGTTGCTGCTGTCCGGCCTCGGCGATGACGCGGCGCAGCAGGGCGCGCAGTTCCACTACGCGGCGGCGGTGGGCGAGGCGGCGCGCAAGCACGACCACATCGTCCTCGATCTGGGGGGCGGCATCGGTCTGGTCTACAACGACGCGCGCCGGTTCGGGTCGATGGACCTGTGGCCGACCGCCACGCTGGCCGAGCATCGCCTGCTCGCCGCCCTGGGGCCGGAGCCGCTGTCGAACGATTTCAACGGCACGGTGCTGCGAGCGGGTCTGGCGTCGCGGCGCACGTCGATCAAGGCGGCGCTGCTGGACCAGCGGCAGGTCGCGGGCCTGGGCAATATCTACGTGTGCGAGGTGCTCTACCGCGCCCGAATATCCCCCCTGCGCGAGGCGTGCAGCCTGACGGCCCCCGACTGCGAGCGCGTGACCGCCATGATCCGCGATGTCCTGACCGAGGCCATCGGGGCGGGCGGGTCGTCCCTGCGCGATTTCCACGGGGCGGGGGGGGAGCTGGGGTATTTCCAGCACCGCTTCCACGTCTACGACCGCGAGGGCGATACGTGCAGCGAGCCGACCTGCAACACCGCCATCGAGCGTATCGTGCAGGGGGGGCGCTCGACGTTCTTCTGTCCGACGTGCCAGACATGAATCACCGGGATTTCTCCCGCGCCGGGCTTGACGCGGGGCCTGTTGCAATGGCGTGCTTCGCTTCGAAAGGCCCCGGACCGGACCCGGGGCAGGTGTATCGCTGATTCCCGCTCAGAAAGCCCCCCCATGTTCGACCGACATCCCGGCCTGATCGACGCCATCCGCGACCGCTTCGCCCATGTCGCCACCTGCCCGGTGCAGGGCGAGCGCGTGTTCTTCGAGAATGCGGGCGGGGCGCTGACGCTGAAATCGGTGGTCGAGACATCGGCCCGCTATGCCGCCATCCCCGACAACCAGGGCCGCGCCAATGGCATGTCGCGGGAACTGGTCGCCGTGATCGCCAAGGCGCGGGCCGATGCGATGACGTTCCTCAATGCCAAGGAGGGTCAGGTCTTCATGGGCGAGAGCGGGACGGAACTGCTGTTCCGCATGATCTCGAACGCCGTCATCGAATCACCCGGGGGCGGCAGCGTCGTCGGCACCACGCTGGAACACCCCGCCTCGCGCAGTGCGGCCATGCGCTGGGCGAAGATCGCCGGGAAGGAGTACATCGCCGTCCCCCATGACGACGCCACCGGCGCGGTCGAGGCGGCGGATTACGCGCGGCTGGTCCGCCCCGATACCCGCGTCGCCACCATCATCCACACCTCGCCCGTCACCGGCATGGCGGTGGACGTGGCGGCGGTGGCGCGCGCGATCCGGGCCGTGGCCCCCGACTGCTACATCATCGTCGACGGCATCCAGCACGCGGCCCACGGGCGGCTGGATATCGACGGCTACGGCATCGACGGCTACGCGATTTCGCCCTACAAGGTCTTCTCGCGCCACGGCTACGGCATCGCGTGGATCTCGGATCGCATGACCGCGCTGCCCCATGACAGCCTGATCGGCGGGCCGGAGGGGAACTGGGAACTCGGTACCCGCGACACCGGCGCCTATGCCACCCTGTCCGACGTGGTGGCGTATTTCGACTGGCTCGGCGGACATTTCACCGACGATTCCGACCCCCGTACACGGATGGAGGCGGGGGCTGCGGCGATCCATGATCACGAAAAGAGCCTGACCGACGCGATGCTGCACGGCACCGGCAACCTGCGCGGCCTGGCCGACATGCCGCAGGTGCGAATCGTCGGCGGCATCGACAATCCCCGGCGCGAGGGTCTGGTCGCGGCCTGGGTCGAGGGGCAGGACACGGCGGCGGTGATCGAGGGTCTGAACGACCGGGGGATTCGCGTGCATATCCGCAAGGCGGATCACTATTCGGGCAATATTCTCGACCCCCTGGGCCGCGCCGACTGCATCCGCATTTCGATGTGCCACTACAACACGCTGTCCGAAGTCGCGCAATTCCTGACCGCGATGCGGGAGATCGTCGGGACGGCATGACGCGGCCCCCCATTGACCCCTTGCGTTGCGCTGCGTCATGATCCGCGATAGGTCACGCGGCTGACCGGGGCGACGAGGGACAACCAGCCAATGGCATTCGAAACCATCACCGTCGAGACGCGCGACCATGTCGGCGTCATCACGCTCGACCGGCCCGAGGCGCTGAACGCGCTGAACGGGGCGCTGATCGGCGAACTCGCAACCGTCATCCGCCGATACGAGGAGGATACGGCCATCGGGGCCATCGTGATCACGGGAACCGAAAAGGCCTTCGCCGCCGGGGCCGATATCAAGGAGATGGCCGAGCGCACCTATCCGCAGGTGCTGATCGACGATTTCATCGGCGGTGACTGGGAAGCGGTCGCCCGGGCGCGCAAGCCCGTCATCGCCGCCGTCTCCGGCTATGCCCTGGGCGGCGGGTGCGAACTGGCGATGATGTGCGACGTGATCCTCGCCAGCGAGAGCGCCCGATTCGGCCTGCCCGAGATCACGCTGGGGGTGATTCCCGGGGCGGGGGGCACCCAGCGCCTGGTGCGCGCGGTGGGCAAGGCGAAAGCGATGGAGATGATTCTCACGGGCCGCTTCATGGCCGCCGAGGAGGCCGAGCGCGCGGGTCTGGTCAGCCGGATCGTGCCGGAGGCCGAATTGCTGGACGAGGCCGTGAAGGTCGGCGAGAAGATCGCGGCCATGTCGCTGCCGGCGGTGATCCTGGCCAAATCGGCGGTGGACCGCGCCTTCGAGACCACGCTGGAGGAGGGATTGCTGTTCGAACGCTCCGTCTTCTACTCGCTGTTCGCGACCGAGGATCAGAAGGAAGGCATGGCCGCCTTCGTCGAGAAACGGCAGGCCCGATTCCGCGACCGGTGACCGATATCTGCAAAGCCTGTTGACGTGCAGGCTTTTCCGGCTGTAAAAGCCGCCACTTATACAGAATAACTCATCACGAAAGCGCCCCCATGGCCAATTCGCCCCAAGCCCGCAAGCGCATCCGCCAGATCGAGCGCCGCACCGAAGTCAACAAGGCCCGCCGCACCCGCATGCGCGGTTTCCTGCGCCGGGTCGAGGAAGCCATAGCTTCCGGCGATTCGGCCGCTGCCGTCGAGGCCCTGCGCGTCGCGCAGCCCGAGATCATGCGCAGTGCCAACAAGGGCATCGTCCACAAGAACACCGCCAGCCGCAAGATCTCGCGCCTGTCGAGCCGCGTGAAGGCACTCGCGAACTGACCTTTTCGGTCGATTCCGGGTAGCGCCTTGCTTCGTTTTCGACCCTTGAAGTGAATGATACTGTGCCGTGATTCGCGCCGATGCGAATCGCGGCACTCTTCGTTCCCGGCATCCTTCCAGGCCGCCATCCCCCGAAGAATCGGGGTGGCGGCATTTTTCATGCCGTCCCGGCGTCAATGAATTTTTTATGAATATTGCGTCGCGATTGCCTTGCTCCGACTCTCGATACCGGAGTAATGTCGTCGTGACACCAAGAGATGCAAGAAATCGATGCGATGCCGTGCTGTATTCGTCGTCCGTACTTTGTTCCTGTTAACCTTCGATAGTTCGAAAGTATCGGTCTGGATGCTTTCATATCGGGACAGTACGGTCCGTACTACATGCTTTTAGTTGCGAACATTGATATCCGATAAAAAGACCGGCTCGAACGGCGTTGTTACGAAACGAGATTTAGGGAGCGGGATGGCGTGATGGAGCGTGGGGACGCCGAACGGACGTGGGACGAGATTCGCACGGCTTTCAGGGGGGAAATCGGGGAGGCGAGCTATTCGAGCTGGATCGGTGTGCTGACGCTGGACGCGGTCGAGCGCGATACCGTTCACCTCGCCGCGCCGAATCGGTTCATTTGCGAACGGGTCTCGGGCCGCTTCGGGCCGCGATTGCAGGAGATGTGGCAATCCCGCGCCTCGCAGATCCGGGCCATCGGCTTCGTGGTCAAGTCGGGGGCCGATACGAAACCCTCCGACCCGATTCCGGTCCCCGGTGCCGGGGCGAGCGCCGCGCGGCCGAAGCGGCCCGTCCCCGCCCCGTCCCCCCGCCTGCAACTCAGCGCCGATGATTCGGAGGCGGGCGAGGGCGAGCACACGCCCACCGCCTTCAAGCTGGACGAACGCTATCACTTCGACAGCTTCGTCGTCGGCCAGTCGAACGAGCTGGCCAATGCCGCCGCCCGCCGCGTGGCCGAGACGGCGACCCCCGCCGCCGCCTTCAACCCGCTGTTCCTGTACGGCGGCGTGGGCCTCGGCAAGACGCACCTGATGCACGCTATCGCGTGGGAAGCGCAGGAGCGCCACCCGGGCCGCCGCGTGCTGTACCTGTCCGCCGAGAAGTTCATGCACCGGTTCGTCAGCGCCCTGCGCTACAAGGACACCTTCGCCTTCAAGGACGAGTTCCGGAATGTCGACCTGCTGCTGGTGGACGATTTCCAGTTCATCGCGGGCAAGACCTCGACCCAGGAGGAATTTTTCCACACGTTCAACGCCCTGATCGACGGAAACCGCCAGATCGTCATTTCCGCCGACCGCTCGCCCAACGATCTGGAGGGGGTGGAGGAGCGGATCAAGTCGCGGCTGAACTGGGGGCTGGTCACGGATATCGGCCCGACCGATTACGAACTGCGCCTCGGCATCCTGCAATCGAAGATCGAGGAGACGGCGCGCGACAATCCGGACCTGTCCGTCGAACCCAAGGTGCTGGAATTCATCGCGCATCGTGTTTCGGCCAATGTCCGCGTGCTGGAGGGGGCGCTGAACCGGCTGGTGGCCCATGCCACGCTGGTCGGGCGGCCCGTCACGCTGGACATGGCGCACGAATCGCTGGGGGATCTGGTGCGCGCCTATGACCGCCGCCTGACGATCGAGGAAATCCAGCGCAAGGTGGCCGAGCATTACAATATCCGCCTGTCGGACATGCTCTCCCCCCGCCGCGCCCGCAATATCGCCCGCCCCCGCCAGATCGCGATGTACCTGTGCAAGGAACTGACGGACAAGTCCCTGCCGGAGATCGGGCGGAAATTCGGCGGCCGCGACCACACCACCATCATGCACGGCGTCAAGCGCATCGTGCAACTCAGCGACGAGGACGCCTCGCTGCGGGAGGATGTGGCGGTGCTGCGGCGGTCGCTGGACTGACGCCCACGGGCGGGGCGGAGCGGCACCGCATGCCGGTCCCGAATCCGCACGATCCTCTTCGAACGCTTTCGCTTGATCCTGCCGCCCGCAAGCGCGACCGTCATGATCCGATAAAACCGAATCGATGATTCCGCCATGACGGAGCGCCCCGCCTTCACCTTCCGCGCCGCCCAGGTCTTCGTCGCCGTGGTCGAGGCGCAATCCGTCACGCGCGCGGCGCAGCGGTTGGGGATGAGCGCATCATCCGTGTCGCAGCAACTCGCCAATCTCGAATCGGCGCTGGAATCGCGGCTGGTCGAGCGCACGGCACGGATGTTCCGGCTGACGCCTGCCGGGGCGCTGTTCCTGCGCCGGGCGCTGGCGCTGCTGGACGATATCAGCGCGGCCAAGGCGGAACTCGCGCTGGCGGACCAGGCCCCGCAGATGACGCTGCGGGTCGCGACGATCGGGGAATTCGACGGGTCGGTCACGCCGCACTGGCTGGGCGCGCTGGGGCGGCGGTTTCCGAATATCGCGTTCTCGATCTCCAGCGGGGCCAGCCACGAGAATCACGACGCGCTGGCCCACCGCGCCGCCGACCTGATCCTGGCCGTCGATGCCGCCGAGCCTGCGGACCGGGTCGAGAGTCACGATATCCTGCGCGATGCCTTCGTGCTGGTCACGCCCCGGGATCATGCGGATGTGACGGATCTGGCGCAATTGTCGGACCGCCCCTTCCTGCGCTACGCCCGCGACCTCTATATCGGGCGGCAGGTCGAGGCGGCGCTGCGGCGGGGGCGCATCCGGCCCGCTCACCGGTACGACTTCACGACGAATCGCGCCCTCTTCACCATGGTCGCGCAGAGCGGCGGCTGGGCGGTGACGACGGCGCTGGCGGTGCTGGGGACCGGCGAGGCGGCGCGCTCGCTGCGGGTGCAGCGCCTGCCCCTGCCCGCCTTCTCGCGCCGTCTGGCCCTGCATGCGCGCCGGGATGCGCTGGGGGCCTTGCCCGCCCTGATGGCGCGGCAGTTGCGGCGCAGCATCGCGGCGGAGATGGTGCCGGGGCTGGCGGGTGTTTCGGGATTGCGGGCGGAGGATCTGGGGCTGCTGGATATCGATACGGCAAACCCGGAATGATCCTTCGAGATTTCCGCATCATCGGCGGGACCATTGCAGTCGCCGCCCCGTTCTGGTGCCATCGCGCCGGAATCCAACGGGAGCCGAGGCCATGAGAACCACCACACGCGCCGTCGTCATCGGCGGCGGCATCGCGGGATGCTCCGCCCTGTACCACCTGACGCGGGAGGGGTGGACCGACGTGATGCTGCTGGAGCGGGACGAGCTGACCTCCGGCACCACGTGGCATTCGGCGGCGCAGGTCACCAACTTCGGCGGCATCCAGGTGATGGTGGGGCTGAAGACCCATTCGATCAGGCTGTACGAGGAACTGGCCAAGGACCCGGATTATCCGATCAACTACCACCACGGCGACGGGGGCCTGCGGCTGGCTTCCGAAGACTGGCACATGGACGGGTACCGGCATTTCCGGTCGATGGCCCGGGGCATGGGGGTCGAGTTCGAACTGCTGGACGCCGAGGAAGCCGCCCGCCGCCATCCGCTCATCACGAAAGAGGGCCTGAAGGGCGCGCTGTGGGACCCGATGGACGGCGATATCGACCCCGCGCAACTGTGCCAGGCGCTGGCCCGCCGTGCGCGCAAAGCAGGGGCGGAAGTGCACCGGCATACGCCCGTGACCGGCCTGACCCGGACCGGCGACGGCTGGATCGTGCATACGGACAAGGGCGACATCCATGCCGAGCACGTGGTCAATGCGGGCGGCTATCGCTGCAACGAGATCGGCGCGATGATGGGCGTGCACCTGCCCGTCGTGTCGATGGAGCACCAGTACTTCCTGACCGAACCGATCAGGGAGATCGAGGAACTGGATACCCGCGTGCCGCTGCTGCGCTGCCCGACCGACGATTTCTATTCGCGGCAGGAGAAGAACGGCCTGCTGGTCGGCTTCTACGAACAGGATTGCCGCACCTGGGGGCTGGGCGGCATCGACCCGAACTTCACCAATGCGCTGTGCCCGGACGACCCCGACCGGGTGATGCCGGTGCTGGAGAACGTGTTCGAGCGGATGCCCTGCCTGACCGAAACCGGCATCCACACCATCGTCAACGGCCCGATCACCTATACCCCCGACGGCGTGCCGCTGGTCGGGGCCATCGGCGGGCGGTGCAATGCCTGGGCCATCACGGGCCTGCGCGCGGGGCTGGGCGAGGGCGGCGGGCATGGCTGGCTGCTGGCGCAGATGATGGTGCATGGCGAGGCGGAGTACGACACCTGGGCGCTGGACCCGCGCCGGTTCGGCAACTGGGCCGACGAGGACTACACGACGCAGAAGGTGATCGAGGTTGCGGTCGATGCGAGCCCGGAATGCAGCATCCTCCGCGGCCTGGTCGAGCGGCGCGGACTGTGGCCGGTGAGCAACCGATTGAGCAGCAGGCATCGCTGCCTGCGCGATCGGGACCTCTGGCAAAGCCTGGGGCGACGCAATGTCTGGACCCGATTTCCGCTGGACTGTTGGAGACGAGCCGACCGAATCGTTCTCTGATGTACCGAGAATCTCGGCAGCGAGACTGTTTGCGTCCATGAAAGGGTCTCCTGAAGAAGATGTTGCCGTGGCCGGAGATCGGCGGATGATGTGTCCAAGTGGTGCTTGACCCAGCGAGGCTGCAGACATTGCAGCCTGGGGAGCAACAGGCGACTTGCTCATGAGGCGACCAATCTGTTCCGCCCTGCGTTCCTCGGGACTGTCATCGATGTCGTCGAAGAAGCGGGGCGTCGACGAGGGGTGCGCGACATGGGTGAGTTCGTGAGCGATGACCTCGGTCATCGCGGCGCTGGGCACCTTTGGTCGATCGACGTGGATCACGTTGTCGACGGTGGCCGCGACCTTGCCAACAGAACGCAACGCCCGGCGTGACCCTTCATCGCTGGAGAGCAGTACCCGGGCACCGCCGGTGATGACGTCGGCCATTGGTTGAAAGGTCCGGGGCAGAACGGTTGGCGTGCGCCGAACCGTCTCGGACAGTTCCGTCATGAACCGCTCGGCCAGAGCGACAGGCGGCGACGCAACCCGAACTGGATGGGACACAGCACGAGTGTGTGCAGCACGGGGTTCAGGAACGGAAGGTTTAGAGACAGAGGACTCAGGAACGGAGGATTCAGAAACAGAGGATTCAGAAATGGAGGGTTGAGCAGAATTGGACACACGTTGCACTGCCGATTGCGTGCTCGGTGCGATCGGTGACCGCTCGGACACGGCTTCTCCACGCGATGAAACGTTCGAAGAAGACTCTGTTGGACGCGGCACCGGCGCTGATGGTTGCACGCGATCCGTTGCGGCTGGAAGCTGCGTTGTCCGTCCAGGCGAGTGGACGGCTATTGGCGACTCGACGCCGCGGCCGTTGTGCGCTGGCGCATTGGTGACCAACGGTGACCGCCCGGCGCCCGGAAGCGGCGCTGCTGCACCGGTCGACCCGGGCGGGACAGCGGGCGCCGCAGGACCCGAAGAATGCAATGGCTCTCTGGTGGGAGCGTGTGTGATGTCTGAGGAGGCTGCTCGCAGGACTGATGCGAGGACGCCGGTGCCGGGCGGAACAATCGATCGGGACGGCGTGTGTGTCGCCCGAGCAGAAGCAGAAACATGGACGGGGAGCTGAGCAGGAACATGGGCAGGGGCAGCTGCGTCAACGGCTCCCGGATCGGTGCTCGGTCCGGTCATGGCCCCGTCGTGCGGAGACGACAGGAGATCTGGTGGTTCCACCACGGGCTCGCCAGGCGGTGGCGACGCCTGATGGGCCGCGACAGGCGTGAACGGGATCGAAGCAGCCGACGATGCCGTCTCGATTTCAGCCGCAGCTTCCGGATTCGAAGGATGCGGTTCCCAGGCAACGGATGGCACCCGTTGGGCCCGTGGCGGGGCTGTCGATATGGCCGACACGCCTTCGGCGATGTTCCGAGCGCTGAGCGATGCAAAGGTGGGCGCCTCATGGCCGTCGTTGAAGGACCGCTGGACCTGCGGAGCCGGATGCCGGTCCATGTCGGACCGCTGCCTTTCTCCTGCAGGAGAAGCTGCACCTGATGCGGTCTTGTCGGAGCCCGGCACCGCTTGTTGCTGGACGATCCCGGGTTGTGTTTTCTCCAGCGATGTCGTCTCGCGGGTCGGACCAAATCCAGCTACAGGAGGAGCGACAGGTCGTTCCGTTGATCTCAGAGCCTCGCTCTGGTGGCCTGGCAGCGTGGGCTTGGTTGGCAATTTCGGACCTGGATCATCGATCGCGTCGAGGAACGTTCGTACCTTTTGTGGCGATGTCGCTGCAGGCTCTTCAATGTTTGCAAGCGGTGCTGCGGTCGGTGATGACTCGGAAAATTCCCTCTGAAGGGACGTCTCACGAGACATCACCTCCGGCGTAGCCCCTTCAGGACTCAGGTCCGCAGTGGTCCCCGTATCGGGGGCGCGAACAACAGGCGCACTTATGCGGCTGCCGAGAGTGGCGCGATTGCGCGACTCAGGGTTGGCGGTATGTGCTCGTCGAGCATCGGGAGCGACCCTGACCGTCGTTGGGCGGAGAGCGAAAGGAGAAAGCGATGTTGTTGGTCGGTGGTGACGCGACATGGCCCGAGGCAGCGTGACCCGCCGGATCACCGGTGGTACTTCTGAGAGCGGTCGTGGTCCATCGATGACCGACGTGGCTGCAACGGGACCAGCAGATTCAGAAGCGGGGCCCGTGGCCCCAGGCAAAGCAACCGGGTCAGCACCGACAACAGGCAGAGTCGTGGACGTGGAATCTGGAGCCGTTGTGGCAACCGAGTCAGACCCCGCGGGCAGACCCGGTGAGACGGTCAGTGATGCAGGGGGAACTGTCCGCTGCACGGGCAGATCAGAAGAGGAACGCAGCGGCGCGCCGGTGTTCGTGAACTGTCGCAACGCTGGCACCATGCGGGCCGTCGGCCCACCTACATCGCCAGCGTCGGGCAGTTTGCGCCTCTCAGGAGAAGCAGCTCGCTTCGGAGTTGTCGCACCTTCGACACGAGCCGAGCTGGGACTCGGTTCGGCATTCCGCTCGCCTGCCCGAGGGGAACGACGCGACCCCTGGGTCCGTGATCCCCGGCCTCTCTGCCTTCGATCAGAATCGTCCGGTTCTGAACCAGCAGGGGTCAGGTAGTCCTCTCGACCGGTCTCGACGAGAAACTCCTTGAGCTTATCCATCTTCCGCTGGTCGGCGCTTGTACTGGTGTGGCGCGGCACGACGCCGCGCGAAGTCCCGCGACCTGGTTTCGCCCGACTGGGTCCGGATGTTTCTCCGATGGCCCGAGCAGACTCGGGGCTTCGTTGGGCAACCGGTTGCGGGCGCATTCGTTGCCCAAAACGACCTGGACTGGTAGCCGGACCCGCAGCGGTATCGCCCCGGGTGGAACCCGCCACCCGAGCATCAACCTCGACACCAACTGGACTGCTCTCCGCTGGGTTCTTCCCGCTGGGCTCGACCGCACTGATCCTGGCTTGGTCTGCCTCCGCGGACCGCAGCCGGTCTTGTCCTGGTCCGACGTTGGCATCTGGTAGCAACCACGGAGGCGTATTGACAGGCACGCGATCGCGATTTTCTGCCCAAGGCGAGTTTGGGGTGGGACCTTCAGCCAGCATGGCCTGCAGTTGCGCAAACTTGTCCCCCTTCGGTGCCGGTGACGCGACAACCTTTCGCTGCACAGGAGCAGCCGACGAACTCGGCCCCGTCAGCAACTTCTCGGTCCACGTTGATCCAGCCGCGACCGGGGCTGACCAATCCGCTCCAGGCTGAGGCTCTTCAGCCGCGGCGAAATTCCATTGGCGCACTGGCGGGCGAAGCGAGGTGCTATTGAGATCGGCGACCCGAACAACGGGCCGCACCCCCTGCGCCCGACCTATCGCACGGCAGAAGCCAAGACTGGAACGACCCACCCGCCCCACGGTGGAACGCTGTAACCCACCCCGTCGACTGACAAGTCGGGGACGAACGCGACTCGCCATGCGCACGCCAAAGTCTGATGCAGGTGCATCGCTGACAGATGGTGTGGTCACGGCGGCCTTTCTGTTGTTCCGGATGAGGTGGTTGAAGATCTAGATGGGAGGAGGTGGAGGTTTCGGCACGGTTTTGACTCGGAATCCCTGGTGAGAAAATTCGAGAGACTCAACACCGGCTTCACTTGCATCAACAGCGAACGAAGGGCCGGTCCATTTCACGGGAAAGACCCCGTCGAAGTTCCAATGCCGAAGTCGCTCGCCCGCCGAGCTGGTCAACGTGATGACCGCGGTCGTTTGAGTCGACTTCGTCTTTCGCTTTTCGTAGCCCTCACCTGAGTATTGGTTGAGCCACTCGAGCAGAGAGTCCTGTTCGGTGAGTCCTCTTTTGAGTGTCACATTCGGCCAGACCATCCTTCCCGGACGAACGTGGGAGAAGTTGTTTTCGCCGCCTTCGCCGAAGGTCTTGACGTCAATGCTGACTTCGAGTCCACTCACTTCAGTGAACCGTCCGATCTCTACTCCGTCGATGTCAAAGATGAACGTCGCCCGGGTGGCACCAACGTCATAGAAGCCGCTATTGACCACTGGTCAGCACCTCCCAGGCTCGATCGTTCATGTCGGCGACCAGGCCGATGAGGCGGGCCCGGTCCGGGTGTTCAAGATTCAACAGGTCGTCCATTGACCAATGGAGGTGGTAGGCGAGATACGCGATCTCGCTCCACAACGCATCCTCCGGGTACAGACGCATGAGGCTATGAAGCCTCCGGGCGTGGCATCTCTTCGACTCGCGAACGCGAACGACGTCGTTCAGCGACCTCACGAGGAGTCGAATCATCGCTGCCCGCGTCGGCGGCGTCCGCAGCACCGTCACCGCCGTCATCGTTGGCGTCGCCGTTGTCACCATCGCCGATGTTGTCGCCCGCATCCACACTGTCGTAGTCCTCGGCCGGCAGGACGCTCTCCTGCAGCGCAGCAACATCGGCCTGATCGCCGAAGTTGATAATGCCGTAGAGGTCCTGCAGGAATGCCAGGTCGGCAGCGAACACGCCCTCGATGTCGCTGGGCGTGATCGACGCCAGCGACCCGAGACGGGTAACAACGCGGGACAGGACGAGGACGGTCACGTAAGGATCGTCGGGCCC
>ENA-ORXT01004622-ORXT01004622.1-marine-metagenome-genome-assembly--contig:-NODE-4622-length-14087-cov-8.269308_pt1 | contig 14087 bp, 12 predicted proteins | sample MGYA00237868_ERZ511482 | MGnify/ENA metagenome assembly ERZ511482 | reverse complement strand
TTCGCGAGGGTGAAGCTCTTGCCGATGCCGCCCTTGCCGTAGATCGCGATGATCTGCGTCTCCTTGGTGACTTCGGTGGCCACCGGCGCATCCGGTTCCATGTCCGCCTCGTCGCGCAGCTGCGCGGTGAAGGATTCCAGCGTCATTTCGCTTACACCGTCGGTCATGAATGGGGTCTCCAGTCGAGGATCATTTTCAGGCAGGACGGGTCGTTGAAGGCGGTGTCGTAGGCGTCCGGTGCATCCGCCGGGGCGGCATGATGCGTGACGAGGCCGTCGAGAGAGAGCCGACCCGTCGTCACCAGCGCCAGCACGGCGTCGATGTCGCTCCGGTCGAACTCCGCCGCCACCCGAAAGCGCGCTTCGCGCATGAAGGCGGCGGGGAAGGCGAAGGAGAGCGGGTCGTGGTAGAAGCCCGCCAGCACGATCTCGCCACCCTTGGCCAGATGCGCGATGGCGGTGTCGAGGATCGCGGGATAGCCGCTGGCATCCATGATGCTCGCGTAGTCCCTGCGCGCATCGGCCCCGCCGTCGATGACGTCGTAGCCCGTCGCATCGCGCCGGTCGGGGTTCGCTTCCCACACCGTCGGGGCCGGATTGCCGAGCGCGATGGAGATGCGCGCGATCAGGCGACCGAGGACGCCGTGACCGACGATCAACTCGGGCGCGTCTGACCCCTTCAGCGCCAGCGCGTGATGCGCAGTGGCGGCGAGGGCGAGGAGGGTGCCCTGTTCGCCCATGGTGTCGGGCAGGGGCACGACCTTGGCCGCATCCGTGACGAGGCGCGAGGCCGTCGCGCCGAACAGGCCGCGCGCGTCGACATAGCCGCTCGCGCCCGGCACGAAGACGAGATCGCCGACCCGCGGCCCGCCCTCGTCGCTGCCCTGCGCGACCCGACCGACCGATTCGTAGCCCGGAACCAGCGGATAGCCCATGCCCGGAAACGCGGGCATCGTGCCCTCCAGCAGCAGGCGTTCGGTGCCCGAGCTGATGCCGCTCCAGAGCGTGTCCACCACGATATCGCGCGCGCCGGGGGGCGTGAGGGCGGTATCCTCAACCCCCAGATCACCGGGCTTGCGAAATATGATGGCGTTGGTTCTCACGGTCTCTCCCGGGGTCGATACCGGATTGTTCCGGCGGTTTGTTCATTGAGTGTCAGATTAAAAGGACTGACAAAAGTGTCAACTAATATTTACACATTGGCGGACGGTTTCGCCGTGATGATGCTCGCGAAGAGAGGGTTGCGGGTGGGGACACGCTGGATCGACGCGAAACCCGCCTCTTCCAGCAGCGCTTCGATCTTCTCGGGGCTGCGGCAGGCACCCGATTGCATTGCGAGAAAATACAGCCCGAAATACGCCGCCGCGAGCGCGCTGCCCGTGTCGCCGCCGTCCATCGGTTCGGCGATCAGCAGGGTCGTGTCGGACGCGATGCTGCGGTGGATGTTCTTCAGCAGGGTCAGGACGGCGGCGTCGTCGTGGTCGCACACCACCCGGACGAGCGTGACGCAATCGGCGCCGCCGGGCAGGGCGTCGGTGAAGAAATTGCCGCCATGGGTCGTGAACCGCTCCCCGAACCCCGCATCGGCCATGATCGTGCGCGAGCGGTCGGCCACGGGGGGCAGGTCGAAGGATTCGAGCGACAGGGCGGGGTGGCGCGTGCCCGCCGCCGCCAGAAATGCCCCGTCACCGCCGCCTACATCGAGCACGGTCGTATGCTGGCCTAGGGGATAGGCGTCGAGAATCTCCGCCGCGACGAGGTCCTGACTTGAACGCATGAGGGCCGAATACGTGTCGGCCTCGGCGCCGCTGACGCCTTCACCGGCGCGCGACCCGGCATAGGCCCAGTAGGCCGCCGTTTCCGTCTCTCGCGCGGGATCGCGCAGGAGAGCGACGGGGTCGGCGAGGTCGCGGTAGAGCATCGCGTGGTGCCGGATCATCGCGCGGATGCCCTCGTTCCCGTGGATCACCGCGCCGGTATCGGCGAGCGACCACGTATCGTCGCCCTCGGACAGGATCAGGCCCAACGCGCGGGCGGCGGGGAGGAGGCGGCGGGCGGAATCGAGCGGTAGGGAGGCCTGCGAGGCGATCTGTTCCGTCGTGAGGGAGCGTTTCGCGAGGAGCGAGAACAGGCCGATCTCGACGCAGGCGAAGAGAATTTGCGAGCGCACGAACCCTGTCGTCGTGCGGAACAGGTCTTCGGATTGGCGGCGCGCGAATCGCCTCGTCAGCGGAAAGCGCGCGACCCTGCGCTGGAACCCGGCATCCGCGACCAGCCGGTTGCGCAGGGCGCGCATGCGCTGGTGCAGGTGCAGACCCCGGGCGGGGGGCACGGGGTCGGGCGCGGTCATGGGATCAGGCTGCCGAGCGGCTCAGCTTACGAGGCATGAGGCGCTTCATCTCGCCCTCGATCAGCAGGCGCAGGCCGTCGGAGCCGGGCACGTCCGGCACCGCCTCGACCGCATTGGCCACGCAGTCGCGCAGGCGTGCGAGACAGCCGTCGATGCCCAGCTCGTCGACCATGTTGGGCTGGTTGTTGTCCGCGTCCTGACGGGCGGGTTTGCCCATTTCCTTAGCCGAAGCCGCCATGTCGCGCAGGTCGTCGGCGACCTGATAGGCGGCGCCGAGCTGATGCCCGACCGCCATCCATGGCTGCGGGTCGGAATCGGCGGCGATGGCCCCGGCGGCGGTGGCGCCGACGAAGAGGGAGGCGGTCTTGGTGCGGTGGTATTCCTCGACGCTGATATGCGGCTCGCTCTCCCATGCCTGACCGGCGACGATGCCGTTGGGCATGCCCACGGCGCGCGCCACGGTGGCGATCAGCGGGGCGAGGCGGTCGGGCGTGACGGCGCATTCACGGGCGAGGTTCTCGAAGGCCATGACGATCAGCGCGTCCCCGGCGAGCACGGCGAGCGGCTGGCCGAAGGCGGCGTGGATCGACGGCTTGCCCCGGCGCAGGTCCGAATCGTCGAAGCAGGGTAGGTCGTCATGCACCAGCGACGCGGAATGGAGAAGTTCGAGCGACACGGCCGCCGCCATCGACGCTTCCTCGTAGGGATTGCCGCATGCTTCGGCGACTGCGAGGCACAGGCGCGGACGCACCCGCGCGCCGCCCGCGAAGATGGCGTGCTCGACGGCCCGGCACAGGAGCGGCGGGCGCTCGCCCACGGTCGCGAACGAGAGGGCGCGTTCGAGGGCGCGTTCGATTTTCGGGGTCGCATCCATGACCGGACCTCTTGTCGTTTGTTGTGGACAGCAATTTGTGTCAACCTAGAGTGACACATCTGCGGACAATGTCAACGCAGGGAATCGGCAGGGATGGAAATGAAACGAACGCGGGATCGGGTCGTCGTCGTCGGAGCGGGAATCGGCGGCCTGTCGAGCGCCATCGCCCTGTCGGCGGCGGGGTTCGACGTGACGGTGGTCGAACGACGCGGCGATCCGGGCGGCAAGATGCGCACCGTACTTGTCGGAGAGGGGCCGGTCGGCGGGACGCCCGTCGATTCGGGGCCGACAGTCTTCACGATGAAATGGGTGTTCGACGGCATCTTCGCGCGGGCGGGTCTGTCCTTCGACAAGGAAGTGACGCTGGACAAGGCCGATATCCTCGCGCGGCATGGCTGGCGCGACGGGTCGGCGCTCGATCTGCATTCGGAAGTGGATGCGACGGTCGAGGCGATCGACGCCTTCGCCGGGGCGGAGAATGCGGAGGGATATCACCGCTTCGCCAAGGACAGCGAGCGCGTGTTCGAGACGCTGAAGAACAGCTATATCGACGCCCCCCGCCCCGGTCCCGTCGATCTGGTGCGCCGGATCGGGCCGACGAATATCGGCGACATGCTGGCGATGAAGCCGTTTTCGTCGCTGTGGAATGCCTTGGGCGGATATTTCCCGGACAGGCGCTTGCAGCAGCTTTTCGGGCGCTACGCGACCTATTGCGGATCCTCGCCCTATCAGGCGCCCGCCACGCTCATGCTCGTCGCGCATGTGGAGCAGGCGGGGGTCTGGCTGGTGCGGGGCGGGATGATCGCGCTGGCGCGGGCCATGGGCGAGGCGGCGCGGGGCTTGGGGGCGCGGTTCGTTTACGATGACGACGTGGTACGGATCGACGGTAAGAGCGCGGTCGAGGGGGTCGTGCTGGCCTCGGGCGAGCGGATCGAGGCCGAAGCGGTGGTTTTCAACGGCGATGCGTCGGTGCTGGCCCGGCTCCTGCCCGATGGTGCGGCGCCGAAGCCTGTGCCCGCCGCCGCGCGGTCGCTCTCGGCGGTGACGTGGTCGATGCGGGCGCGGACGGAAGGGTTCCCGCTCTCGCGCCATACCGTCTTCTTCTCGGGCGACTACCGCGCGGAGTTCGACACGATCTTCCGGGATCGCGGCCTGCCCGACCAGCCGACCGTCTACCTCTGCGCGCAGGACCGCGACGATGCGGGGGCGCTGTCGGCGGAAGCCATGGAACACGGCGAGCGCCTGCTCTGCCTCATCAACGCGCCCGCCGATGGCGATACGCGGCGCTTCACGGAAAGCGAGATCGACGAATGGTTCGGCAAGACACGCGACCACCTCTCGGCCTGTGGCCTGACGCTCGACCCGGTCTCCTCCACGGCGACGGGACCGGCGGATTTCGAGGCGCTCTTTCCCGGCTCGGGGGGCGCGCTCTACGGTCGGGCCTCCCACGGGTGGATGGCATCGTTTCAGCGGCAGGGGTCGCGGACGAGGATGCCGGGGCTGTATCTGGCGGGGGGCAGCGTGCATCCGGGGCCGGGCGTGCCGATGGCGGCGTTGTCGGGCAAGCTGGCGGCGGCGAGCCTGGTAGCGGACCGCGATTCGACGGCGCGGTCCCGCCCGGCGGCTATCTCTGGTGGTACTTCGACGGGCTGAGCGAGTGCGGGCAGTACGGGATTGCCGTCATCGCCTTCGTCGGGTCGGTCTTCTCGCCCTATTACGCGTGGGCCGGGCGGCGCGCGCCGGAAGACCACGTTTGCATCAACGTCTCGCTCTACAACCCGCGCGGCCAGCGGTGGACGATGACGGAGCGGGGGCGCAGCGCGCTGCATCGCGACGCGACGAGCTTCACGGTCGGGCCGAGCGCCCTACAGTGGGACGGCAAGGTCCTGACGCTCGATTTCGACGAGATCAGCCTGCCGTGGATCAACACCCATGCCCTGCCGCGCCGCATCCGGGGGTCGGTGACGGTGCGGCCCTCGACCGTCACGGATCACGTCTACGATATCGACGCGGCGGGGGCGCATCGATGGTGGCCCATCGCGCCGGACAGCCGGATCGAGGTGGATGCCGACGGGGTGCGCTGGAGCGGGGAGGGCTATATCGACTGCAACTGGGGCACGCGCGGGCTGGAAGAGGATTTTCACCGGTGGGACTGGTCGCGCGGGACGCTGGAGGAAGGCGGGACGGTCATCCTCTACGATACGTATCGGCGGGACGGCACGCACGGGCTGATCGCCATCCGCTTCGACGGGCAGGGGCGGGCGACGCCGTTCGATGCGCCCGATTCGGTGCCGGTGAAGCGCGGGTTGTGGGGGGTGGACCGGTCCATCGCCTGCGATCCCGGCCATGCGCCGCGCGTGGTGAAGACGCTGGAGGACGGGCCGTTCTACACCCGCTCGATCATCGAGACGCGGCTGTCGGGGCAGGACGCGCGAATGATGCATGAAAGCTTTTCGGGCGACCGGTTCGGGTCACGTCTCGTCAAGCTCATGCTGCCGTTCAGGATGCCCCGGCGCAGGGGGTGGCGCGGCTGACTTCGCCGCCGCCGCTTCTCGCGCCTCACGTTCCTCGCGCGCCTTCACGTCGCGTTTCAACGTGGTCATCTGCCAGACGTAGAAAGCGACGGCGAGGCCGACGATCAGGATCGCTTCGGCCAGCCCGAACCAGTAGGACGACACGAGGCGTCAGACCCGCTCGCGCACCGGTCCGGCGAGGCGCCGTTCCTCGGCGGTCATCATCAGTTCGAGCAGGCGGGCGAAGCCGGTTTCGGCCTGCGCGGCGTCTTCCGTCACCGCCGCATGGGCCGCCTCGACCAGGAAGCGCACGGACCGGTCGGCCTGCGCGGCATCGACCGCCACCACCTGCAACGGCGTGGCCGCCGCCCGGGCGATCAGGGTCAGCTTGCGGACCGTGGAGGTATGCGCCCGATGCGCGAGGCTGTAGCCGTTCACCGCGACCTCCCGCCCGATATCGCGATAGATGAACGCCGCGCTCTTGATGGCGGGGCGGCAGGCGACCGGCAGGGCGCCCAGCCCCGTGAGGCCCCGGCGATAATACCCGTCCGCTACCCGCAGCAGGCGTGCCGTCACCTGCGCCACGGCGCGCTCGTCGGCGCGGTCCGCGAGCAGGTCGGCGGGGTCCACATCCACCTCGCGCAGCCAGTCGAGCGGCAGGTAGATGCGTCCGCGTGCGGCATCCTCGCCTACGTCGCGGGCAATGTTCGTCAGTTGCATCCCGAGGCCGAGATCGGCGGCGCGGGCGAAGCCGTCGCGGCTGGTGCAGCCCATGATCGCGGCCATCATCACGCCGACCGTGCTGGCCACCCGGGCCGCGTAGTCGAGAACGTCGGCGAGCGTCCGGTACTCGCGTCCGTCCTCGTCCCACAGAAACCCCTCGACCATCGCATCGGGGACCGCCCGGGGAATTGCGTAGGCGTTCACCACCGACGCGAAGGCCCGGTCGCAGGCGAGGGGCAAGGGCGCGCCGTTGTAGATGGCGTTCAGACGGTTGCGCAGCTGGTCGATGGAGGCGCGCCCCAGATCCCCTTCGTCGACCAGATCGTCCGATGCGCGGCAGAACGCGTAGAGCGCCCGCGAGGCGGTACGCACGTCGCGCGGCAGCAGGCGCGAGGCGGCATCGAAGGATTTGGAGCCGGAAAAGATCGCCTCGTCGCAGAGCGTGCGGTCCTCGATGGAAAGCGTGGCGGCGCGCGGCTGTGACGACATGGCAGGACCACCTTGGCGGATATGAGGACGATGGGCGTTTGTAACGTCAAGTTGACACTTTAACCTGTCCGTTTGTCAAGACGGCTGTTTCGCCTTCCGAGAGAACCGCTCCCCGATTTCCCGTGCGACGGCCTCCGGCTCGACCTCGTGGAGCAGATGGCCGCCCGTAGGAAACTCCGCGATTTCGGCCCCGTCGATCCGGGCCGCCGCCTTGCCCGAGTCGGTCGGCGGAACCATCGGGTCGTCCTGCGCGACGATGAAGGTGGTCGGCACGTCCGACCCGCCGAGATCCGCCTGCAAACCGTGCAGATCCCAATTCGCCATCATGCCGAGCGCACCGGCGACATGGGCGGGATTGCGCGCGAGGGTCTCGTAGAAGCGCAGGCCGTCGGCATCGAGCACCGACCCCGTGCGCGCCAGCAGCGAGCGGACCGTATCGCCCGACGCCGCTCGCCGGGCGAAGAGCCACGGCACCAGCGGATTGACGAACAACAGTTTTGCCAGCGGCGACAGGATCGCGTTTCCCTCGATGGGGGTCAGGGCCGCGTTGATGCCGACGATGCCCTCGAAAGACGCCAGACCCGACAGCGCCATGCGCAGCAGGACCGCGGCCCCCGCCGAATGGCCCGCGCCGTAGACGGGCACCACCTCCAGCGCCTCGCACAGGGCGGCAACAGCCGAAGCCATGCCGGGCAGGGACAGCGCCGCATCCGACCGCGCATCGGTGAAGCCATGCCCCGGCAGGTCGGGGGCGACGACGCGGAAATCGCGGGCGAGGAGAGGGAGCAGGTCGCGGAACGAATGGGTCGCCGCCCCGGTGCCGTGCAGCAGAAGGAGGGCGGGCGCATCCTCCGGTCCCGCGACCTGCACATGCCAGTGGACGGCCCCCACGCGCACGAATCGGCTCGCCTCGCGGTTGGGCCAGTCGCGCCCATCCGTGGCCCAGTCGGGTCGCCTGCGATCCATGCCGAACATCTGCTACTCCTTCATGTAGCCGGAGACGAGCCGCGACACCGCCGCCGCATCCGCCCGGGGCAGCGCGACGTAATCGGCGTGCAGACCGGCGGCGAAGGCGCGGGCGCTCTCCCTCGGACGGGCCGAGATGTCGATCATCACCGTGCGGATGCCGAGCGACGCGATGTGCCGCGACACCGCCGCCACATCCTCGCGCGATTGCGCCCGGTCCGCCGTGCCGTCGAGCGCGATATTGCCGTTGCCGTCGGTCATCATCACCAGCAGCGGCGTGCCCCCCTCCCGCCGGACCCGCAGCACCAGATCGAGCGCCTTCTCCATCGCGCTGGCCAGCGGTGTCGGCCCCCCGCCGGGCAATCGCCCGAGCGCGCGCTTGGCCCGGACAAGCGAGCGGGTAGGCTCCAGCAGGACATCTGCCTCGGTCCCGCGAAAGGCGATGACGGAGACGCTGTCGCGCCGGATGTAGCATTCCGCCAGCAGCATCTCGACCGCGCCCTTCGCCTCGCCCAGCCGGGCCAGCGCGGTGGAGCCGGAGGCATCGACCGCGAAGATCACCGTCGTCTCGGCCCGGTCGCGCAGGCGGCGATAGCGGAAATCGGATTTGCGGATATCGAGGCGGCGGGCGGGGGCGTCCGGTCCCCGCTCCATCGCGCGGATCCGCTGCCACGGCGCGGCGGCGCGCAGGGTGGCGAGGATGTGCGGGCGGGCGCCGGGGTAGGGCGCTTGAGGCGTGAAGCCGACGGGGCGGCCCCGGCGCGCGCGGTTCTTCATGGCGCCGGACTTGCCCGACGCGCCCCCGCTCGCCCCCGCCGATTGCGCGGGCAACAGGATGGGAAGCTGCATCTGGCGCATCGCCTGCGCGGCGATTAGCATGTCCTGCAAGGCTTCGGGATCGAGATCGAGGGGGTCGGTGGTGTCGTCATCGGAGCGGTCGGTCTCGTCGGCTTGCGCCGGGTCGGGTTGGTCCGGCGGGGGAGGGGGATTGTCGTCCTCGTCCGGTTGTGTCTCGTGCTGCCCCTCCGTCTCTTCCGCCATCGCGACGGGGCCGAAGACGAGGCGGATGGCGGTCGCGGCATGGCCCGGCTCGACCGCCCCCGCGCCTTCGATGGTGGCGACGATCCGCGCGACGCTCGACAGCCAGAGGGCGGAGCGCATCGACTGCCACCCCGCCTGCATGGCGGCGGTCGCGAGGGCGGTGAGGATGGCGTCGGACACGGTCACGTCGTCCGGGTCGCGGGCCGCACCGGGCGGCACCGCCAGGTCGCCTGCCGCGATGCGCCACGATACGGCGGAAAGATCGACGCGCAGGCCCAGCCGGTCGGCCAGCGCGCGAGGCACGTTCTCGCTCTCGTCCGCGCCCTCGTCGAAGGCGACGAGGAGAAAGCGCGCCGGTTGCGGCTCCGAGAACCGCACGGAAACCTGCCCGGTATCCATCGCGGCGGCGAGAATGCCACTCAAGGTCGGCTCGGCCCGCTCCGCCATGGCCAGAAAGATCGCGCCGCCCTCCGCGCGGGTCAGCAACCCTTCGGCCATCACGGGCCGCCCTTCGGCCAGCGTGCGGGTCAGATCGAGGTCGCCGAGCAGGCGCCCCTCGTCCACCCCCGGCGAAAACCGCACGACCGGTGCATCGTCGGGCATCGCATCGCGGAACCGCTCCACCCAAGCGTCGCGCACCGGCCCCGCCCGTGCGCGCAGGTGGATGCCGCCGACGCGGTGCCGCGCCATGGCGGCGACGCGGATGGCGAGGAGGGCGTCCTCCCACGCGGATTCTTCTTCGACCGACACGTCGTTCAGGCGTCGAGCGCGGCGATGGCGCGGTCGATCCGGGCGGTCGATCCCGCCTCGTCCAGCGGATCGCGGCGCAGGCGGTGGCGCAGGGCCGAGGGCGCGACGGCCAGCAGATGCGCGCGCGTCACCGCCGCATCCCCGTCCAGTGCCGCCCGCGCTCGCGCTGCCCGGATCAGCGTCAGCTCGCCACGCAACCCATCGACTCCGAGCGACAGGCACAGCCCCGCCGCCACCGCGAGCGTCTCGTCGGGCACGTCCAGCGTGCCGATCGCCGCCTTCGCCTTGGAAATACGACTGCGCACCTTGCCCTCGCGCGTCTTGTATTGCGTCATGAAGGCATCCGGGTCGCGGTCATAGGCATTGCGCCGCTTGACCACTTCGACCCGGTCGGCGATTTCGGTGGGCGAGGCGATCTCGACTGACAGGCCGAAGCGGTCCAGCAACTGCGGCCGCAACTCGCCTTCCTCCGGATTGCCGCTGCCGACCAGCACGAAGCGCGCGGCGTGGCGCACGCTCAGGCCTTCGCGCTCGACCACGTTGACGCCCGAGGCGGCCACGTCGAGCAGCAGGTCGACCAGATGATCCTCCAGCAGATTCGCCTCGTCGATATAGAGAAATCCGCGATTTGCGGCGGCGAGGAGGCCCGGCTCGAACGCCTTCTCCCCCGAAACCAGCGCCTTTTCCAGATCGAGCGCGCCGACCACCCTGTCCTCGCTCGCGCCCAGCGGCAGGTCGATCACGGGGGTCTGCACTTTCCTGCGCGTCTTCTTCCCCTTGGCGAGCAACCCCCGGCAGTGATCGCAGGCGTCGTCCGGGCGGTCGGGATCGCAGTTGAAGCGGCATCCCGGCAGGACCTCGATCTTGGGCAGCAACCCGGCGAGCGCCCGCACGGCGGTCGACTTGCCCGTGCCGCGATGGCCGAAGACCAGTACGCCGCCGAGCGTCGGCTCGACCGCCGCCATCAGCAGCGCCTCGCGCATTTCGGTCTGTCCGACGATGGCCGAGAAGGGGAAGGGAGAGGACATGGCCACCTTTGACGTTCGGTTTCGTTTGCGGGCGACGTTGTTCGATGGCCCGGACAATTGCAATTGTAATTGCCCGTCCACGCGCGTCCAGCCGCCACCGTCACACATCGTATTGTAGAAGCGGCCCCAACATGTATGATCGTGCCACACGCAGACCTGAGGGGTGTCTGAATGCCGAGTTTCGACGATACGTTCATAAAACGGGAGTTGCAGGGATGGACCGATACGTTGCTCCCCGACGAATGCGCGGAACTGTTCGATCCGAGATACATTCTCGCCCGCGCCGTGCGTTCTGAGGTCGTGACCCGTCTGACGGCCGACCGCGCCGTCAAGGATGCGAAAGGCGAACCGGTCGTTCATTTCGATGCGGAGCAGCGGCGGCAGTTTCTCGAGGCCATCCTGTCCACCAGGCGGGGTGCCTTCGACGATATCGTCGACGAACTGGCCCTGCGCGAGAAACCGTTCGAGCCGACGCTGCGTCAGCTCATCACCCCCGTCCTCGACGATCTGGGCACGATGTGGAGCGACGATACGGTAAGCTTCGTCGAGGTGACGCTCGCCACGTGCCGCGTGCAGACCTTCGTGTGCGAGAAGCTGAGTGCCACGGTCACGCGGGATCGCGGCGAGGAGGGGCGTGGCGGCAGCATCGCCTTCGCGCGACCCGAGGGCGAGACGCATACGCTGGGCCTGACGGTCGTGACCGAATGCTTCCGCATCGACGGGTGGACCGTGATGGGCGGCGTGGATCTGGAGATCGGCGACGGTCTCTGGCGGCTGATCTCGGAGAATTTCGTGGACGTGCTCGGCCTGACGGTCGGATCGGCGCAGCAGGTCGCCCCCGTGATGGAGGCGATCGAGAAGGCGAAGCGCGTCTCGATCAACCCCGATATCGTCATAGCAGTCGGCGGGTATTGCGCCGTCTACGACCCCGAACTGGTCAAGACGATGGGCGCCGATTTCATCGCTACCGATGCGCTGGACGCCATCGACACGGCATCGTCCTTCGTGAGCGCCCGGCGCAAGGCGCGGTCGTAGAAACGGCGCCGCGTTCGGACGCCGTCCCACCGCGTCCCTCACCAGTTGAACAGGGCACCCGTCACCATCATGAGGGCGCCCGCGACCAGGCTGGCCCAGACCAGACCGTCGAAATTCTCGATCACCGCGCCCCGGCCCAGGAACAGCGACCCCGACGGAGCGCTCTCGACCGATCCCCGGACGCGGCGCGTCGTCAGCCCGGCGGCGAGGACGACCCCGGCCACCAGCAGGCCGGCCAGAATCACCCAGAAGACATTGCCGTCCCGGTAGAACGCGGCGACCAGCAGCCCGGCGAAGATACCGCAGCCGATGCCGAACATCGGCCCGAGGGGCAGGTCGCGCTTCTCGGCGGGGACGAGTTCGCCGTTGGGCGACAGGCGCGTGGCGTAGAACCCGCTCCCGATCTCCGTCGCCGCCACCACCGCGATGAGCCACGCGGTCAGGGCGAGGCCATGCTCTGGGTGATCGCGCAGCCAGACGAAGCAGACTCCGGCAAGGGCGATGACGAACACGCCCAGCGCCGCCTTGACCAGCGGCGTGTCGTTGGAGGTCGGCCCCAGCACGAGCAGGAAGCCCGCCCCCAGACCCGCGACGGCGGCCCCGCCCCCGGCGCCCACGGCGAAGGTCACGAAGGGCGGCAGGGCGGCGGCGGCCAGCACGGTGCCGACCATCGGCTCGTCGAAATCGCGCCCGCCCGTCGCCATACGGAACCACTCGTACCCCATCGCCGCGCAGGCGGCGGCCACGAGCAGCGACGTCGCCCCCACGCCGAAGGCGAGGAAGACCAGCGCGATGATCCCGACCTTGAGGAAGAAGAGAACGCGATCCCCGGTCTCCAGATTGAAACCCTTGTACGCGGAAGGTGTGTTCGCGCTCATGTCAAACCTCTTGAGTTGCCGTTCGGTCCTCGCGATGCGCACGCGACGCTCGCCCCGAAAGTATTTTGTGCCCGGATCGTCCCCGGATGCAAGGCGAGATAGCGTAATCCGTCCACAGTTCGACACCGTCATCCCGCCCGCAGTTTCGCAAACGGAAGATTGGTGCTTTTAAATGCGCGCGACTTCGCGTTGAATGGGGCACCGCTCGCTTGAAGGAGGGCTGACGCGATTCTAGGACGATCCTCACGCTCCTCCGGTCACGGGAGCACGACCAACGATGACCGAACGAAAAGACCGTTTTCAGGGAGAGAAAAGATGAAGAAGCTGCTCGGCACGCTCTGTGCCCTTGCCCTCACCACCGGCGTCGCCGCCCCCGCCTTCGCGGATGGCCATTCCGAGAAGACCAATCTGCGCATCCAGACGCATTACGCCCCCGAAACCCCCTCCGGCAAGCTCGCCGCCGAGTTCATCGACGATATCCAGACGATGTCGAACGGCGAGATCGAAGTGGAGATGTTCTACTCCTCCTCGGTCGTCAAATCGGTGGAGACGTTCGACGCCGCCGCGACCGGCATCCTCGACTGCGACATGACGGGTGGCGCGTACCAGACCGGCAAGAACCCCGCGTTCCAGTTCGTCGGCGACATCATGGGCGGCTACGACACGCCGTATCAGCAGCTTTCGTGGCTCTACTACGGCGGCGGTCTCGAAGCGGCGCAGAAGCTCTACAACAAGTTCGACATGCAGCTGATCGGCTGGTGGGTCTACGGTCAGGAATCGCTGGCCTCGTCCTCGCCCATCCGCGGTGTCGACGACCTGAAGGACTGGAAATTCCGCTCGCCTCCCGGGCTGGAGACCAAGATCTTCGAGAATCTGGGCGCGAAACCCATCGTGATGGACTTCACCGAGATCTTCACGGCGCTGGAGACCGGCATCATCGACGGGGCGGACGCCTCGGGTCTGGCCAACAATGTCGGTCTCGGCCTCTACGACCTCGTCAAGCACGCGAACTATCCCGGCTTCCATTCGATGCCGTCGGATCACCTCGCCTGCAACAAGGAAGTCTACGACCAGATGCCCCCGCATCATCAGCGGATCATGAACACCGCGATGCAGGCGCTGGCGCTCAAGACCGCGCTGACCTTCGAGAAGAAGAACGCCGAAGCGGCCGCGCAGCTGACCGAAGACGGCGTCATGCTCTACAACTGGGCACCCGAGGAGCGCCAGAAGTTCCGCGATGCCGCCCAGGCCGCGTGGGACGATTTCGCCACGACGGACGAGGCCAAGGATCTGGTCGTCGCGCATCGCGAATACCTGACCCAGCTCGGCCTGATCAAGTAACGATCCGCACCGGATGAACGGACGGTCGGCCCCGCGACATGCCGGGGCCGACCCTTTGGCTACCCCGAAGGAGACGGCGCATGGTCGAACACGAACGCTC
>ENA-ORXT01004621-ORXT01004621.1-marine-metagenome-genome-assembly--contig:-NODE-4621-length-14088-cov-3.806295_pt1 | contig 14088 bp, 6 predicted proteins | sample MGYA00237868_ERZ511482 | MGnify/ENA metagenome assembly ERZ511482 | reverse complement strand
TTTGCAGTAGAAGTGGCGGGAGAAGAACAATTAATCATTACCCCAGAAATTAAACGCACTCATTTGCGTAAGTTAAATGTAGATGAGGTTATCAAAGCAATTAAAAAAGCGGTAGCTCAAAACCATGACTTGCAGGTTCAGGGAATAGTTTTAATTAAAACTGGTGGTATACCTAAGACATCCAGCGGCAAGATTCAACGTCACGCCTGTAAAGCAGGATATTTGGACGGTAGTTTGAAAGCAGTAGGTGAATATAAGTTAGAGGCAAGGCATACCTTGCCTGTAGGGCAAATAAAGGAGAAACAATGTAGGGACAAACAGCCGTTCGTCCAGAATGGATCGACCCAAAAGCAAAATCAAATTCAGCAATGGTTAGTCGAGAATCTGGCAACCCGTTTGGGAATAACTGCATCGGAAATTGATGTTAGTGAACCCTTTGCCAGTTCTGGTTTAAACTCCGTAGATGCAGTAAGTTTATCAGCAGATTTAGAAGACTGGCTGGATATCAAACTATCTCCCACTATTGTTTTTGATTATCCCAACATCAACGAACTGGCTGCATTTTTATCAAGTAGTCAGACCCTATCTCCAGGGCAAACAGCCATTCGCCCCCACGCAGCTAATAATCAGCTAGATATCGCTATTATTGGTATGGGCTGTCGTTTTCCTGGAGCAAATGATACCGATGAATTTTGGCAGCTATTACTCCAGGGGAAGGATGCTATCCAAAAAAGCGATCGCTGGTCAGAATCCTCCTATGGTGGTTTTATTGACGATGTCGATCAGTTCGATTCGCAGTTTTTTGGGATCACTCCCCGCGAAGCTCAAAGTATCGATCCCCAACAAAGATTATTACTAGAAGTCAGCTGGACAGCTTTAGAAGATGCAGCGGTAGCTAATAAAGATCTGGCTGGTAGCAATACTGGCGTATTTATTGGCATGAGCAGTAGCGACTATTCTCAAGTTCGATTTCACTATGGGGTAGATGTTGATGCCTATGCAGGTACAGGAAATGCCCATAGCATTGCTGCAAATCGTCTTTCCTATCTATTTGACCTAAAAGGCCCTTCGATGGCGATAGATACGGCTTGTTCTTCGTCTTTGGTGGCTATACACCTTGCTAGTCAAAGTCTAAAAACAGGAGAATGTAATCAAGCGATCGCAGGTGGCGTTAATTTGATGTTATCTCCCGAACTCACCCAAACTTTTACCATAGCGGGAATGATGGCGGAAGATGGACGGTGCAAGACTTTTGATGCGGATGCCGATGGTTATGTGCGGGGTGAAGGCTGTGGCGTAGTCGTTCTTAAAAGATTAGCCGATGCCCAAAAAGATGGCGATCGCATTTTAGCTGTAATCAAAGGTTCGGCAATCAATCAAGATGGTAGAAGCAATGGTTTAACTGCACCCAATGGACTATCTCAACAGGCAGTAATCCGTCAGGCGTTAGCTAATGCTAAGATTGGTGCGGCAGATGTTGGCTACGTGGAGTCTCATGGTACGGGTACATCTTTAGGAGATCCGATTGAGGTTAATTCTTTAAAAGCTGTATTAGGAAAACAAGATCGTATTTGTTATTTAGGTTCACTTAAAACCAATATTGGACATTTAGAAGCCGCAGCGGGCATTGCAGGATTGATTAAAACTGTCTTGTCTATACAGCATCAGGCGATTCCACCTAATTTGCATTTTAAAAAGTTAAATCCTTTAATCGACATTGCCAAGACAGGAATTGCTATTCCTCAACAGTTGCAGCCTTGGAATGCTGATAAAAGATATGCAGGGGTTAGTTCCTTTGGTTTTGGTGGCACTAATGCTCACATCGTTGTGGGAGAACCAAAGACGGAAAGACAAGGGGAACAAGAGATAAGGGGAAGAGGAAAAAAGAAAATTTCCAAACGTTCATTACAGTTATTGACTCTTTCGGCAAAGAGTGAAGTTGCCCTATCAGATTTGGTTCTGAGTTATAAAGATTATTTGGTAGAACATCCAGAAGCAGATCTGACAGATATTTGCCATACCGCTAATACTGGACGTACTCATTTTGATTATCGCGTTTGCATCGCCTGTGAGTCAAAGGAACAGCTACAGTCAAGACTTGCTCAATTTACCGCAGGAGAAATTAAGCCAGGAATTACTAAAGGTGAGGTTGGTAAAAATAACCAAGTAGCCTTTTTGTTTACTGGGCAAGGTTCGCAATATGTGAACATGGGTTATCAGCTTTATCAAACCCAACCAGTCTTTAAACAGGCTATAGATGAATGTGAAGATATTCTTGACGCTTATTTAGAAAAGCCACTCTTGGAAGTTTTGTACCCCGAACATCCTTCCTTCCTCTTAGATGAAACTGTTTACACTCAGCCAGCCATCTTTGCTTTGGAATATGCTTTAGCGCAGATGTGGATCAGTTGGGGAGTATTACCAACTGCTTTGATCGGTCATAGTGTAGGGGAATACGTCGCAGCAACTATTGCAGGGGTATTTAACTTAGAAGATGCCCTAAAACTAGTGGCTACCAGAGGTAAATTAATGCAGAGTTTGTCTCATGAGGGAGAAATGTATGCGGTGTTCGCCACGGAAAACGAAGTAGAGGAGGTGATTAAACCTTTTAGAGAAATTGCGATTGCAGCTATTAATACGGCTCAAAGTATTGTTATTTCGGGAGAGAAGGTTGCAGTACAAAAAGCGATTAATCAATTCAGTAATAAGAACATTAAGACCAAGCAGTTAACAGTTTCTCATGCTTTTCATTCGCCTCTGATGAATCCGATTCTGACAGAATTTAAGCAAGTAGCAGAATCAATTAAATATCATTTACCCCAAATTAAATTAATCTCCAATGTTTCTGGAGAAATAGCATCAGAAAATATAGCTACTGCTAAATATTGGGTAGATCACGTAGTTGCACCAGTTAGGTTTGCTAACGGAATGCAGACTTTACAGCAAGAGTGCAATATCTTCTTGGAAATTGGCTCAAAACCTATCTTGCTGGGCATGGGACGATCTGCTTTATCAGATAATAAAAAATCAAACACAGAATGGTTACCTAGCTTACGTCCGAGAAAAAAAGATTGGCAGCAAATAGTTCAAACCTTGGCTTCTCTATACGCTAAAGGAATAGAGATTAATTGGCAAAATTTTGAAGATGAAGATGATAAGAATAAACTAGCTTTACCTAGCTATCCTTTCCAAAGACAAAGTTATTGGTTAACTCCGAAGCAGGCATCTAATGATAGTAAAATCCAGGTCTTTTTGCCTGAAAAAAACCAAGCAGTAAGTAGTCCAGAATTTTATCAAATTCAATGGCAGCTAATAGATAAACAATACGAAAATTCTATATCTCAAAATCATAGTCGCAGAAGGTATTTATATTTTGTATCTAACACTGAAAGTGTAAAAGATATTTCTTCAGGGTATCCAGATAATTATGATACTCATGACATTACATTTGTCAAAGATGAACTAGAGATCGATGATTTGGATCGGGTTTTTGAAGAATATCAGGGTGCAGATCGCATTATGTATTTTGTGGGATTAAATGCTCCTGATACAGAAAATATTAATGAAATCAATAAATATCAAAAGCAACAATGTAGTAATATTTTAAATCTAGTTAAATCTTTATACGCTAATTCCTTAACCATACCAATATGGTTAGTCACTAGAGGAAGTCAGGCAATGGATAATGAACTAGATAGCGGTGCTGTAGCCTCTAGCTGTTTATGGGGATTGAGTAATGTGATCGCAATGGAACATCCAGAATTATGGGGTGGAATTGTCGATTTAGATAATAAACAAAATGAAGCAGAAAATGAAAACTTATTCAGAATAACTGCTACGGAAAATAATAAAGAAGATCGCTTTATCCTGAGAGAAGATAAAATCTATATTCCTCGCTTACAAAAGCAATCAAAGCTGACAAATAACGATACTTTAAGTATTGATTCTGAAGGTTCCTATTTAATTACAGGTGGGCTAGGTTCACTAGGTCTAAAAATTGCTGCTTGGCTAACAGAAAAGGGTGCAAAAAACTTGATTTTGTTGGGTAGGAGTAAGCCTAATATAAAAGCTCAAGCAGCAATACATAAATTAGAACAACAAGGAGTTATAGTCAGCACTATCCAGGCAGATATAACTGATTATGATGCGCTGGAAAATATTATCTCCCCCTCACCAAGTCACCAGGTACCCCAGTCTCCGATAAAGGGAATAATTCACGCTGCGGGAATACTCGATGATGGTTTGATGCAGGGACAAACTTGGGCTAGATTTGATAAAGTTATATCTCCCAAAGTTAATGGTGCGTGGAATCTACATCAGCTAACCAAAAATATTGAGCTAGACTTCTTTGTCCTATTCTCCTCTGCAGCTTCCTTGATCGGATCGCCTGGACAAAGTAACTATAGCGTAGCTAATGCTGGCTTAGATGCGATCGCTCGTTATCGTCACAGTCAAGGTTTACCTGCACTTAGTATTAATTGGGGTGCGTGGGATGATGGCGGAATGGCGATCAACCAAGGATTTAATATTAAAGGGCTGGATTTAATTAGTCCTCAAGCTGGCTTCAATGCTTTAGAAAAGTTATTAACCAGCGATTTAACTCAGGTTGGTTTTATTAGTGCAGATTGGCAACAATTAAGTCAGAAGTTTTCATATTTACAAGAATCTAATTATTTCGCCGAATTAATTTCTCAGTCGGAGTCGAATAGTGATCCGTCTGGCAAAAAACAGATCTTAGCCGAATTATTAGCCATTGATGCCGAAAAGCGGACAGAATATTTAACTAATTATTTACAAAAGGCGATCGCCGAAATTCTGCAAATTGAACCTGCGAATTTATCTGTCAATGCCAGCCTTTTAGATATTGGCATGGATTCATTAATGGTAATGGAAGCCATCAACCAATTAAAAGCAGACTTGCAGTTAATTCTCTATCCCAGAGAATTTTACGAACATCCTCAAATTACTGCTTTGGCAGAATATCTAACGGTAGAATTAGCCAAAACTCACAATAAGGTAAATAAAACGCCTCAAGCGGATAATAAACAAAAATCAAGCTTATTTACAGATAAACTTTCCCCTGCGGCATTTATCCTTTCTAGCCCTCGTTCTGGTTCGACTTTGCTACGAGTCATGCTTGCGGGACATCCAGACTTATATTCCCCTCCCGAATTACATTTACTACCATTCGAGACAATGGCAGCACGAGAAGCAGAATTAGGTGTTTCTCAGCTAGGAGAAGGATTGAAGCGAGCATTTATGGCACTAAAAGGCATAAGTACCGAAGAGAGTCAGCTATTAGTCGAAGGACTAATCAAAGAAAACCTTTCTGTGGCGGAAGTTTACCAAATGCTGCAACAGCTAGCAGGAGAACGTTTACTATTAGACAAGTCTCCTACCTATGCTAGTAACCGCGAGACTTTGGATAAAGCCGAGAACATTTTCAACCATGCTAAATACATTCATTTGGTACGTCATCCCTATTCCGTGATCGAATCCTTTACACGGATGCGAATGGATAAACTAGTGGGATCTGGGGATAGCGATCCTTATGAAATGGCAGAATTGATCTGGCGCAACAGTAACCAAAATATTATCAATTTCTCTGAAGATCTAGATCCCGAACGCTATCACCTAGTCTATTACGAAGACCTGGTTAAGCAACCTCGTCAAGTAATGACAGGTATCTGTGAGTTTTTAGCAATTCCCTTTGATGAAGCAGTATTAACTCCCTACCAAGGAGATCGCATGACTGACGGCGTGAGTAATACAGCCATGTCTTTAGGCGATCCTAACTTTCTCAACCACCAAACAATAGACGCTAATCTCGCTGAAGCTTGGCGCGAAGTAGAACTACCTAAAACTTTAAGCACCTATACTCAACAGCTTGCTCACCAACTAAAATATGAACTAACTCAGGAAGTTGAGAACGATATTTTACCCATGCAGGAAACCCTGATTAGTATTAGAGGTTTGAAAATATGCGTCTGTACTTGGGGACCAGAAGAAGGGCCCTTAGTGCTTTGCTTACACGGTATTTTAGAACAGGGTGCAGCCTGGTCAGAAGTGGCGATCGATCTGGCTCAAAAAGGTTATCGAGTCATTGCGCCAGACTTGCGAGGACACGGTAGAAGCGATCGCGTTGGCAAAGGCGGATCTTACAATTTAATCGATTTTCTCGGCGATATTGATGCTGTAGTCGAGAATTTGGCAGGAAAAGCCTTTATTTTGGTAGGACATTCATTAGGATCTGTGCTAGGAGCTATTTTTGCCACTATTAGACCCCAAAGAATAAAAAATATTGTCTTAGTAGAAACTATCTTGCCTACTGCCAACGAAGATGATGATCCTACTACTAGTTTAGCCAACCAGCTAGACTATATGGCTTCTCCTCCCGAACATCCTGTCTTTCCCGATGTCAAAACCGCAGCCGAACGTTTGCGTAAAGCCACTCCTGCCATATCCTCAGCTTTAGCCATGATGTTAGCTGGAAGAATTACCGAACCCTGTGAAGGTGGCGTTAGGTGGCGTTGGGAACCTTTGCTGCGGACTAGGGCTGGTATTAGTTTAAATGGAATCGGGCGATCGCGCTATTTAAATATACTTAAGAAAATAAAAGTACCTATTACTCTTGTTTATGGCGACAAGAGCAACTTTAATCGTATTGACGATTTAAACAAACAGCAGGAAGCCATGCCCAATGCCACTAAAGTTGTAGTTTCGGGCGGACATAACTTACCGTTAGAAGCACCCAATGCCTTGGCAAAGATTATCAGCGGCGCGGTGGCGTTTACCAATAAATTAATTCCCTAAAAAGGATTTATAAAATCGATTGATTTAAAAAGGATTTAGCGATCGCGCCGACTCACACAAACTAGCCAAAATATTCTGGTTCATTTCCAGGTTTCCACTTAATATTGCAGCCAATACTAGGCTTCTGAGTAAAATCAACTGGTTTGCCTTGCAATACTAAGTCGATCGCTTTTCTTAAATCTTGACCCGTTACAGGAATGTTTGTACTGGGACGACTATCATCTAATTGACCGCGATAGGCTAGCTTTTGATTTCCATCGAATAAAAAGAAGTCAGGAGTGCAGGCAGCAGTATAGGCTTTGCTTACGGATTGGCTTTCGTCATAGCAAATTGGGAAGTTGAAATTTAATTCTTCTGCCATCTCTTTAAGTTTGGCTGGGGAATCATTAGGATAGTTTGCCACATCATTAGCACTAATTGCGACTATTCCTAAAGCCTGTGGGCTATAGTCTTGACCTATTTTGCTCAATTCATCTTGAATGTGCTTCACAAAAGGACAGTGCTGACAGATGAACATGATTAACAGTGCTTTGTCACTTTTGAAAGTATCCAAAGAAATAGTCTCTCCAGAAACCACATCGGGTAACTGAAACTCAGGTGCAGCAGTAGCCAAAGCCAGCATAGTAGAGGCAGTCTTAACCATAATAAAATCTTCTTGTGAGCCAAAAATATATTTTCCTAAGATTACAGCATATATTAATCATGATTGTTTGATTAGCTTGATTCTGCCGATGGCATAAATCCACCACCAGCCAAGCAAGGATCCTAAAGCATAGTGAGGGAAATCCCACCAGGCAAAACCTGCACCTAATAATAGTTTCCACAATATATGCGATCGCTTTCTTGATGCGCGTACATGCGGGGATTACCCCTGTGTCTTGCGACCCCGCGTCTTTTCAAGATGCTAGGGAACGCGCACCAAGACAAAATGGCGTTGGAAAAGGTTGAGAAAAAAACCACCTCAACCTCAAAATCAAAATTACAAACAAGTCAAGAAAACTGATTTACAGACGTTAAAGTTATGGTCGGAAAAAGAATTAGTTACTTTGCTTTATCTAGATGAGTCAGGATGTTGTCTAGAGAGTCCATTAAGTTACGGCTATGGTCAGATTGGTCAGCAGAAATCAATTATTCAAAATAAAAATCGAGGAAGAAGAATCAACATTATGGGGGTTTGGGAAGAGCGTCAAAATTTTGAGTATGCTCTAAAAGTAGGAACCGAGGGAAAAAAGGTGATTTTTCTGTAGAACGTTTGATGTTTAATTAAGTGGTACTACTTAGCAAACACCCAAATGGCTATTTTTAAAGTTGTGCTTTTTAGCTTCTTTAGATCTTTTATGGACGTATAAACCAAAAGATAATTATTAGAAGCAACACTCATATTGGTGGGCAAACAAAATGATTTTGTTTGCTGTTGATCATGAAATCATGTTGCCCACCTACAGTTACTTAACTATTTTCTGGTTGGGGAATAGAAACATCCACGACATTAATTTCTTGGGTAAGACTACTCAAAGGTGGATTCATTGCTTGTGTATTACCCACTACTAAAGTCACTAACTGATCTGGCTTGAGATACTTTTTAGCAGCATTAAGAATATCTTTTTGATCTGTACTTTGAATCTTGTCTTGATATTCAAAGATAAAGTCTTCTGGGTAATCAAAATATTCGTAGCGCATCAAACGAGATAGAGTTTGGCTAGGACTTTGAAAGTTGAACACAAAAGAATTAAGAATAGATTCTTTAGCATCATCCAATTCTTTTTGGGTTACAGGTTGAGTCCGCAGCTTTTCGATTTCGGAAATGATTGATTTAACAAAAGGAACAGTACTATTTGTTTGAGTTTGTCCTCCTGCAATAAACAAACCGTCAAAGTCATAGCTAGGACTCCATGCACCATAGACACTATATGCCAATCCCTGACGCGATCGCACTTCATTAAATAAGCGTCCGCCAAAACCATTTAAAACTCCGTTTAAGACGCTCATGGTTGCATAGTCGGGACTACTAAACTGACCCCCAATATGCCCCAATAGGATATTACTTTGGGTTAGTTTGGGGCGATCAACTACAAAAAGCCCTTTAGTATACTTTTGACTAGCTGCGGGTGCTTCTAATGCAGGCGGTGGGCTGTCAATTTGCCAATCACCAAAAGCATTTTGTACTCGTTGAATCATTTGATCTGTGTCAAAATCTCCGACAATACCCAAAATCATATTTTCAGGACGAATATAGGTTTGATAGAAATCAACTGCGTCTTGACGAGAAATATTATCTAAAGTTTGATATTCAATAGTACGAGCATAGGGACTAGTCTCACCGTAAATTACTTTATTAAATTCACGGCTAGCAATGTCTCCTGGGTCATCATTACGACGAGCGATTGAACCCTGCTGCTGCTTTTTGGCGATCGCAAATTTATCTGGTGCGAAGGCTGGCTGACGCAAAACTTCAGAGAATAAGGGAAAGACCGTATCCAAATCTTCAGTCAGGGTACTAAAGCTAGCATTACCTGAAGTACCGTCAATACTGGTTTCGACGCTAGCTGCCTTTTGTTCTAGAATTGAATTTAACTCGGCTGCGGGGTGATTTTCTGTTCCTCCGCTACGCATTGCGCTACCAGCTAACTGCGCCAAACCTACTTTATTGGCTGGTTCAAAACGCGAACCTGTACGAATTAAAGCCGTACCACCAATCAAAGGTAAATCGCGATCTTCTAATAAATAAACCACCATGCCATTATCTAGTTCATAGCGGTCATATTCTGGCAGCTGAATTTCTGGGACAGGAGGAAATTCTAACTCTGTGTAATGTTTGGGAGTATCTGCGATCGCAGGTAGTCGAATTGCGAATGATAATAAAACTGTCAGTACTACTAAACTCAACCAAGAAAATAGCTTTTTACTCATTTATTTTATATCTAGAGAAACTTTACTATTTTATCCACTTAGTTGAGTTCTAACATTTCTATTTCTATTTTCCGAAGCCTTTTCCGCGATTAGCTTTTGGTATACAGACACAGTTTTCTATTTGTTGACGCAGCAAATCTTGGTCGATATTCTGACCGATTAAAACTATTTTGTTTTCCTTTTCTCCTTTCCAGTCTTCATCTTCGAGGGTAAATCTCTTCCCGCTCAGATGAAAAATATGACGTTGGGGACTTTCTTCAAACCAAAGAATTCCTTTAGCGCGGAATACGTTTTCAGGTAGTTGATTATCTAAGAAATACTGAAATTTACGAATTGAAAAAGGGCTATCGAACTCTAAGGATAGAGAAGAGAAACCATCATTTTCTAGATGATGAGAATGATCGTGATGGTCGTGATGGCTGTGGCTATCATGGTCATGATGTTCGTGTTCGTGGCTTTCGTGGTCGTGATGGTCATGGTCGTGAGCTTCAGATTCAGCTTGCTCAAAGTATTTATCCGACTCAAACAAGCCAACACTTAGAATTAGAGGAAGAGATACCTGAGACTTTTTCGTCCGCAAAATACGCGCATCTTTTTTCATGTCTTTAACTCTAACTTCTAAAGCATCTACATCTGCTTCGTCTACCAAGTCAGTTTTATTAAGGACAATTACATCGCCATATTGAATTTGACTAACTGCTGCTTCGCTGTTGAACAAGTCTAAACTAAAGTTGGAACAGTCTACCATCGTGACAATAGAGTCAAGACGAGTCATTTCTCGTAGCTCTGTACCTAAGAAAGTTAACGCCACAGGAAGAGGATCTGCTAGTCCAGTGGTTTCTACTACTAGATAATCAATTTTGTCTTCTCTTTCTAAGATTTTGTATACAGCATTAACCAAATCTTCGTTGATGGTGCAGCATACACAGCCGTTGTTTAATTCCACCATGTTGTCATCAGTGGCGATAATTAAATCATTATCAATGCCAATTTCACCAAACTCATTAACTAAGACGGCGGTTTTAATTCCATCTTGATTGGTCAAAATATGATTGAGCAAGGTGGTTTTACCACTACCAAGAAAACCTGTAATGATGGTGACGGGTAAACCTCTTTTGGCAGCATCCATTGCAGCAGGTGCTTGTGCTTGAGTATTAGTTGTCATAGCGATCGCCTTAATTCTGAAATTGTCGGACTAGAATTTATTATCTTTACTTATTTTAGATTTATCTTGCTTGCTATTATCTAAATTTAATTAGTAATTACTAGTTAATCCGCGTACTATATTTGCTAATCTCTCCGCGCTATCAGTAATAGCGAGATTTCGGGCTTTGTTGCCCATTTTTTCTAACAACTCAGGCGATCGCAACCATTGGGATACTTGTTCTTGTAATATATCTGCGGTTAACTCAGACTGTTGGTACACTACTGCTGCACCAGCATCGGCTAATTCTTTGGCGTTATAGGTTTGATGATCTTCTGCTGCATAGGGGTAAGGAATCAATACCGCAGGAGTGCCAGTAAAAGCTAATTCTGTAATTGTACTCGCTCCCGATCTACCAATAGCTAGATTTGCCCGTTGTAATAATCCCGCCATGTTGTCAGAAAAGGGCATCGGGATATAGTTGGGGTGTTTAAGACTGTCAGCATCAGGGTCGTTTTTGCCAGTCAAGTGAACCACATAAGCACCTAAATCAAACCAAGTTGGTGCAGCTTCCCTAACTAATCTATTTACGGCTACTGCACCTTGTGAACCACCTACGACTAGAATAACGATCGCATCATGAGGAATATTGAGATCTAAAGTTTGAGCAGCCAGAAATTGCGATCGCACTGGAGTACTTACATGAACTGTTTTTACTTGGGGTAAATATTGAGATGTTCCCGTAAAGCCCAACGCTACTACATCACACCAACGACTGAGAAACTTAGTAACTTTGCCAGGAATATAGTTAGATTCATGAATTACCACGGGTTTTTTTTGCGATCGCGCAGCCAAAATAGCAGGTGCAGCAATATAACCCCCCGTAGTAAATACGGCATCAATTTGATGTTCTTTAATTAATTTTCGAGTTTGGAATACAGACCCAATAAAGCCTGAAATAATTTTAATAGTTTTAAGACTAAGCTTTTGCTGAAAACCTTCTACTGAAACGATATTGAGGGGATACTCATCTGGTACAAGACTCGTTTCCATACGATTAGCTGTGCCTAACCACTCTATTTCATAGTCAGATAGCTGTTGGGCTAAAGCGATCGCGGGAAACAAATGTCCTCCAGTACCGCTGGCTGCTATTAGTATACGAGTCGGAGATGATGCCACAGATATAAACTCCCAATTCTACAATCCTTTCTTGCCTATTAAACATCAAATAAATGCTTTATGGCAGAAGTTGCAGAAGTTATATTCTGGTTACTATTAACAGCGAACTGCGATTAACTTTTATAATAAAGAAAGAGTAAAAAAAATTAATAAAACTTAAAAGAGGGCTATGGTCGCAACACCAATTAAAACCCAACCAAGGTTATCTATTCAAACCACTGCTATAACTGCCGACACCACAGCAATTCGTTCTTTGGATTGGGATCGAGATCGCTTTGATATTGAATTTGGTTTACAGAACGGTACAACCTATAATTCTTATTTAATTCGTGGCGATAAAACTGCTTTAGTAGACACTTCTCACGCTAAGTTTCGCGAGCTATATTTAGACGCTTTACAAGGCTTAGTTGACCCTACAGAAATTGATTATTTAATTGTCAGCCATACTGAACCCGACCATAGTGGTTTAGTCAAAGACTTTTTAGAACTAGCACCCCAAGCAACGGTAGTAGCAGCCAAGATGGCAATTAAGTTCCTTGAAGACTTAGTTCATCAGCCTTTTGAAACACAAGTCATCAAAAATGGCGACCAAATAGATCTAGGTCAAGGTCATGTAATTGAATTTGTTAATGCGCCTAACCTACATTGGCCTGACACTATATTTAGCTACGACCACAAAACAGGTACTCTGTTTACCTGTGATGCTTTTGGTCTGCACTACTGTGACCATGCAACCTATGACGAAGATCTAAAGGCGATCGAAAAAGACTATCGTTTTTATTATGACTGTCTGATGGGCCCTAATGCTCGCTCTGTACTTTCGGCGATGAAGCGGATGGACAAGCTAGGAGAAATCAACACCGTAGCCAACGGACATGGCCCTTTATTGCGCCATAATCTTAATGAGTTGTTAGACCGCTATCGTAACTGGAGTGAATCCCAAAGTAAAGCAGATAAAAGCGTTGCGGTATTTTATATTTCTGATTATGGCTATAGCGATCGCCTTAGTCAAGCTGTAGCCAAAGGAATTACCAAAACTGGTGTAGCAGTCGAGATGGTTGATTTACGATCCGCCGACAGTACGGAAGTTCACGAAATCGTCAATCGTTCTGTAGGCATAGTATTAGGGATGCCCCCCTCTGATAGCAACCTAGAAGACATTGTTACCAATATGGCAACAGTCTTAGCAGCAGCAAAGGAAAAACAGTTGATTGGCATGTTTGAATCCTATGGGGATGATGATGAACCCATCGACCCCCTAATGACTAAGTTCCGAGAAGCAGGACTAAAGCCAGGATTTCCTGTAATCAAACTTAAGGATACTCCCACCGAAGCCGACTATCAGGTTTGCGAAGAATCAGGAACAGATTTGGGACAGTTTTTGACCCGTAAAGACCTCGTTAAGCAAATGAAGTCTCTCGATAGTGACCTAGACAAAGCAATGGGTCGCTTAAGTGGCGGACTATATATTATCACTGCCACCAAAGGCGATGTTAGCAGTGCCATGTTAGCCTCTTGGGTATCTCAGGCAAGTTTTGAGCCACCTGGACTAACTATTGCAGTAGCCAAAGATAGAGCGATTGAATCTTTAATGCAGGTAGGAGATAGCTTTATTCTTAATATTTTGGAAGAAGGTAAGTATCAAACCTTAATGAAACACTTCCTTAAACGATTTAAACCAGGTGCAGAGCGTTTTGCAGGAATTAATACCCAAACTGCTAATAACGGTTCACCTATTCTTAATGATGCTTTAGCATACCTTGAATGCGAAGTATCTAGCCGTATGGAATGCAGCGATCACTGGATTGTATACAGCAAGGTTGATTTAGGTCGCGTTTCCAATCCCGAAGGTTTAACCGCAGTTCACCACCGCAAGGTAGGAAATCATTATTAGAATTGCTCGGCTATCAGCTATAAGCCACAAGCTCTAAGTTCTTAATTCTAAAATCCTATCTCTACCGATTGAGATGGGATTTTTTTAGTAATTTAGTAATTAGTACCCTCGACAGTTCCTTTAAGCGGGCGGCGGCTTTTGGGACAGA
>ENA-ORXT01004620-ORXT01004620.1-marine-metagenome-genome-assembly--contig:-NODE-4620-length-14088-cov-4.149954_pt1 | contig 14088 bp, 9 predicted proteins | sample MGYA00237868_ERZ511482 | MGnify/ENA metagenome assembly ERZ511482 | reverse complement strand
AAAAGAGAAATAGAAATTCAACATGAAACCTTTGGCTTTAAATCCAAAGCTAAAAAGCAAAAGGACTTTATGAAGTTCTTTAATGAGGTTGGTTGCATTCTAATAGGTACAAATTTATTTCTTAAGCGTGTTGATGTTTGTTTTTATAGGTGACTATTATAGACTTGATGCAACTTATATGATATCAGTTATGTTTTAAGATGCACATAGGCTTCACGAAAGACCATATTTTTACTGAAAATAATTAGCAATAGTTTCTTTGTGTAGCATATTTAATAGTATTAAATATATTGGCAATCTTTGTTTGTTTTAAGGTTAACTACAATATTTTTAGATATTTTGATGTAATATATGATTTATTTAGTAAAACAAAACAATAGAATTTGAAATAATAATCTTAAATCTCTGTTTTTTGTATTTAACAAAAAAAATGTATTCTAAAAATAGATAATAATGAGTCTATTGTTATTAATAGTAATTATCAACTTGCCGATCATATAGTCTTTTTTACTTATGTCTCGATCGCCCAAACTAAAATTTGATCGCGGAACTTTAATTTTGCATCCTCCACCAAGGGGTAAGGCGTGGTTAGACTACGCCACTTGGGACGATCGCGTAGAAAAGTTTCGGATTATGGCAATTCACTATCGCCCCTTAGTTGAAGCCCTAAAAGCGGACGATAAAAAGATTGTTGATGAAGCCAAAGAATTTTACGATCTAAATTTGAAAGCCGTATCCCAATTTGAACCCTATCCCCATCAGGCAGAAGCCTTACAAGCCTGGAAACAAGCAAGAAGACAGGGAGTAGTAGTTTTACCCACCGCAGCAGGAAAAACCTATTTAGCCCAGTTAGCAATGGAGGCAACACCCCGCACAACCCTAATTGTTGTTCCTACGTTGGACTTGATGCACCAGTGGTATGCTCAAATTGAACAAGCATTTCCTCATGCTGAGGTAGGTTTATTAGGAGGAGGATCGCGCGATCGCACTCCGATTTTAATTGCTACCTACAACAGCGCAGCCATTCATGCAGAAACATTAGGAAACCGCTACGCCCTACAGATATTTGATGAATGCCATCATTTACCCACCGACTTTTTTAAAGTAATTGCCGAGTATGCGATCGCGCCCTATCGTTTGGGCTTGACCGCAACTCCCGAACGCAGCGATGGTACGCATCGTGATTTAGATAGTTTAATCGGTAAAATTGTTTATCGCAAAACCCCCGAAGAACTATCTGGGGCAGCCCTAGCCGATCATAAAATAGTTCAGATGAGAGTTAAATTAGCCGACGAAGAACAAGAACAGTATGATAATGCGATCGCAACTCGCAATCAGTTTTTGCGCCAGTCGAACATATCTTTAGGTAGCCTTCAAGGATGGCAACTATTTATTCAGGCTAGCGCGCGATCTCCCCAGGGAAGAAAGGCGATGTTAGCCCACAGACAAGCTAAAGAAATATCTCAGGGTACAGATGCCAAACTTCGTGTTTTAACCGATTTAATTGAAGAACATAATACTGAACGTATTCTGATCTTTACTAATGACAATGCTACCGTATATCGCATCTCTCAACAGTTTTTAATTCCTGCCATTACCTATCAAACTGCTGTCAAAGAAAGACATAATATCCTTACCAGTTTTAAAGCAGGAGAATATAAAACTTTAGTCGCTTCTCATGTCTTAAATGAAGGGGTAGATGTCCCCGATGCCCGTATTGCGATTATTTTATCGGGTACTGGCTCAACGAGAGAGTATATTCAAAGACTGGGTAGGGTGTTGCGCAAAGGTAACACTAGCAATAAGCAAGCTATTCTTTATGAAGTTGTAACGGAAAACACTAGTGAAGAAAGAACTTCCGAACGCCGTCGAGGAGAATCATCATCTAATTATCGACAGTTGGAAATTGTTCCTTCTCCCAAACCTAAGCCTAAGAGAAAGCAGCAATTTAAAGCAGCAGAAAAACCAGAAGATTGGAACATCGATCATTAGACTTTTTGTAAGAAGTAAGAAGCCAAGAGTCAACACCTTATGATTATTGTTGAGATTCGATTACCGAACTCCAGTCATCGTTTTTCACTGCCGCCTCTAGTTTTTCTCGACGCTGCACTTCTGCTTCGCTTTGAGCATTGGTGGGAGTCAATTCATCTACCAGACTAGGATCTGCCATCGCTTTGCGTAGTTTGAGCTTCTTCTCTTCGTAGGCATTCTTTTCTGCTTCCGTCATACTTGCTTTGGTAGCTTCCCCAATTGTTCGCGCCCAGGTATTTCCTCCTTCAGAATTGCCCGCAGGTGTATAGCCCAACTCAGCTATCCATTCATTTTTTAACGCTTCCATTTCCTGACGTTTAGGAAAGCCAAATGTTTTTACTCGGATATAACTACAGACATCTGCGCCATTTTGAGCAATGTGTCCCTGAACAGAACGCAAAACATCTCTAGAATAGCCAACATACTGATAAATGCGATCGCCATCTATTACAGCATAAACCCCTGCAACTTTAACATTTGAATTTTGCTGTGACCATTCTGATATGGAGGTAACGTTTGTACCATCAGAATCAATCGCCCCTGGCGTAGCATCAGCACTATGTTCATCATCAGAACTATACAAAAAGCTGTGTAACCCCTGATGTGCAACGGGAACATTTTGATGTTCTAGAGGAGTATTGTTGTCAGATGCCATAACAGTAGTTCGAGTAAACTTCACTACTTATCCTAACTGTATTGAATGATTGCCAGCATCTTTGAACAAGAATCGTAATTTATCACAGTTTTTATTAATGCTATTTTTCAAAAGATAGCGATAAGCTACGCTGGCCTTCGGTACGCTTTTCTCTCTGCATTTAATATACCTGCACTAATTCACCACGTTTTTCGCTATCTTTTTAGAAGGGTAAAATTCTTTCATCCCTCACCCTTTATCCTTCATCTTTTCAAACTATGGCTTTTGCATCAGTAGTACGTGCGATTGAAAATTCGCCCTTGACCAAAGAACTACTAAACAAACAACACCAGGGAAAATCGCTGTTGTTAAATGGTATTCCCCGCCTGCCCAAAGGTATTGTTAGCTCTAGTTTGGCAAAAGCAGAAGAAAACAACTTGCTGGTAATATGTCCCACTCTAGAGGAGGCTGGACGCTGGGCTGCTCAATTAGAAGCAATGGGATGGCAGACTGTACATTTTTATCCTACCTCCGAAGCAACTCCCTACAGCAATTTCGATCCAGAATCCGAGATAACTTGGGGGCAAATGCAGGTATTATCAATTATCGGTGACAAGTTATCGGTTAATGGAGAGGGGAAAGGAAAAGAAGACAACCGTAAACCAAGGGCAATTGTCGCTACCGAAAGGGCTTTACAGCCTCATTTACCACCACCAGAGGTATTTCGATCTTACTGCCTAACCCTACAAAAAGGCATGGAATTGACCTCAAAGCAGTTAGACGAATCTTTTGCTAGATTGGGCTATGAGCGGGTATCTCTGGTAGAAATTGAAGGACAATGGAGTAGAAGAGGAGATATTGTTGATATATTCCCAGTTTCGGCGGAATTACCCGTTAGATTGGAATGGTTCGGCGATGAGTTGGAACAGCTAAAAGAGCTAGATCCAGCTAGTCAAAGATCTCTAGAGAAACTAGAGCAGTTATTGTTGACGCCCACCTCTTTTAGTACCATCATTGCTAATACTATTTTAGAAAATGGTAAGAGTATTGATAGCTATTTGTCTGATAAAGAATTAGAAGAATTGCTAGAAGGAAATACTCCTGAAGGTATGAGGCGGTTTCTGGGAATTGCCTTTGATAAACCAGCATCTATCATTGATTATTTACCAGACAATGTTTTGATTGCCATTGATGAAATAGAACAGTGTCAGGCGCATAGCGATCGCTGGATGGATTTATCTGAATCACAATGGTTTGATTTCGATAATAAACTAGCAAAAATTCACGATGAGTTTCAATCTTGTTTAAGAGCGATCGACAGATTCAACTGCATCTATTTATCAGAAATTGCTGAAGAAAAAGCCCGTATAGATATTATTAATAGCGATCGCCTTTCCGTACACAATCTACAGGCGCGTCCTATTCCCACTACTCCTCATCAGTTTGCCAAGATAGCTGGAATACTCAGGGGGAAGCGAGAGATATATAGCGGGATGACTTTAGATAAGTATCAAGCTTGGTTAGTTTCAGCTCAACCAACTCGTTCTGTATCTTTATTACAAGAACATGATTGTCCAGTTCAGTTTATTCCCAACAACAATGATTTTCGAGCGATTGAAAAGTCTCACCTTCAACAGACAGCAGTAGCGTTAAAATATTCTGGTTTGGCAGAATTAGAAGGCTTTATTTTGCCTACCTATCGGATTGTAATTGTTACTGATAAGGAATTCTTTGGGCAGCAAACTTTAGCTACTTCTGGATACATTAGAAAGCGTCGTCGGGCTGCTTCTAAAAAAGTCGATATCAACAAATTAAGTCCTGGTGATTATGTAGTTCATAAACATCATGGATTGGGTAAGTTCTTGAACCTAGAAACTTTGATTCATCGAGAATATTTAGTAGTTCAGTATGCTGATGGAACGTTAAGAGTCCCTGCTGATTGTTTGGATATGCTGACGCGATTTCGCCAAACAGGAAAGCGTCCTCCAGAACTAAATAAAATGGCAACTCAGTCTTGGTCAAAATCTAAGACTAGAGTAAGGAAAAATATTAAAAAACTGGCGGTAGATTTATTAAAAATCTATGCTCAACGCTCAAAACTAGAAGGTTATGCCTATCCTCCTGATAATCCTTGGCAAAGAGAACTTGAAGATTCTTTCCCCTATCAGCCTACCCCAGATCAACTCAAAGCTACTCAAGAAATTAAAATAGATTTAGAAAGCGATCGCCCTATGGATCGGCTTGTCTGTGGTGATGTTGGCTTTGGTAAAACTGAAGTTGCAATTAGAGCTATTTTCAAAGTAATTACGACTGCCAATAAACAGGTGGCTTTTCTGGCACCTACCACCATCCTAACTCAGCAGCATTATCATACCCTCAAGGAAAGATTCGCCCCCTATCCCATCAATGTTGGCTTGTTAAATCGTTTCCGCACTCCTTCGGAGAGAAAGGAAATTATGCAAAAGCTAGCTACAGGAGAATTGGATGTAGTAGTGGGTACGCAGCAGCTATTAAACAAAGATGTCAAGTTCAAAGACTTGGGAATGCTGGTAGTCGATGAAGAACAGCGTTTTGGAGTAAATCAAAAAGAAAAGATCAAAGCCTTCAAATCTTTAGTTGATGTTTTAACCCTTTCTGCCACACCTATTCCTCGTACTTTATACATGTCTTTGTCGGGTATTAGAGAAATGAGTCTAATCACCACTCCTCCTCCATCCCGTCGCCCAATTAAAACCCATCTTTCCCCTTATAACTCCGAAGTGATTCGCAATGCGATCCGTAATGAACTAGATCGGGGAGGACAAATATTTTATGTTGTCCCTAGAGTAGAAGGGATCGAAGAGGTGAGTGCCAAGATACGAGAGATGATTCCCAATGTCAAAATTGCGATCGCTCACGGGCAAATGCCAGAATCAGAATTAGAATCAACCATGCTTACCTTTAGTAATGGGGAAGCAGATTTACTCGTCTGCACTACCATTATCGAGTCTGGTTTAGATATTCCTCGCGTCAACACTATTGTCGTCGAAGATTCCCAAAAGTTTGGCTTATCTCAACTGTATCAGCTACGGGGTAGAGTAGGGCGTTCGGGTACTCAAGCCCACGCCTGGTTACTATATCCCAGTAAACAAACCTTATCAGATACAGCCCGTAAAAGATTGCGCGCTTTACAGGAGTTTAGCCAGTTGGGTTCGGGGTATCAGCTAGCGACGCGGGATATGGAAATACGTGGAGTTGGTAGCCTGTTGGGTGCAGAACAATCTGGACAAATAACTAACGTTGGCTTCGATCTCTATATGGAAATGCTGCAAGAAGCTATTCACGAAATTCAAGGACAAGAAATACCCAAGGTAGAAGATACGCAAATAGATCTTAAGCTGACTTCCTTTATTCCTGAGAAATATATTGCCGATCCAGAACAAAAGATGGATGCTTATCGGGCGGTGGCAACTGCATCTTCTAAAAAAGAGCTAGTACAAATCGCGGCTGAATGGGAAGATCGCTATGGTGCAATGCCTGCTGCGACACAACAGCTAATACAGGTGATGGAGTTGAAACAAATAGCCAAAGCAATTGGCTTTTCCCGTGTTAAACCAGAAGGAAAGCAAAATATTGTCTTAGAAACTCCGATGGGCGAACCTGCTTGGAATTTAATGGCAGAGAACCTCCCTAAGCACGTGCGATCGCGTTTTGTCTATGCGTCGAAAAAGGTAGTGGTGCGGGGTTTGGGTGTTTTGAAACCTAAGAAACAACTAGAAGATCTGATTGACTGGTTAGGCGCAATTCACAAAGCTTTACCAGAGTTGGAATTGGTTTAATGTTTCTCTCAAAGGGCTGCTTTTAATTATGCAGCGATCTATCGCTAACTAACAAGCTAAAAACATTATGGTCAACAAATCGTCAGAAACATAGAGAAAATAATGTTTGGCAAAGACGGTTTTGGGAACATACAATTTGTAGCGATCGCAATCTAGAAAATCACTTAAATTATATTCACTATAACCCTGTCAAACACGGCTTAGTTGATTGTCCTCATTTATGGCAATATTCTAGCTTTCATAATTGGGTAAAAAAAGAAGTTTATCCACAAGATTGGTGTTGTTGCTGTACCGATAATAAGGCTATTGTTCCCAATTTTAGTGGAATTACACCAGGAGAATAGTGAGCATTTCCCACGTTTTAACCCATAATTTGTCAAAACATAGCATGATATTTTGCTGCTAGGCGATCGCCGTAAGCACCGAGTTACAAAATTATCGGCACTTCAAAATGAATGCTACGGGGAATTTTGGGCAATAAAAGATGGAAGAGACTTTATTGCTAGAGATCCAGTTGCGCTACTTGGTCTTGTTCAAATTTGGGAAGAATATGGTGAAGAATGGCAGCGAAAAGGTCATGATTATGGAGATATTCAAGATGAGTTGGCAACGATTGCTTTTCCTGATGAACCGTATTCAGAACTTTCAGAAGAAAATTTTGCTCATATCGTTGATTATTGGTCTGAATTTTTCATTGCTGTAGATGCAAATCTTTCAAACCCAATTACCAAAAAAGATTTGTATGATTTTTTTACTAAGAGTATGTTTTAAAAATATAAAATATCGTTTAAAAGTCCCCTAAAGCTCGAAAATATGGGGAATTTTAAGTCTGATTCCTCCTAATGTTGGGGGGCAAGGGGGGCAGAATCGAGAACTAACTTGTATAAAAAATAACTTCTCAAACACCTTCTAAGCTTTCTATGTGAATAACGACATTATCTGCATATATAGAATAGATTAGATAGCTAAATCAAGATTCAAGCTGTAGATTAAGTCGGGTAAGGTTTGAGCCTCACGACTCGCCCCTCCCCTAAGAACCGTGCTTGACAGTTTTCCCATCACACGGCTCAAGCCATACTTCAAGCTTTGAACTTGGATTTGCTGTGTTCCTGCTTATGACACGCTGCGTGTAAGTGGATTAAATTCTCGATGTCGTTCGAGCCACCATCTTTCACAGGAATTATGTGATGGGTTTCTATTTCTTCACCATTAATTAGGAATTGACCACAATTTGGACATTTGTAGTTTTGATTTTTGGCTACTTGTTCGTATTTACTCCCTTTTGCCCAATGTAATTTGCCCTGTTTAGTATTGCGTTTTTCCCAGTAGTCATCCAATTCAGCATCAAAAGGGCTGTTAGTCCCTTTGACTTTTGTATGTCGGACAATTGGTGTTTTATCGATGCTATATAGATATAGAAGTACATTTCGTCCTTTTCTATCTTTTGTCATACAGCCAAATGTCCAGTCTCTACCGTTAATTACGTGGAAATATTTATTTTTAACCCATTTAAGTCTTCTTTTTTGATGCCTACGCTTGCACCAATTCCAGAGGTATTTCCATACCCGATACGATATGTATGAGAAGGTTTCTTTGCTAATTGCTCCCTGGTAATAATTAGCAAAACCTCGGAGAATAGGATTAAGCTTTCTGATTAGGACTTCTTGCTTGACTGTAGCCATTTTTTTAATCGTTTCCCCTAATCTTTTACAAAAGGCGAGAACCTTTTCCTTTTGGGGTTTGATCAATAATTTGCTCTTGTATTGCCTGACATTAAATCCTAAAAAGTTAAAGCCTTCATCTATATGAACTATGTTGGTTTTCTCCGTGCTGAGTTCGAGTCCGCGTTCTAATAACCATTGCTTGACTCTGGGTATGATGTCTTCGATTTCTTTGAGCGTTTTAGCCGTCAAGATGAAGTCATCAGCGTAGCGGACTATACCTAGTTTGTTATTCAAAGATTTGATTAGGTTTTCTAGCCCGTGTAACCCGATATTTGATAGTAAAGGGCTACAAATTCCTCCTTGGGGAGTGCCAGTATTTGTAGGGTAATGAGTCCCTTCATATACGTACCCAGCTTTCATCCATTCTGCTATCAAATTTTCACCTGGAGTGGATTTGATACTCTTGAGAATCGATTCGTGGGCAAGGTTATCAAAGCATCCTTTGATATCAGCGTCTAGAATCCATTTGCGTTTGCCCGACCTACTATTGTTGGTTAATTTGAATACCATTTCTATAGCATCGTGGCAGCTTCTGCCCACCCTAAAGCCGTAGGAATTTGGTTCAAAGATGGCTTCCCATTCTGGTTCTAGATAATTTTTGACTATGTTCTGTGCGACTCTATCCTTCACGGTTGGGATTCCAAGAGGACGTTTCTTGCCATTTAATTTGGGTATCAGAACCCGTCGGGTAGGATTTGCTTTTGGCATTTTCCACTCATTGACAAGTTTTACTCGACCTTCTGGAGTTTTTATAACCTCCCTATCTACTCCAGGCGTATTTTTGCCTTTATTTTCTTGAGTAATACGTCTTACAGAATCTAGTAGATTCGCGTAGCTTTTTAATAATAATTTCTGCAACCTTCTAAGTTGCTTCCATTGACCAAGTTTTCTAGCACGAAATATCCGACGTTGAAGATTTCTAATCAGCTTGTAGACTTTGACCCAGTTGACCTGACTCCAATCCACTAGCTGTTCCGCCTGTCCATTTACTCCGTAGAGTATCAAACTTCTCATTTGGTTCGATTTCAGGTTCGTTTTCTATTTCGTATATGACCCAAAAGAAGTCTGCTATTCCTTTCGGTCACGGGCAAAGTTTGAACCCGTATTCCACCCATTACAGGTGGACTTTCGCTTTTTCTTTCTTCCTTTATCCTTCAAGGGATTAAGTCTTTGTCACCTCAGACCTACTGATAATTCGACTGTCATCAGACCTTGTAGGACTTACCCTGTTGTATCGTTTCAGTTTCTATCGAAATGGGAGAGGATGGATATCTCTTTTGCGGTAGGAATATTGATTTCACAATTACACAATCCCACATTGTGTAATTCTACCTACTTACCGTTTTGGTTACAGTCTGTCAGGAGTCATTTGACTGTTTGTTAAATGACGCAATTTAATAGATATCTTAGACTATGTTCATCCTTCCATTCCTTTCCTTTAGCCCCGACACCAATTTGACCCTATCAGAGTCGGTTACATTCGTGATTCTGCTTATTCCCCGTTCGTTGCCTACTTGGTTCTGAATCCAACTTAAGATTAAGTTGTTTTACGCAAGGGCAGGAGGTGAAATTCTCCTGAGAGAATAGGTTCTCTATTCTGAAACGACCAGTTCAGGTCGCGCGTGGGACTTTAACCCACATCCAACTGTCAGTTCAGGTTACTTGCGGTTTTCTCTCCGCCATCACCTGGAAGCCTCTACTTCTTTATTTTCTAAAGCTTCGCATTACCAACGAATCGCACTTCACTATCTTATGAGATAGCAGACACCTTAAAACACATAAAAATAATGTCTGTTAAATCACCTCGATCGCTTTAACAGACATTATTCGTATCTCTACCGATTTAGTAAACAGTTTTTATCAACCAAATTCTTTACTCTAAGCAAAGCAAAGGGTATATTAGCTCAAAAAGCTTGAATCCATTCTTTGACTTCATATTCTGTCCAAATACCATTTTGCCAGTAGGGATCTGATTCCACTAATTTGCTTACGGTGGCTTCGTCATCAGCTTCGTAAATACCGAAAACTTTGGTGTTATCTTTGGTTGGACCTAGAGTAACTAATATTCCTTGCTCCTTTTGACTAGTCAAACCATCTAAATGCGCTTGACGGAAAGGGGTGCGTTTCTCCAGGGCGTTTTCACAGTAGCTCCCCCACATGACGTATTTCATTACTTTTTGATGTGCTTCTTGATAAATTTTGCTAATAATTCGTGAACAGTATACACCTCTGTAGAGGCTATGCTTACGTTCACTGCCTTCCACAGTAAAATAGCATTATTCGTCCTGCAAAAAAATTATAGTTTTTAATTCTTCAATCGTTTATGGAAAAGATTCTTCTCTGTACAGATGGTTCGGCATACTCCCAGGTAAGCTACGAATATGCAGCGTGGCTGGCTAAAAAAATGGATTTTGCGATTGAAGTTCTTTATGTAACTGATAGGCGGGCAGAAAAAGCCGTCCAGAATCCTGATTTTTCAGGGAATATCGGTATTGACTCTTATCAACAGCTATTAAAAGAATTAGTAAACATCGAAGCATCAAGAGCGAAAATAAATCATGAGAGAGCCAAGATAATTTTACAAGAAGCTAAAGCGTTTTTTAGCGATCGCAATATTGATCGAGTTAAATTGACCCATGAAACTGGTTTTTTAGTCGATCTATTCCATAAATTAGAAGAAGATAGCGATTTAGTTATTTTAGGCAAAAGAGGCGAACAGGCTGACTTTGCCACCGAACATTTAGGAGCAAATATGGAGCGCATAGTACGCTCTAGTAAAAAACCTTGTTTAGTTACTCCCAGAGAATTTCAGCCCGTTTATCGTGTTTTATTGGCTTATGACGGCGGTGAAAGCTGTCAAAGAGCTTTAGATTATTTAGCCAAGTTACCCGCCTTTAAAGACTTAGAGCTACATATTATTTGTGTAACTACAAAAAGCGAATCAAAAGCTAAAGAGATGTTAAAACAGGCTGATGATCGGGCAAAAATGGCTGGGTTCAATCCCAAATGCCAAGTTTTACTAGGAGATACAGAGCCAGAAATGGAAAAATATATCAAAGAACAATACATTGACTTACTATTAATGGGTGCTTATGGTCACAATCGTATTCGTCATCTAATAATTGGTAGCACCACCGCCCAAATGTTACGTAGCTCTCACATCCCTGTATGCTTATTTAGATAAGGTAATCACTCTATTGTAAACCGACAATTCTCCTGAGTCTTGAGTCCCAAAATTCAGGTAATCTAAAGACTAGAGAGTTGGTAAAGAAAGCTTTTATAAATATGGATATTAAAAACGGTTTTGTTGCTACGGTAGGAAACACTCCTTTGATTCGCCTCAATAGCTTTAGTGAAGAAACTGGGTGCGAAATACTTGGTAAAGCTGAGTTTCTTAATCCTGGTGGTTCGGTAAAAGATCGGGCTGCGCTTTATATTATCGAAGATGCGGAGAGAAAAGGACTACTAAAGCCAGGGGGGACGGTAGTTGAAGGTACGGCTGGTAATACAGGTATTGGTTTGGCTCACATCTGCAATGCTAAAGGTTATAAATGCCTGATTATTATTCCCGAAACTCAGTCTCAAGAAAAAATTGATACCTTAAAAACACTTGGTGCAGAAGTGCGTCTTGTTCCCGCCGTACCCTACAAAAATCCTAATAACTACGTCAAGGTGTCGGGACGGGTGGCAGCAGAAATGGACAATGCGATCTGGGCAAATCAGTTTGAAAACCCAGCCAATCGTAACGCCCACTACGAAACTACGGGGGCGGAAATTTGGGCGCAAACCGACGGTAAGGTTGACGGCTGGGTAGCTGCTACGGGTACGGGAGGTACTTATGCAGGGGTTGCGATGTATCTTAAAGACAAAAACTCTAATGTTCGCTGTGTTGTAGCAGATCCGATGGGTAGCGGTTTGTATAGCTACATTAAAACAGGAGAAATTAAACCCGAAGGTAAATCTATTACTGAAGGTATTGGTAACAGCCGTATCACGGGTAATATGGAAGGCGCACCTATAGACGATGCTATCCAAGTTGACGACCAAGAATGCGTCCGCGTCGTTTATCAATTACTCAACAAAGAAGGCTTATTTATGGGTGGTTCAGTAGGCATTAACGTCGGTTCTGCGATCGCATTAGCCCAGCAAATGGGTCCTGGTCATACTATTGTTACTGTACTCTGCGATGGAGGGGGAAGATATCAATCTCGTCTCTATAATCCTGAATGGTTGGCTTCTAAAGGGCTGGCAATTTAAACAATAATCTATTCTGCCATATAGCTACTTTTGTGAATGGGCATAGTTGCTTTGAGTAAAAGCACTAGCAGTTTCTAACTGCCAGCAATTATTGAACTAAAAACAAAATCTCGTAATATTAAAAAGACATATAGTCGTTTCTTATGATTTTTTCACTATTATTTTGGTCAACAAACGGCAGTTAATTTTATATAAAAGTTTTATATAAAAGTCAAATTTGATTTTGGCGTTAGCTCCACAATTTAGAGCTAACGCGCTTGCTTCTAAGAAGGTAAATTATCGGTCAATAACTGCTTTTAAAAATAGCTTTCTAACTTGACGACCATTAGGATTAATACTGTCAGACTCGTCTTTTTCTTCTTTCTCATTACGCTTGTAATTTATATAGTCTTTTACGTCTTCTAATGCTGTTGCCAATAACATTATTATCGAAGCATTTGATTTAGATAATTGATAATTAAAACGTTCAAACCAAGTCTTACCAATTATTTGTTCGATCAAAGAAATTTGATTTCTAGAAAGTTCCTTATCTCCTTTTCCTACTGATTTGAGATTAATAGGATTTGTCACACCTTCTTTCCAGGGTTCTCCTACAACATACTCTTGCGATTTCTTATAAAAATTAAATATCGCATCTTCAAAAGGTTCATCTATAAAATTGAGGAGTCTTTTAATCTCTGATTCTGGAGAAGAAACCAAGTCTTCGTAGCGTATCTCCGTATAAGAATTTTTATGCTTGGCTGCAAATTTTCGACCGTATAAAACATCAATTTTCCATTTAAAAGCATTAATAATAATAGAATTTGGCGACCAAGGCACTCTGATCTTGGAAGCGATAACGTCTTTAGGATTGCGAACTATGTGAATTATTTTAGCTTTGGGGAAAATTTGCAATAATTCTTCTAAATATCTAACGTTCATTGTGGTTTTATCTCCCCACCGCGTAGCTTTCTCTATTTCACCATACTCTTCTAGTAGATATTTATAAAAGGTTTCATAGTTGGCAGTCTTATCTTTTTTGAGTTTAGTTTTAACTTTATCAAAAAGAGCTTCATAATCTGGTAGATAATATACAGTTTTTATTTTCGTTAGTAATTGAAAAAAATCATCTATATTTTCGTCGCTATCCAAATTAGGAACTGAACTTTTCAAATCGCTAATTGGATTGAAAAAGTGAACTTCGCCATATATAGCTATATTAGAGTGATTGTTCAAAATCATCTGTAGTAATGTCGTTCCTGATCGAGCATGACCAACAACAAAAACAGGCGATACATCATCAAATTTTTGCAAGTCCATAAATTATTTTGGATTAACAAACCACTATATTTCACCATAAATTTATCATGGTTAAGGTTACAAAAATCCTTGCATCCACAATAATATTTATTCATCATCGTGTTGGGTATCGCATTTTACTTTTGTCAATTGAATTGCAAAAATTAAAATACGATCGCGTAGTTTCTAAGCTTTATTACAAGCCATTTTTAAAAGGGTTCAATTCGCGATCGCTTTCTTGATGCGCGTTCCCTTGCGAGACAGCGCGTTGTGGGGGTTCCCAAGGCGCGTTTTATACGGTCACGTTTTGAGTAAGAGTATTCTTACTCAAAAGCTGACCTTGTAA
>ENA-ORXT01004619-ORXT01004619.1-marine-metagenome-genome-assembly--contig:-NODE-4619-length-14091-cov-7.959755_pt1 | contig 14091 bp, 17 predicted proteins | sample MGYA00237868_ERZ511482 | MGnify/ENA metagenome assembly ERZ511482 | reverse complement strand
GTCCCTCTGCTCGGGCGCTCACCTCTGCCCCCCGCCCCCCCGAAAACGTACTGGCTTTGCGACGCGAGCAGCCGCGCCCGCCGCAACGCCGCGACGCGCCCCCGCCACGCCCCCCGCGTCGTCTCAAGCGCCGCCGCGGCTTCTGTGATCGCCTCCTCCACACCCCGCCCGGTCAGAGGAGCCCTAACGCGGGCGGCGGGAGGCCGATATCCTCCGCTATCAGCACCGCTGCCCCGTGCGGGAGGTGTGCCGCGAACAACGGCGCCTCGTCATCGTCATGGGGCCATGTCGGCCGAGATCGGGGGCCCGGCGGGGGAGGTGGCGGCAGGAGGGGAGGGGCGCCCCCCGATCGCCGTGCCGCCAGGGAGGCTCTGCCAAGGCGATCGTCGATTGAATGGCTCAGGCGGCGGTTTTGATCGGTGATCCAGGCAACCATGATACTTGCCTCGAACAAGACTAGGTTTACACGGGGGCAGCGTCTCGTGCAACTGGCGGCATTGTCAACAGAAGGAGGGGTCTGGGTCTGCATGTAGTGCCGACAAAAAAGAGGCGGGAACAATTTGTGCAAGCCCGGGCCTGACCCACATAGCACCCAATCAGCCCGCGAGCGTTGGCATGGCCGAGCTGTTGACATCTTCTCGGATGTCAAGGGAGGAGCTGTGCGGCCCTGGACACATCGTGCTCTGTGTCCACAGATGCGATCAACGGCGTCGCAGGTCCAACAGACAGCAATGATGCCAATGCCGGATCTGTAGGCCACCCCCCCCCCTTCATCAACCCAACAGTGGTGCACAGCACTCCGTCAAATCGTCCCTCTCGGGGAAAAATCATGGTTGATCAGAACCAAAGAATACACGACAATCTTGAGAACCTTTATGGGTTTTTGACTCGCCAGTGTCAACTGTGCTGTCAGATCCGCCGGACTGGTTTGAGACAGCCATCTTCATCTGACTCGCTCATCATGTGGAAAAACCAGTCTTAGAACACGTCAACCACTGATCACAGGGTATGAGCAAGATCGCAGTAGAAACGTCTGGCACACACCAGAACGCGACATGAGCACAATACCAATGTACTGTCTTTCGGCACCATGGTATTCGAGTGTGGTTGTCTAATGTGCTCCCGACGCTCTGGTCCATGTCTACCCCGTTCGCCATACATGCGCCCCAAGCCCACACGTCGTCGCCGCCACGGCTAACAGGTCGTCGCACCCCCACGTCCACAAGTTGTAGCCTCCCAGCGCGCGGGGTGTCGCCACCCTTCGCCCGCCGGTACTGGCCAGCCCTCACCCGCAAGTGGTGGCCACCCCTGGCCCCCAACGAGTCGACGCCCCCCGCCCACAGGTCGTCGACACCCCCCTCTCATGTGTTGGTGCCGCCCAACGCCCACAATTTGTAGCCGCCCAGCGCGCGGGGTGTCGCCACCCTTCGCCCGCCGGTACTGGCCAGCCCTCACCCGCACGTGATGGCCACCCCTGGACCCCAACGAGTCCACGCCCCCCGCCTATAGGTCGTCGTCGACACCCCCCGTCCGCAGGTCGTCGACGCCCCACTCCAACAAGTTGTAGCCGCCCAGCGCGCGGGGTGACGCCACCACCCGCCCGCCGGTGTTGGCCAGTCCCCGTCCACAGGTGATTACCACCCCCAGCCCGTGACACATCATCGTCGCCACCTTTCCTCAGGTTCAGGGAATGCTACGCTATGCCCCCCCCCACCAGCAACACCCGCGTTCGCAACATCCACCTCTTCCATCCCCCTTGTCGCACCTGCCGCACCAAAGAAACCCCACGAAAACACGTCACGTCAATGGCCACCCGGAGCGAACGAGCAGAAGCGGGTGGTCGTCTTGGACGGAAAGCGGCGGTAGACGAGCAGAGTAGCTCGCCCTCTGCATGCCTTGTTTGCTTGGAACATGCCCGGGCGTGCACGCGGCGCACAACGGCCGACCGCGTGCGAAGGATCTGAGTGCAAGTGGGTGGACGGTTCCGAAAAGATTTCAGCGTCCCTGTCTATTGGCAAGGTAGCCCCAGATCTGTGAAGGTCCAGGCCGGAAGCTGGAGACTGGCAATCTGGCGACTGGCGAAGTGGCGAAGTTTCCTAGCGCTTTGCAGAAGCACCACGCCAGCTAACGACTGGAGAAGCACCTCTGACCTCGCGTGTTCTATCGAATTTACTCGACGCCGACGTCCCTACAATCACCATCAACGTTTCTTCATTGCATGGGCGGGCTATTGGCAGGGTTGAACAGCAGAAAAAACTGGGAAGAGAGACTAAACCAGGCACTCACCCGCTACGAGGTGGATACCCCTGCCTCCTCCCGTACAAAGTCCACACGTTCATGTCACCGTGTACTACCCTGCCAGTTGCAGTTGCTTGGCAGTCGTCAGTGCAATTGTGCAGGGCCAATGCGCGACGAACACTCGGACCGAAGCGCAACAATAGAGCCCGCGTGGCGTCGACAGCGTGGAATCCCGCACCATCGACGGCTTGGAATGGCCGCACAACAGCTCCCACGCAACACGCGGGCGAAGTGAACAAACCCACGACGCGAAAAAACGATACATGTACTCCCGGCATCCTCTCGTCGCCGCTGCGCACGACGTCGACCACGTCCATGCCAGCATCGCTGACGACAAGTACGGCCACAGCGTCCCCGACTGCCACTTTGTCGGCAGTGCCACGCCTGCACCGCAATCGCCAGCTCACGCTACTGCCAGGAGGCAGGCAGGCAGACAGCACGTCTGACGCCTCTGTCGGTACCCTCTCGTCGAGTCGGGGACCGACAGTCCAAGGGGGCGACGGCATCGTCCATAGAGGAAGCGCCTGGCGAAAGAGATGACGCAGGGAGCGGTGCTCGAGCCAGGCGCGGGGCACACCAAAAACCGTGGGGTCAAGGGCAATGCGTGAGATGATCTCGTGGTCGACCATCACCGTCATGGCGCGCAGGGAATCGTCTCTGCCGTTCCCTGTCCGTATGGCGTGCTTGGCCTCTTTGTGCGTCCCTTCAAACAGCATCTCCATGGTGTCACGCACGTGGCCCATCACTGGCAGCGTGTGCTGGACGACCTCGCTCATCCGATGAATGTTGGGCACGTCAACGACCTCGAGGATGACGGCACAATCAGGACGCAAGCACATCGCACGAAAAGCGGCCAAGAACTCAGACACACCTCGAGTCACTGCCGCAGTGTCCTCGTCACGTCGTAGGCACGCGGCCTCACCGTCCAGCTCCAGACGTGGGTAGAAAAAGGCAACGCACACAATTTCGTGGAGTAGTTGCAGCAGCCGGACGGCTTCGCCCAGCGGAGAGGAGCAGGCGCCGTCCTCGTCTCCACTTGCCGTCCTGAGCAGCTGTCCAGCAATTCCTCGGCGACAGGCATGGGGTGCAACCGTGAGCACAGCAGCCCACTCCGAAACGCCCAAACCGTTCACCAGCGTCTTCTTTTTCGCGGGATTGTAGACATTGGTACATGGAAGGCCGGCGTGGGCCAGAGCGTCCCGCAAGGAGCACGAAAGCGTGGGTCGCGCGTCCTTAGGCAACAAGAGAAAAATGGATTGTACAAGCTTTTTTGTGAGCCCGAGGAACAACAAATGGTCAGGAGACGGTACAACACTGCGGTGGCCGTCCCACATGCCATCGGGCAGACGTCGTGCCCAGGTGTGAAACACACTCTTGTCGCTGTCAGCTCGGAGCCCGAGCCAATAGAGTCCCGCCTCCTCATGGCTCATACTCGACTCGTGCTCCAAGCGAAACACAGGTGGTGCTCTTACCGGAGGGTCGGTGCCGTGCATGCTCCCCGACGACATCGCTACAGCGCAAAATAGAGAGACAGAGCTGCTATGGCAGGAAAGAGGGGTGCGGAACAACAACAGGTGTGTCTCGAGAAGTGCCCTCGGTGATAGAGAACAGCAACAGAAGGGGGAAGGAGAGACCCTCCGTACCAGAGTCCACGGACATGCAGGATGCGGTGTGTCACCGTCACGCAGCCGGCTGTCCTCGCAGTGGACGTCTGGCAGAGCGCCACAAGACACGACACACTTTGGAGCGGCGGCATCCGCCTCCCACGTTAGGGTGGCGACCGGGCCGACGCGATGTGCTTTCAGTGGCTGACAGAGCGCGATCCAATCAGCACAGCATTTACAGGCGTCGTGCGTACACAAATTTGACTGTGGGCACGACCGCCAGGCTCGTGACCAGTCGCCCCACGTAGAGCGTTTTCGATACCGTCCACACGCCAGTCCCAACACTTGGAAACGTGTGACGTATCTCGGGTGCGGTCAACACCACCGCCCTGTCTTCTTTCACTCCGCCCTTGCTCCTCTTTCCCTGAACGATCACCAGGCCATGGCTAAACGCCCGTGTCTCGAGGCGGAAGATGCCTCTTGCCGTTCCGATGGCTGTGCTCAGCCGGCGGAGCTCGACACCCTGCGGACGGGATACGCCGAACTAAGCCAGCGTGTCGCGGCTCTTGAGCAACGGGGTGCTCTGTTCGCCACCATCGATGAGAAGGTCACCCTCGCGTGCACTTGGCTCGCCTCGTGGAGTACGAGCCCAGCTCCGTTGCAGTGGCTGCACGCCCTCGCCGGCTTCGACACGCTGATGGCCGGCCGCAGTCTTCAAGCTGTTGTGCGTAGCCGCCTACTGGAGCGCGTTCAGTCGCGCCCGCCTTCCCGCACTCGGCGAGCACGCAACAAGAATGAGTTGCGGCTCGAAGTGGACAGCAGCCGCGGTGCTTTCGACCAAATGGTCAAGCTGGCGAATGCACAAGTGACGGTCAGTGCGACAGGGTCATCTCGCGTGACACTTGCGGTGTCGTTTGATCACCCACGCGCTCTTCTTGTCGCCATCGACCTCCCCCTCCATCTGCACCAGTCCGTGCTAGTCGGGACGTTTCGCAAAAAGCACCATGACGTGGTCAGCCGCGTGATTGTTGAGCAGTGCGTGTCGTCCTCGGGCGGCAAGGTGTACATCCTGGAGCGCTCTGTCACAGCCGGGCAAGTGGCCGTCGCCATGCGCAGTACCGAGGACTTTGACACCAACCGCATGTCCTTCAAGCATCCCCTACAACGGCGCGAGCTGCCTGCAAGCTCGTTGCCAGCAATGTCAGTCCCTGGTGCAACTTCCATTTTGTGGCGTTCAAGCAGTGTGAGCATGAGGTGCGAAGAGAACCCAATGCTTATGTGCGGCAAGCTCATCGTCTCTTTGCCGACAGTTACTTTTGAGGGAGATGCCAGAGACTTAGCTGTTTTTATGTAAATCACGACTGACTGCCACCCCCAAAACCTGCAGCCCTCTGCACTATGAAGCTCACCTAAACCTCCGCGCGACGTGGGAATGGAAGCACAAGCATGCTCACCCCCCCCAATGTAGCGAGCAGGTTGAACGCGTTACGGACGGTCCCCACAGCGGCGGCCATCACCGCAGCATCGTCATGTACGGTGCCACAATCGACCAAACACTCGTTGGCCGCGACGGCCACGGTGGCAGCGGCGGCAGCGGAGCAAGATGGCGCCACCGGCGCCATCGACACGTGTAGATCCGGTCGGTGGGACACAGTAACCGCCACGGCCCTCAGCGCGTCGCCGCTAGTGCACTGAATTCATGCTTCCCTTCAGAGATGGGAAGAGACGCAGGTGTATCAGAAGAGGAGGAGGCATAGAAGAGCATGGGACCGTGTACTACGTGATGGGGGTTACAGCACATGAGAGATGGCGGTGGCAACGAAATTTGTCGGTTCGGTGGGATCAAGGCCAGCTCGACGCCTCTGTGGCGTGTCCCCCTCGCTCAGCGACCACTGAAAGAATCGATTGGCGCCGGATACTTGAGACGCTAGCGTTACAGTAGCCTGCCAATCGATTCAGCTGCGCGTCAACGGCGTCGTACTACTTGGCCCCCAGAGAAGATCGTGGGCCCATCTTATTGGTCCCTCACACTGCAAGGTCCTCTGTCCACGAGCCTTGAATTGGCGTGGCCACCCAGGGCGGAGGCGAGCCTGCTTGGGAATGCAGCTGTGGGCGGCGTGCTAGCAGCGCTAGAGGCTGCGTTGACGCAGCGGGACGACTGGCGAGGTCGAAAGGTCTCCGGGAAGAGGGGGAGTGGTGGGCGGCCACCTTGTGCCACGCATTTGTGGTGGGGCGCCCACGCGGATGCAAGGCCAGTCTCAGCGCTCTGAGGGAGGCGGGGAGGATTGGTACCCTGAGATGCTTCCACCTTGAGGCGGCCATCCCCCGCGACGCGCTTGCTGCTGGTCACAGCGCTCGGTACGGGGCGAGGGGCACGGTCCTTGCGCTTGGTGCGCGGGGGTAACGGTTGAGAACAAGAGGAGCTTTCGCGTCGAGCGGGCCGACTCATGAGTGGGACGCACATGTGCTGCACCGCGCGTGCTTGTTCTTCGTGCGACGTGCGGCTGCCTAACGCGTGTCAACAGACACCCGAGACCGGTCTCTGCTTCGCTACCCCCTCGGCAATCCTCCGATCGACCAGCTCTCACCAACCCCGTCCTCGCTTCTTTGTTCATTCTCCCCTCGCCGCTCCCTGACTCAATTTTGCTGGCGTCCATACAACTTCCACCAACCAACGCAGCCCCCCCTCCTCCGTTTTACCACTTTGGTTATCGGTGCTCCATCCCGTTCGTCATGCGGGGCGTAGCTCTCCACGGCTCGAGCACCACGGCCACCCGGAAGCGCAAGGGTCGTGCAGGCGGGGTCGATGCCCCTTCTTCCCCAACGCGCCGCCGCCAAGATGAGCGCGCCCGCGGCGTCGGCGGAGAGCCGGCCGGTGGAGGCCTTGACGCACCCGCCCATGCCGTCCGGCCGCCCAACGAAATTCGTGGTTTCGATGGCGGTGTCGGTGTCCAAGACCGTGGTGACCTCCGTATGCCTGCCCGCCGCGCTGACAGCGCTGGTGCGCGTGGTGGTGTTGGCGAGGGCCCTGCTGTCCGTCACACTACTGGTGTAGGCGCAGATGGTACCGGCGCAGGTGCTCGTGGGAGCGGTGGCGGCACTGCCGGCGGCGCCGGTGCGCGTGATGGCTCCGGTGGCGACGCCTCCGCTGAGAACGTTGGCGCCGGTGTCGGTCCCATTCAGGGAGGCGTGCGGGCAAGCGGCGGCAGCGGTGCGGGCTTGGACGGGTCCGATTCCGGATCCGAAAACAATCGGGCGGTCTCCATTACGACTATTCGAGCTCTGTTTGTCGCAGAGCTTGAGCAGTACCGGCAGTCTATCGACCGCATCGGCGCCAAGCTGGACAAGGTGGAGACTCTGGTGACGCAAGCGCGCGGACCTGCGGCTGCGCCTCCACCCAAGCCGTGGGCTGAGCGCCACATGACGGCAGTGCGAGCCGAGGCGGCGCGTGTCCTTGACGGCACTATGATCAAGGAAGAAGCCGCCAAGTGCATGCAGTCCCTCATCGCAGAGCTCATGAAGGACAAAAGCGCGGAGGGCGACTGCCTGGCCCCCTTTTTCCCGCCGCATCGCAAGAGGGACGCGGCCAAGTCGTTCACGGTCGCCAAGAACACCGTGTTTCTACACGCTCTGGCGCAGCGGCTGGTGATGCGCCTCCAGGGGCGGTCCGTGCCCGAGCTGCTCGTCGATGGCATCCAGACAGTCAACAAGAAGACGCTCGGAGTGGTGCTCAAGGGTATCATCTCGGTCATGCGGACGACTCTCAACGATGGTCGTTCGTACGCTCGGCAGTGGTGGTGGGAGGAGGTGGGCTTCTTCGCCTTCCACAGCTCGCCCAAAGTCTACATTAAGCTGCTCTTTCCGGACGCTGAGACGCCAACCAAGACCACAGCCGTCGGCTCTAACTTTTTCAAGTACGAGACGGCACGATTGGCGTCGCCCAGTGGCATGACGTCCGCGCCCTCCCCTCGGCCTGAGGTACCTCGGGTCCGGCGCAAGGGCATGGCCGGGGCTTCCACGGCACCGGCGGCCTCTCCACCACCGTCATTATCGGGCACGCAACCTAGCGCTGCCACACCTGGCGCCGGCGTGAGCGACGAGAACCAAGTGGTCGAGCAGGGGTGCCTGTATGAGGCAGCAGGCACGCTGTTGTACCATCTTAGTGGTCGTACAAGCCACAAGTGGTCACGCACGGCCATCTTCTCTGTTGCAAAGTGCCTCCACAAGATGGTGCAAGAGCCGCGGGAGCAATGGGCGTCGCAGCAGGCCCTCATCAACCTTTCCCGGGACGAGCGGAACAAGCCCTGCCAATGGTGGCTGCTGCTGCCCATGCTGACCACAATTTCCAAGATCAACCGGCGGATGTGTGTCCTCGAGAGTGCCTCGAATGAGGTGGGCGACTGCGCGGACGGGCAAGACGCGGCGCTGCACGCAGCGGCGGTTGCAGATGCGGATGATGACGACGAGGATGAGTCGGGATCTGACTCTGACTTGGACGGCTCGAGTTCGGATGGAGATTGAGTGTCATTGTCTGCGAATGTTTTCGTGTCCAGACGACCGATGTATGTTATGGTTCGCCCTCGAGATCTTTCTCATTTTTTGCCTTTTCTTGGAATCGGCCAGCGAACAGGTTTCGGCGGCTGCGGGAACCCGCCGCACGTCGGTTTTCTTGCGCGCGCGCGATCGTCGCGTGGCGGCGGCGGCGTGTCGGGGGGACGGGTATCTGAGGAGGGCGACGGCGACGCTGCCGCGGCCGCACAAGGCCGCCCCCCCGCTGATCGGCGTGCTGCCGCCGGGCGCCGCCGCCACAGCGTGGCGGCGCTGTTCTCCGCGCCCGCGTCCGTCGCGTCGGGGTTGTGCTGCAGAGCGGATGGCGCGGCATGGGTGGTGCCCGCGCACCCCAGATGAGGCGGCAGACGGCGGCGCACGACGAGCGGGTGGGCGGTCACGGTGCGGCGGCGGCGGCGGCGGCGGCGGCGGCGGCGGCGGCGGCGTCGGCGGGTGGGTGGGACGAGTCTCTGGTCGGGGTGGCGGGTGGGGGGGATGGGTCCCTGATGGGGGTGGCGGCGGCTGCCGCCGCGGCCGCCGAGGCCGCCCGCCCGCTGGTAGGTGTCCTGCCGCCGGGAGCTGCCGCCGCCGCCTCCCCCGCCGTGTTGGCGCTGAGGTGGGCAGCGGCCGCCCTTCTCGGAACGCTCCTCGCGGCGGCGTGAGGTCGCGGCGACAGCCGCAGCAGCGACGGCGGCGGCGGCGGCGTCGGTGGCGTCGGGGTGCCCACCCCCCCACCTAGCACGAGGTGGCGGTGACAGCCTGCAGCAGCGACGGCGGCGGCGGCGGCGGCGGCGGGCGCGGCTCGATGCCCACCCCCCCCGCTAACGCGAGGTGGCCGCGACAGCCGCAGCAACGACGGCGGCGGCGGCGACGGCGGCGGCAGCAGCGGTTGCCGCTCGGCGCCCCCCCCCCCCCCCCCCCCCCCCCCCCCCCCCCCCCCCCCCCCCCCCTCCCCCCCCAGCACCGTGTTGGTGCTGGGGGGGGCGACGCGGCGGCGGAGGTGACCGCCCCCGACATCGCCGGACGCGCCGTCGAGATGCGCCTCGTGGGCCTGCGCCGGTTGCTCGCCTGCCACGGGCAGGAAGCCCCCCTCCGTGTCGGCATTGTCTTGCACGGACCGGCGGTCGAGCTGCAGCAGCGCTGCCTGCCGCTCGTTCTACTTGACGGCGTGCCGGTGGCGGGAGCAGAGTGGGATGTCGGGCAGGGGCAGGGGGGGAGGGGGGGGGGGGGGGGGGGGGGGGGGGGGGGGGGGGGGGGGGGGGGGGGGGGGGGGGGGGACCTGGGCCCCGCCGCCGCCGCCGCCGTCGCCGCGGGCGCGGGGTTGTGACGGTGGCGGAGGGCGCCGTCGCTGCCGCCGCCAGGCACGGCGTTGAGTGCGGCGGCCATGGTGGCGGTGGTCGCCGCTACTCCTACGACTCTGGGGCACGCCCCCACCGGCGGCACTGCGGCTACCGCGGCCCCTAGCGTGGGGGAGACACCCCCCGCGGCGGGGCTGCTGCCGACGGGGCGGCAGAAAACGGCGGCGGGCAACCTTTGTCGGGCCTGCTGCTTATGTCGGCGGTCGCCGGATCGCCGACGGCGGCGGCGATTTTGGCCGGCGCCTGGTGCTGAGCTGCGCGCACCCGGTCGACCCGCTGGCGGTTGGGGAGGTTGCAACAGGGGGTAGAGCTGAATCTTATTGTTTGTCCTCCATGTTTCTTTGTGCTTTCGTATTTCCTTTGGAACAGGCCGGCAAACGAATATTGATTGACATATTTTTTATTGCCATTTCCTCCCCCCGATACCTCCCTCTCTTGCCACCCCTGCCTCTACGTATCACTCGCTGGAGTTTTAGCTACAGCTTAACACCCTCGAGACGCTGACGGACGGCCTCGACAATGGCCAACGTTCCTGCTGAGGTACGACCCATGCCGGTGTCTTGCGAGCCACCGTCTTGTCCATACTGGCTCCCCTCCTGCCCGGGAAGGGCGTAGCGGCACAGAGGACACGGAGCACGTGCGCCATGGCCGCGCATGTGGCTTGTGTGGCTCACTTGCACGTAGTCGCCGACATAAAAGGCGACATCAGCGAACACACGAAGAGGCCGTCCTTCTGGGTCCGTCACTGGCCACCCGGATGTTGCCCCTTGCACTAGATCGTCCGTTATGGCGACTAGGACGGCGTCCGAGTCCACCCCGGCAGGAGCCACCGACAAACGTCGCACAGCGTGCCGACTAGTCCGACAGCGAAATAGACAGGACGCATAGCTCATGTATACCCCGCCAGAAGATGCGTTCCTTCCCTGTCGGGAGACAAACCCATCAGAGAAGAAAATGAGGGAGACAGTGAGTGTTCCCTCACCCGATAGCCGACGAACCGGCAGCGGGGGATCCTCGCGCGGTGCACAATGCTCAGAGCAGGGGCTAGGGTAAACACCCGTCACACGCACATTGCAGTTGTCGTCACTACCAGCAGGTGCCCAGGCCATGGATCCAAAATCCTTAACTCGCCAGTGGCGGAGAACCAGTCGGCCGAGTCCTTGCGGCTGCGCTGACCCGTCACGTGCTCCGTGGATGACAACCACGATGTCACCAGCGTGGATGCCGGGACCCGGCTCCACACCATGCTGTTTATCGGCAAAGGTGGCTTTGCCGACACAGACTTGGTGCAGGTCGCAGTCGTCAGAGGTACAAATGTCGATCAAGTCGCCGGTTTTGAACTCAAAGCCGTCGACAAAGAAGCGGTTGACCACAGGCCCGCTCCGCAAAGCGCCAGCCCTGTCCTTGAAGAAGGTCGAGTCGACAAACTCCGGGTGAAGCTCGCGCTCCACCTCGTCGCGACTATCCGCCTCGCACAACCGGCGGTAGGTCCCCTCAAACCGACAATCTCTAGCGAGATGGTCGCTCGGAAGAACGACTAGCAGGTCGGTGCCCGCTCCCACGAGCCCCGGTGCGACAGGTATCTTGCGCAGAGGCAGGCCCCAATTCTTGCGCACTCTCGGGATCACTACGTCATGCAAGTGGGACAGTGAAGGTGGGGGCGGCTCGGCAGGATGCATGTCCATCTGGAATGATCGGTAGAGGTTGTATGCGTCCTCACTCACACCGCGCTGGCCACGCAAGAAGAAGTAGGAGAAGAACTCGACATAGTTCTCAAACACTACCGCAGTCCCGGCCGGGGTGATCGGCGGATCACGGGGCCCAGGAGGATTGAATTCGTCTTGGCCGGGATGGGCACCCCCCTCCCCACTGTCATCACTTGCGTTGACCTCCACCGCTACGCGCTCGTCCTCCGAATCATCAGACCCGAAGTAATTGGACGCATCGCTCCCAAAGTGCCCCTCTTCGTCCTCCGCACCGTTCTCGCTGCATCCCGTGAGCAGGTTTCCTGGGTCGGAATTGGTTGAGGAAGCCGCACTGCTACGCGACGACGCGCTCTCCGTTCCTGCAGTGGCACCACCAGCTGGTAGACCGGCACCCACGATGATTGGTCGCCTGCGCTTGCTCGGCCGTGGGGACGAGTCCTCCACCACAGGTGGATGTGACAATTGGTTGTTGTAACTGCCCAGTGGCGACCGGGGGGTTGGGCCAACCGGCGGTAGAGGGACAGATCCTTGTGTACGAGGCGCGCTGGAGCCTGCTGCAGGAGGCATGTCAAACATGGGTGTTAAAGCTACTGGTGCTTGGCCGGTCACCGTGAGAGCCTCCGACGCATCCTCAAGCCGTCGTACGAACTTGACTTTCTGTGGACCGCCACTGGGGCGGATGGCTCTGCCGCCAGGCATTCTACAGTGTGCACAGATGGAAAGCGTTTAAGGAACGAGCAAGGAAAGAACGAGGATCTACGATCAGCGACGGTGATCTCAGTGGACTGCTCTCTCTGTGGCCGGCGGACCCTCGGCACCCTCGTCACTCCGGAACCACGAAATGACCTGTTGCACTCTCATCTCTCCTCGTCGTACCTTGAACAGTGCTGGACGCAACCACAAATGCGGTGTGTGGAGGCGCTCAGGGGCGCAGCGGTCAGTGGCGTCCACAAGTACGAGGGGCACGAGAGAGTCCAACATGAATAGCAGCAGCTGGGGGAGTGTGGGGAGAGAGATGCCTCAGCCCGCGTTGGCCGAGGGCGCTAGCGTCGGTGCGATGTCTCCAAGACAGTGGGGACAAGTCGAGTGCACCCGGGGGGGGGGACAGAAGCACAGCTGGAGCGCGGTGCCGAGACAGCACAGGGCGCGCGCAATGACTCGTCTGTGTCAGCAATCAGCTGGGGCTGGTGGTGAGCCCCTCGCGCATCTGACACCGACCCGTCGGTGGACAACAAATATCATCCCACAAAGATGTCTGGACGATGAATTTCGAGCAAAGATGTAAAATTCCATCGTGGCGACGGTTCTGCGGAGTGCTGTGTGGTCAGCAGTGCCGGCGCTTCCCCTGAAAGTCCCGCACGAAACCGGCCACATGACACGTGCCCTTGTCACCCGTGAAACTCACATCGAGGCCGCCTTGGCGGGACCGCCGCGCCCAATGGCGGGACCGTCGATGGCGCGCGAATGCATGGATCGAGAGGCCAAGGAGCACGACCGATCGAGGCTGTGATGGGCGAATCTGATTGGGCGCTATGCCACTTGCGGCGAAATGGAACAGACCCGAGGCCCTTGGGCACCACTGGCAGCCACAGCGGGTGGCGGCCCAATCACGCCGTCAGCAAGACGCCTCCGCTTGTCGACGAAGGGGGTTGGGTGGAGTCGGTGCGGCGCCTGAAACGGACCAGCAACAGCCGGGGGGCGCCACGTCGTGCGGCCAACCGCCACTGGTCACCCTGACGGCCGCATCGGCGGCTGCAGGTACAAGGAGCCCCCTGTGCAGCAGGCGCACCCCCCCTCCCACGCGGCCAAAAAAAGGGGATTCGCGCAGCGCCCAGCCCGCCGATGGCGGGCCGTGCGTCCACTCTTGTTGCTGGGACACGTCTGGGGAGCCTCCCAGAGGCGGCTTTTTGGTCCGCGCCCGTGGCCGCAGTCCCCCCCCAGGCGCCCGCCTCTTGGCGGCCGAGCCACACCCCCGCCGATCCGTTCCATCCCCCGCCCCAACCCGTTCCAAACCCCACTTGGCGCGCGCGTCGTCTGGGGCGGCACAGCCGCTCCAGGGCGGCACAGCCGCTCTCATGGAGAGGGGCGATGCGGGTGGGGTGGAGTCGGGGGGGCGCTTCGCTTGCGCGCTCCGCCGCCCACCCCACCGCGACGGGCGACCGGGCGACGCACGCGCATGCGCCGCACCCCATCGGCCGCTCCACGCCACGCCACTCAAACTCCGGTGGCAGCGCGGCGGCCTGCGCGTCTGAGGCAACAGGCTGCGCTGCGGGAAGGGCGCCGCGCACGCCGTGCAGAGTGGAAGCACCCGCGGTGGCGCGCGCCCCGACGGACGACTGGCGGGCCTCCTCGGTCGCCCCAGCGGTGGCGCCCATCCCCCCTCCCGCCCTTGCCGCCGTCGGCATTCCACCACCGTTTGTCGCGCGCGGCCGCCCCCACGGCCGCCGCGTTTGGCTGGCATCCACCCCCCCCCCCCGCCCCCCCCCCCCCCCCCCCCCCCTCCCCCCCCCCCCCCCCCCCCCCCCCTCACCCCCCCCCTCCGCCCCCCCCCCCCCCCCCAAACCCCGCCCCCCCCCC
>ENA-ORXT01004617-ORXT01004617.1-marine-metagenome-genome-assembly--contig:-NODE-4617-length-14092-cov-4.247806_pt1 | contig 14092 bp, 11 predicted proteins | sample MGYA00237868_ERZ511482 | MGnify/ENA metagenome assembly ERZ511482 | reverse complement strand
CCTGTATGCTGTCCGCTGAATGCTGGTTTAGGAGTTGAGACGGGTAGATTCAGCTCGTCCGTGCATTTGGTTATACATACTATTGTAATTGTCTTCATTGCGCGGAGCGCAATGAGTCCGTACACGCGCGGGAGCGCGTGGTGACCGAACCCTGCCCTCAAACAGTCATTGCACCTGCGGTCTCGCCCAAATCCCTCCTAAAAAACTATCTTGCACCCATGAAAGCCATCATCCCCGTCGCGGGCAAGGGCGTGCGCCTGCGCCCGCTTACGTATACCCAGCCGAAACCACTCATTCCGGTGGCCGGCAAGCCCATCATCAGCTTCATTATGGAGCAGCTGATTGAGCTTGGCGTGGAAGATTTTATTTTTATTATCGGATATCTCGGCGAAAAAATCCGGGAGTACATTGAGCGCACCTATCCTGAACTGAGTACGACCTTTGTGACCCAGGAAGACCGTATGGGCAGCGCCCACGCCATCTGGCTGGCCCGCGATCATTATGCCGATGCCGACGAGCTGATCATCTTCTTTGGCGACGCCATCATTGACGCTGATCTTGAAGCTTTCCGCGACAGTAATGTAAGCTGTTTAGGTGTGAAAATTGTCGATGATCCCCGCAAGTTTGGCGTGGTGGAAAAAGACGAGGACGGACGCATCCGGGGCCTCATCGAAAAACCGAAAATTCCTAAGTCTAACCTGGCCATGGTAGGCTGCTACAAGATCAGGGAAGTGAGCCAGTTCATTGACGCCTGCGCCTATAACCTGGACAACAACATCAAAAGCATCGGCGAATACCCGCTGACCGACGCACTGGCCCGGATGCTGGAATGGGGGACGGAACTGTCTACCCTGACCGTTGATAATTGGTTCGACTGCGGCCGGCGCGAGGTACTACTCGAAACCAACGCCATTTTCCTGGACCGGGAGGGCTTCGCTACCGATGATCCGCCGCCCTTTGACAACAGCATCATTATCCACCCGGTCAACATCGGACCCGACTGCAAGATCTCCAACTCCATCGTCGGCCCCTACGTAACCCTCGGGGCCAACACCAGGCTGGAACACGCCATCGTTTCTGATTCCATCATTGGCGATTACGCCAGTATTCACGACATCGTTCTGCGCAACTCCGTCGTCGGTTCCGACGCCAGCATCGGCGGCCTGCGGCAAAGCCTCAACATTGGGGACAATACGGAGATTGACTTTGGAGGGTAGGAGTGGTCTTTTGGTCCGTTAGTCTTTTAGTCTTTTGGGGCTGCCGCATTTTGTAGATGTGGAGGCGATTGATGAAAGAAAGTCCATAATTTCTTTACCAATTGATTGTCTGCCAGAGGCTCCGTACCTTGTAGAGAACACGAGTCCCTTGCCGCCTCTAAAATGCGGTAGCCCAAAGAACCAAAATACCAAGGAACCAAAATACCAACATGTCCTTCCTAGACCGCCTCAACTCCTGGGCCCGCCGTTCCGTCACGCTCAAACTCGCCATCATTGGCTTTCTGATCCTGATTCTGCTCATCCCTGCGAGTATGCTGGACAGCCTCATCTACGAGCGGCAGAACCTGCGAGATAGTGCCCAGACCGAAGTGGCCAGTAAGTGGGGCCTCCAGCAGGTCGTTGGCGGACCCGTAATCTCCGTTCCCTACAGCTACGAGGTGCCCGCTGCCGACGATAAAACGGTCACCCGCGCCGGCTACGCCCACTTCCTGCCGGATGAGATCAACATCGAGGGTGCCCTGAACCCCGAAGAACGCTATCGTGGCATTTTCGTCGTCGTGCTTTACAACACTAAACTGAAAGTGAGTGGCACCTTCGGTAATTTTGACGCAGCGGCGCTCAATATTCCCGAGTCTGCTCTGCGTTGGGAGGACGCGCTGTTTACGATTGGCATCAGCGATATGACGGGCATCCAGTCGGCCATCGACCTGCAACTGGGGGATTCCACTTTGAGCCTTGGCCCGGGAACGGTAACCAAAGACGTATTCGACAGCGGTGGCAGCGTATTAGCCGGCCTCGATGGCGACAGCAAAGACGTCAGCTACAGCTACGAACTCGACCTCAACGGCAGCTCCGCCCTCTACTTCCGCCCCTTCGGGAAGCGGACAACGGTAAACCTCACCGGCGGCTGGGGCAACCCCAGCTTCGACGGTAGCTTCCTGCCGAAGGAACGGGAAGTAACCGACGGCGGCTTTTCCGCCAACTGGGAAGTACTGCAGCTCAACCGGAATTACCCGCAGCAGGGGACGGGGAGCTTTGCGCCGAAGTTTAACTCAAGTTCAATCAATGGATTTAGGGATTTAGCAAATACCTCTGGATATGTTGACCCTTCCACGGGATACGGAAACGCAGGCGACGTCTTCGGTCTCCGCCTCCTCCTCCCCGTCGATGAATACAAGAAAACCTATCGAAGTACCAACTTCGCCATCATCTTCATCTTCATCACTTTCCTGACCTTCTTCTTTATGGAAGTGCTCAATAAGCGACGGGTACACCCGATTCAGTATTTACTGATCGGGGCGGCAATCATCCTCTTCTACGTGCTGCTGCTTTCCATCAGTGAACACCTGCTCTTTGACGCTGCCTACTGGATCAGTTGCATCGTCATCGTCACCCTCATCACGGGCTACAGCTGGTTTGTGCTGCGCAACGCGAAGCTGACGGGGCTGGTCGCCGGCATTCTGCTGGTGCTCTACGTCTTCTTCTACAGCTTGCTGCAGCTGCAGGATTATGCGCTGCTCTTCGGTGCCGTTGGCCTGCTGCTCATCCTGGCCGTGATCATGTGGCTGACGCGGAATATTGATTGGTATAATCTGGAGAGAGGGGAATCGTAAGGCGCTGCGCTTCCGATTTTAGACGGCCTGCGGCCTTTTAGACGAAAAACGCGCTGCGCTTGTTTTTCTTTTAGACGCGCTGCGCGCTTTTAGGGGCAATCGGTCTTGTGTCTAGTTACTCTTCCCTAAACCAATCAAAGCTCTCCCCATTGTAACAGCCTACGCCCCTCAGGCTGCCGACCCAGATGTTGCCATCGCCATCTTCCGTAATGCCGAAAAACATATCTTGTCGTTGCAGGATTATGGTAGGGCTTGCGGTGTCGCCTTCCAGATCGTCTGCTGCATACCGGGATATTCGCCACTCTTGATTTTCACCCGCTTCGGCGCTGGTCCAGATATTCCCCGCCCGATCTTCCAGGATGTAGCCGGTAAACTGTTTAGCGAATTGTACGAACCTCCCGTCGGTACCATAGCGCCACAGGCCATCGTTTCCGCCGAACCAGATGTTCCCCTTGCGGTCTTCAATTACCTGCCGGACGTTGTAGAAGGATTTGGCCTCTTTATCCGCAAAGGAAGGAATCAGCATGTGCTTATCCTTTCTTATTTCGGTGAAGGTCGTTCCATCATAAGTACAAAGCGCGCCCCGGGAGCCGATCCACATCTTACCCGAGCGGTCTTCCAGAATGGAGTTGATGTCGTTGTCCGGCAGCCCGTCTTCGGTGGTGAGATTGTTGTAAGAGATCCCGTCATAAATGCTGATGCCGCCCATAGTGCCGATCCAGATTTTTCCGCTGCGATCCTGAAAGAAGCAACCTTGCCTGTCGTGGGCAAGGCCGTCCTGGGTAGTGATGTTATGGAAGACTTTTCCGTCGAAACGGTAAACCCCCGCACCGATGGTACCGAACCAAAGATTGCCGTTGCGGTCTTCTAAAGCGGAAAAAACATGGAATTTTCTCAGAAAATTTTGCTTGGTAAAATTAGTAAACGTTGTTCCGTTGTAGCGAATGATGCCCTCCCAGGTGGCGAGCCAAACGTTGCCCTTTCGGTCCTCAATGATGTTACGGGTGATGCTTGCGGGGCCTTTTTTCGAGTAGGCGGCTGCGGGCGGGACGAAGTAAGGGTCGAAATCCTTCGGGGTGACCTTCTTTTCTAGGGGCATACTCTTCTTCGGCGGCGGGTCTTCCTGGCCCTGGCAGGCGGTGAGGGAGATACACAGAAGTAGTAAGAGGCCTGTTCGGGATAGTATGCTGACGTCCATTTAGCTGGTGTTGAGGCTGGCCCTGTTCATAGTGAATAGCGGCTGGTACGCAAGAAACGATTAAGCTTTTATATGAAATGTAAAAGCTTGTAAAAGTTGCGGGTGGCCTATTCCCTTGCCGCCCGGTAAGCACGCGCCGCCCGGTAGATCATAAAGCTGAATATCGCAACACCAATGGCGAGGTAGAGGTAGTTCAGTGCGCCAACCTTGCCGAAAACGGCGATGAAGGGAACACTGACGAGGAAGAAAGTCGGCACCTCATTCCACAGCCGAAGCTGCCAGCCGGAGAAGGGGCGTTCACCTGCCTGCATGGGCTGCATGAGCTTCTTTTTCGTCCAGAGCTGGTAAACAACTAACAGTACGACCAAAAGTAGTTTCAGGTGTAACCAACCGGGAGTACCCGACTGCAGGTAGCCGGGGTTCCAGGCGATCATCACCACCCCGGCCACCCAGGTGATCATCATGGCGGGATTAACGATGATGCGGTAGACGCGGCCTTCAGTGGCGGAATATTCCTCGTGCAGGATCTCGCGTTTCAGGCGATTGCGCACGGCGTCCGGAGTGTCCCCCTCCAGCGGACTGAGCTTGTCGGATTCAGCGTGGTTAACCAGGCAACGACCAAGGTAAAACAGCCCGGCAAACCAGGAGACGAAACCCACAACGTGCAGGGCTTTTGCAATAAGGATGACTTCCATAGTTGCAAAGTAAGGGCAAGCAGTGATAACCACGTGGCGCCAACGCAGGTGCAGGGGAAAGCTTTACGGAGCAATGACGGGAGGGTGGAAGTTGTGATGATATAGAATTCTTAGTTTACACTGTACTAGTATTCCTGAAAAGCACCACAAAAGTCTTCGTCAGGGTATCTTGCCTGCATGAAGAACCCCTGGAAAACCCGCTCCACGAAAATCGCCTACGATAATCCCTGGATCAGCGTTGAGCACAACGAGGTCATCACCCCCGGCGGAAGCCCGGGCATTTACGGAGTGGTCAATTTTAAAAACCACGCCATCGGCATCGTTCCGGTAGACGATGAGGGCTACACCTGGCTGGTAGGGCAGTATCGCTACGCACTCAACTCCTACCAATGGGAAATCCCTGAAGGCGGTTGCCCCGTGGACACGGACCCTCTGGAAACGGCGAAGCGGGAGCTGAAAGAGGAGACCGGCCTGGTGGCCCGGGAATGGACACCTCTGATGGATTTTCACCTGTCCAACTCCGTCACGAATGAATACGGCGTGGCCTACCTCGCTCGTGGATTACGGCAGGAAGCAGCTGAGCCGGAAGACACCGAAGACCTGCAACTGCGCCGCCTGCCACTCGCCGAAGCCATTGCGATGACCCTCGACGGTCGCATCAAGGATGCCGTGAGCACTCTGGCTTTACAGCGGGTAGCCCTTTTGCAGCTGGAAAAAAAGATCCTTTAATCACCCTGCCCTGTAGCGTCCGTTTAGACGGCTGACCGACAAAGCGAAGACCAGCGCCGTTGTACCAGGTATGCCAAGCGACATATCCAGCATTCAAAATTTTTTTTCGCCTGCTTGGGGGTATGGGGCTCTTTTGGTGTCATAGGAGTATACCAACCATTTGAAAGGTGGACTTTTCTCCCACTTGCCAAATGCAATTCGCTCTTCACCAACATTTAAATCAGCCTCGTATGCAAACCGCCACAAAGATTTCCCTTCTCGAACAATTCGATCTGTTTGACGCGCTTACCGAAAACGAAAGACTAGCACTGGCTGACGCCATGGAGCTGAGAAAAAAGCCACGGTACACCATCATTTACCAGCCTGAAGAAACCAGTGAACACATCTACTTGCTTTGCAAGGGTTCGGTAAAGATTAGTACGCACAGCAACGAAGGCAAAGAAGTCATTAAGCAGTTAATTCACCCGGAAGCCATTTTTGGCGAGTTGGCACTGGTGGGAGAGGCCAGCAGATCGGAAACCGCTCAGTCACTGAAAGAAGAAGTACAGTTTTACACTATTCGCGTGGCGGACTTCCAAAGAATCATGGCTAAAAACCCGACTTTAAGCCAGCGAGTCCTTCTTTTATTCGGAAAAAGGATGATGGCTGCGGAAAATAAACTTGAAGACCTTATCTTTAAGGACGCAAAAAGCCGTATCGTCAGCTTTTTGCACCGGGTGGTAGCCGAACGAGGCCGCCGTGTAGGGTATGAAATGCTCCTTAAGCATTCCCTTACTCATCAGGACATCGCCAGCATTACCTGCACCAGTCGGCAAACGGTAACCCTGGTATTGAATGAACTCCGGAAAGAGAATTTAATTTATTTTAATCGCGGCCGAATTCTTGTTCGCGACATGGATACGCTGCGCGCAAGCGCAGCTTAGGGTGTCTTGCCAGAAAGCTCGTGATTTTACGAATGTTTTTTTTGTTTTTTAGTGTCTCTCTTAATGTGATTTTTGCCCAATTACCGAAATTGAGGACTTTTCGTCCTTAGCGCCCTGTAACCTTGGTTGCAGGGCATTTTTTTATGCACGGCTCGAAAGGTAGAAGCCACAAAAGGAGCCTTCGCGGCGTTATGCAAATGATATTCTTACCTTCTATGCCGCTATCTCGCTTTATTCTTTGCTGCCTGCTTACCGTTGCGCTGACGGCCTGTTACTCTTTTCGGGGGATTTCAATTCCCGAAGGGGTGGAGAAGGCCTATGTGCCCAACTTTACCGACAACGCCATTGGTGCGCCACCTACGCTTTATCTCGACCTGACGGAGAGCCTGCGGGACAAAGTCAGGGATGAAGCACGACTGATCATTACCGAAGACGCGCCGGACATCGAACTCAACGGTACCCTGGTAGATTTTCGCGTCTCCGCAGAAGGAGCGAGACCGGGGAACGAAACGGCGGCTTTTTCCGCCCTCAACCGGCTTACCGTGGTGGTGGCTATTGAGTTCAAGAACCTGAAAAACCCCGGGGAGGAAGGTTGGAAACAGAATTTCTCGGAATTTTTCGACTTCGCCTCCACTCAAACGCTTGCCTCCGTTCAAGATGAGGCGCTGGAGACCATTACCGATAACCTGAACGAAAAGATATTCAATAAGGCCTTTGCGGAAGAGTGGTAGGGAGCTTGAGTTGAGTATTTGCTTATCGGTAAGCCGGGCGACGGTGCGCAGGTGCAAAGGTTTGTTAATGGAGCAGTGAGGACCCGGTCCGCAACGTACCTTGGCTCGCATAATGCCAGCTGTAATGACCAACAAATACTTCCTGCTTGTCCTTTTTCTCGTTTTTTCTGTCGTTCTGCCTGCTCAGCGGACTCCGATTGATACGAGCCTCCATATTGATTTCGAAAGCTATGATCCACCGAGTTCGCTGGTGGTTCCCGAACATCACCTGATGTCAGCCAGCTTTCCCTTCGTCGACGTACACAGCCATCATTGGCGGATGGGGGACCAGGACCTGGATAAGCTCATCCGTGAAATGGACAGCCTCAACATGCAGGTTGTCGTCAACCTGAGTGGCAGGGGAGGAAAGGCCCTGAAGGGAATGATGGACAACATCAACAAATCCGGTTACCAGGACCGCATCGTCTGTTTTACCAACATCAATATCCGGAGTATTGACGATCCGGATTTTCTGGAGGCTACTCTGGCGCAACTTGATTATGATGCCTCCATTGGCGCCCGTGGGCTTAAGATTTACAAGTCGCAGGGGATGACCAACACCGACAAGGCCGGTAACCGCATCCGGATCAATGACCCGCGGCTTGATCCCATCTGGGCCAAAGCCGGAGAGCTCGGTTTTCCCGTCCTTATCCACTCCGCTGACCCTCCGGCCTTCTGGCAGCCCCACGATGCTAACAACGAACGTTGGCTGGAACTCAAGCTCCGTCCCGGCCGTAAGCGCGGGCCAGATAACCCCGCCAGCTGGGAAACCATCATCGGTGAAGCCCACGACATCTTCCGCCGCCATAAGAACACCACCTTCATCGCCGCCCATATGGCCTGGTATCCCAATAACCTCGAAAAACTTGGTCAATTGCTCGATGATATCCCTAATCTCTACGTGGAAATCGGTGCCGTCATTGCCGAACTCGGCCGCCAGCCCCGGTCCGCTAATCGCTTCTTCGCCAAATACCAGGACCGTGTCCTGTTCGGCAAAGACAGCTATAAACCAGAGGAGTATCCCACCTATTTTCGCGTCCTTGAATCGGACGACGAGTACTTCCCCTACTACAAACGCTACCACGCTTTCTGGAAAATGTACGGCCTCGACCTACCCGATGAAGTGCTGGAAAAGCTCTACTACAAAAATGCGCTGAAAATTATTCCGGGGCTGAATGATGGGATGTGGGAGGATGGGAGTCGGTAGTCAGTAGATTTGTAGACGGTAGAACAAGGATCTACCGGCCACTAATCAACCGTCTACCAACTACCGTCTACCAACTACCGTCTCTTCCCCCCTTCCCCAATCGTCCGCAGCGCTACCGTCGTCAGGCTACTAATCCGCGGGGCGGGGCGTTGGCCGGCGTAATTTGGCGCGGCATAAAACCAGCGGCGAAAAACAACGGTGGAGAACAGGCGGAAATAGGTAAAGTCAGCGCCGTACTCTGCGGCGGCCCACAGGCCGATGGCGGTCTCGTGACGGTTACAATCGATCGGGGCGACGCCCAGATTGCAAAAGCGGGTTTCTTCTCCCTTGCGCATATTGGAGCGGATGCCCATTGAAAACGGGCTCAGGCTGCCGCGCTTGAAATAGTGCAGCCATTCCCGCCAGGGAACATCATCCTGCACCTGATCGGGGGCAGCGGCGGCCCGGTAGGCGATGTAAAGACCGGTCGCGGAGGCACTTGGTTCGAGGTGGCAGCGGTTAGTGGCGTTGAAGGCAGCACAGGGGATGCGGGATTCCTGATAGTAGAGTTCATCGCGAATATAGGCTGACCAATCCTGAAGGGTAGGGGCTAGGTATTCCGTGGCGTAGAGCTTATCGTAGAGCGAGAGGGTGTAGAGGGCGGCGGCGTTGTCCGCCGGGCGGAAGAAATCTTCTCCCCGGCGGCTGAAAAGGTGCTTGTAGCGACCGCGTTGCATTCGCTTACCCAAATGAGTACCGACAGAGCGGAGGGCGGAGCCGAAGCTCTCCTCATCCTTGGTGGCCAACTGGTAGTGACTGGCTACGGCACCAGCGTGGGCGAGGAAGAAAATTTCGCGGTCCCAGTCAGCTCCCCGGCTCCATTGCCGAAGATTATTGCGGCGGGTAGCCCATTGGGCCAAAACGTAGAGTGTGGAATCAATGGCTCCTTTTCGCTCCGGAGCGTAACGGATTGCCCGATACAGGGCCTGGCTGGCGGTGGAGGCCAGGAAGAGTTGCTCTTCGGCGTCGGCCAGGTCGGTATCCAGCCAGAGGTCAGGCTTTTTAAGTTCGTGCAGGAGCACATCGAGGTCACGTTTTGCCTGTGTACGGTTGATGTCCTGCAGCTTAACCGAGATGGTGAGCACCAGCAGAAAAACACAAATGACGAGGGGAACGGCCGCCCAACCACGCATCTCCCGCTGCCAAAGCCACCATGCGGGTAAAATAAAAACCAGACTGAAGAGAAGAGCGGGGAGGATAGCTATTTAGTTTGGTGGTCAGGTAAGGGACCCGTTGGTAAGTGTTTTCGTTAGTAGGCAGATTGTAGTGCGGTAGGGCTACCGTATACAAATCTACCTATTGCCATACTTTTCAGGACGCAGACAACGGAGTTGTCGTTTATGCCGGGCGAAGCCGGGGTACAGGTGCAAAGAAAGGGACAAAAGAGCAATGATGAATCGTTCCCCTTTCACGCAACCTCTGCTTCTCAACAAATGTTACCTTTGCACTTCTTTTTGGCGAGGCCCTTGAACCTCTGCGAAAAAACAATAATTATGAGTAAGCACGGACGTGTACTCGTGGCGATGAGCGGCGGGATCGATAGCACCGTAACGGCCATGATGCTGCACGAGCAGGGTTATGAAGTCGTAGGCATCACGATGAAAACCTGGGATTACGCCAACAGCGGCGGATCGAAAAAAGAGACGGGCTGCTGTAGCCTGGACTCCATCAACGACGCCCGTTCGGTGGCCGTCAACATGGGGTTTCCTCACTTCATTATTGATATCCGGGAAGAATTCGGGGACCACGTTATCGACAATTTTGTGGATGAATACATGGCCGGTAGAACGCCGAACCCCTGTGTGCTCTGTAACACTCATATCAAATGGAGCGCTTTGCTGAAGCGAGCGGATGCTATGGACTGTGAGTTCATCGCAACGGGCCATTACGCCCAGCTGGATCAGACCGATGCCGGCCGTTGGCACGTGCGCAAGAGCGCTGACGACCACAAAGACCAGAGCTACGTACTCTGGGGCCTGAGCCAGGAGTGTATGGCCCGCAGCCGCTTCCCGTTAGGGCATATGACCAAGCCTGAAGTTCGGCAGCTGGCCTACGATTGGGGCTACGAAGAGTTGAGTAAGAAAGCGGAAAGCTTTGAAATTTGTTTTGTGCCGGACAATGACTACCGGGGCTTTTTGAAGCGCCGCTTACCGGAGTTGGAAACGCAGGTAGCGGGTGGGCAATTCGTTGGCGTTGACGGCAAGGTAATGGGCACCCACGATGGCTATCCGTTTTACACGATCGGTCAGCGAAAAGGACTGGGTATCGCCTTCGGTGAACCCATGTACGTAACGAAGATTGATGCGGCCACTAACCAGGTAACCCTGGGCCGGGTGGATGACCTGATCCGCAACGGCATGATGGTGGGCGGGGCTACCCTCCAGAAGTATGCGGAGTTGCCCGCTGACGGACTGGAACTGGTCACGAAAGTTCGCTATAAAGACGCCGGCACGATGAGTAAGATCGAACAGATTTCGCCGGATCGTTTCGCCGTTGACTTTTACGCGGACGTGCGGGGTGTGGCACCGGGCCAAAGCGCTGTTTTTTACGAAGGAGATGACGTCGTCGGGGGAGGCTTGATCCAAACGAGTCGCTAAGCCTCCCAAAACAGTAGGTATTTATACCTGTTTTATCCGTTTAGACAGCTAAAATAGCGGTATAAGATCCGTTTTGTGCTTTTTGACTCTGTATATTTATCGATTGTAAAGTTCCTGACTCCATGTTGTTCGCAACAGGACACGGAATTGTTTAAGCATAATCGAAATGAACAGACGAAAATTTATTACCAAAGCCTCGGTGCTTACCCTTGGCCTTAGTAGCTCCGCTTTTGCGTTGGCTACGGGAGCACCCTCTCTGCGCGTGAAGGCTGAAGAACAGGAAATGTTACTTGAGTTTCGTCAGTTGCTGGCGGGGTATTCTTACTCTACGGAGAAGAGCTCTGCACAGCTCACAGCACCCCGTAAAATCAACGATTCGGCAGATGGAGTCTTAGACTTTATCGACGCAGGTGGCAACCGGATAACGCTTAGGAAAATTAAGGGACGTCTGTTGGCCAGGCTACACTAGCTGGCAGCAGTACCGCAGCCGTCTGGGTGACGGGTCTGACCGTTGCTTATGTTCCCTTTTTTTACCTGTACTTCGGCTCCGCCCAGCAACCACTTGAGCACTCGAAGTGAAAACGGGGTAAAAGAACCAGAGGATTTGTACCTCATTTTATGTTTTACGACCTTTTATAATCTCAGCACATGAAAATTTTTACGACACTCTTTACACTCTGTCTGTTGTTTACGGCTGGCCTTTCGGGGCAAGTGGGGATGACAGTAGAGCTCGAAAATGCCTGTTTGGGTGCGGGTACTTTTACCCTGACTTTTATGGGAACCGATGCTACGGGCCGGAACATCTACGGCGATGAATCCATTAACGGTATGGGTAATCCAATTGTAAGTATTTTTTACGATCAAGCCAGCGGTAGCTGGGTCATTGGTATACCCGGTAGTCCAAACCCTGGTGACCGGCTCTTCGAGACCGGTCCCAATACGTTTAGCCCCAACCCACCAGACTCTGCCACGGAGCCTTATAATGAATCCACCGGGCTTGCTGGTGCTGGCTGTGGCAATGCAACGGTCAGCGGAACGGGTACCCAGACCATGGGTGGCGGAGACCCCTGTGCTATGCTCGGCGGAGACACTGACATGGACGGTGTTTGTGACGACAACGATGCCTGTCCCGGCTTTGATGATAACGCTGATATGGACATGGACGGCATCGCCGATGGTTGTGACGACAACCCGATGACTTTTGATGGGGTATCTTTTGATAGCCCCTGTATTGGTGGAGAAGTAGCCTTTACCCTAAGCGGTAGTGACGGTACGCGCAATACCTATGAGAACGTAGGCCAGCAGCTGGAAATAGTGTTCAATGCGATCGATAACCAATGGGAGATGCGGGGTTCCGCTGCTGGTGGCGCAGTGATCTTTTTTAATACGCTGGCCAGTATTCCGAACCCACCCTCTTCTACGGCGATGGCCTGGGAAGCGGGTGCTAATGGCGGTTGCGTTGGTGAGATGCCTACCGTTAGCGGGACGGGGACGCAGGACACGCGCTGTGTTATGGTATGCGATGATGGTGACCCCTGTACGACCGATACCCAGGATGCGGATTGTGTTTGTACGAGTACTCCGGATGCTGAAGCACCGGTGATTACTGGTTGCCCGACCACCCTCTCAGACGGGGTAGTTGGGTCTAACTGCCTTAACGCTACACCTGATTATTCTCCGTTCATTACCGTGACGGACAATTGTACTACCTCAGCCCCCGTCGTTACTCAAACCCCACCAGCCAGCACCATGCTTGGTGTAGGGATGTTCACCATTACACTGGTCGCTACGGATGCTGCTGGAAATGAATCGATGCCTTGTCAGTTTACGTTGAACAATACGGATATTTCTGATCCGGAGCTGGAATGTCTTACTGACTTCGTCGTTGAGCTTGACGTTAATGGAGCGGGAGAGATTACCGATCCAGGAGTATTGATAACGTCGCTTTCCGATAATTGCACGGATATGGGGGATATAGACATTACGCTGCTGGCACCAACTTTTGACTGTGATGGAGTCGATAATCCAATCGGCCAGGACATCTTTTACCTAACGGAAGTTACTGGTACCACGGGTCCCGCAACGGGTTCTGGCTCGAACGCGGCCTTGACGACGACTGGCAATTGTGATTGTCCGGCGGGCTTTGTGGCCGTAGGCTATTCGGGTCGATCAGGAACAATTATTGATCAGTTCGCTTTGGTCTGTGCAGAATTAATGTCTGATGGTACGCTTGGTACTGATTTAGTGACTACCTGCTCGGAAGGAGGAAGTGTCGGAGGGGATCTTTTTGGCCCTATCACCAGTCCAACCGGCGTTTTGGTTGGCATGGAAACCTGGATCACTACCTTCTTAGGCGGGCAGCACCTGAAAACGCTAGAAGGAAGAAGCCAGACCGTCGCTTTCGTCGCAGGAGGTGGAAGTAATTCCACTTCGCCCACGATCGTTATGCAAACGCCACCTCCTGAAGAAAACGCCGTAACCGACATTTTTGTACCGGACGGTAATGTTGTAGTTGGCATGGAGGTGTTCACTAGCGGATTTGCGACGGAGTATCGTATGCGTTACGCTGCTATTGAAACATTTGACGATGATGTTGCTCTTGTTGAGGTTACTGACGCTAGTGGGAATACGAGTGAGTGTATTGTGCAATTAACGGTGGAGGATAATGTGCCTCCGGTACTGGTTTGCCAAGACCGTACGATTAATTTACCGGCGGATGGAGATACGCTTGTCAATGTTTTTGTTACCGATTTACTTATCTCTCAAACTGACAATTGTAGCACGGTTGGAGGAGTAGAGGTTGTGCTCTCTTCGGCCATCTTCACCTGTGCTGAAATTGGTGACAATGAGATCAGAATTCTCCAGGACGATCCCAGCGGTAACGTGGGTAGTTGCACCGTGACACTTACCATCACGGATACGGACAACGTTTGTAATGAGCCCCCGGTCGCCGTTTGCCAACCCGTCACCGTCGATGCAGGCGCCGACTGTATGGCTATTGTGCCCGCTGAAGCCTTCGACGGCGGTTCCACCGATCCTGACATGGATATGTTAACCTTCAGCATTGACCCGCCCGGCCCATTTGGAATAGGAACTACGGACGT
>ENA-ORXT01004616-ORXT01004616.1-marine-metagenome-genome-assembly--contig:-NODE-4616-length-14095-cov-3.540234_pt1 | contig 14095 bp, 14 predicted proteins | sample MGYA00237868_ERZ511482 | MGnify/ENA metagenome assembly ERZ511482 | reverse complement strand
CGATACGCCCACCACCTTTTGCTGAGTCGCGTAACTTGCTAATCAGGTGCAACAGAAACAGCAAGGAGCCGTCAGAGACACGCGGCAAGCCGGGGCCGAAACGACCATCAAAGCCTTTTAGGGTGCTTTCGTCTTTGATGGTATCGACGATTTTCTTCCAATCCACGCCAAACGGTGGATTAGCCAGCATGTAGTCAAACTTCTCGCCATACAGCTGATCATTAGACAAGGTGTTGCCGAGTTTGATGTTATCGACTTCTTGGCCTTTGATGAGCATATCCGCTTTACAGATCGCGTAGCTTTCTGGGTTTAGCTCTTGGCCAAACGCTCGGATAACCGCTTGCGGGTTTAACTCGTGTACGTACTCCATGCCCGACGACAGAAAGCCGCCCGTTCCCGCAGTAGGGTCATAGATGGTGCGGATAATGCCGTCTTTGGTGAGCGCGTCGTCATCTTCCATAAACACTAAGGAGGTGGTGAGGCGCACGATGTCACGCGGAGTGAAGTGTTCTCCAGCAGTTTCGTTTGAGCCTTCTGCAAAGCGACGGATCAGCTCTTCAAACACTAAACCCATATCGTGATTAGAAACGGCTTGTGGGCTTAGGTCAGTGGCTTTGACTTTCTCAATCGCTTTGTACAGCAAGTCAGCGTCGTTAAGTTGTGCGATAAATTCTGCAAAGTTAAAATATTCAAAGATTTGGCGAGCGTCTGTTGAAAAGCTTTGTATGTAGCTTTCAAGGTTTTCTTTGATACCCGCCTGCCCTAGTTTGGATAAATCCATTTGGGAGGTGTTAAAAAAGCTAAGGCCACTGGCTCTGAGTAAGAATTTCTCTTCAGCGTCTTCGGGTAGGTTCATCCCCTTTATTCTGGTGTGTTCTGCTAGCACTTTGTCTTTGCTGTCTTGCAGTACGCACTCTAGGCGACGTAACAGCGTAAATGGCAAGATGATGCGGCCGTACTGGCTTTGCTTGAAGTCACCACGAAGTAAGTCAGCGATAGACCAGCAGTAAGCGGCTAGGTTATTGGGGGTTTGATCCATTGAGAAATACACCTTTAGCTTATGAGCTCTTAACAGCCTTGGCATATTAACTTAGATTTAAACTGCTAGCGCTTCTAATTTGTTAAGCCACTCATCAAAGCCAGTACAGCTTTCTCTTATCTTCTCGATACCAGTTTGTGCAGCAATATTCGGGCCGTGCGTTGTTTTTCGATAGCCTGTGTATTTTTCTAAGCGCTTAGATGGTGCAGTCTCTCTGGAGTTATTGATCGCCTCAGGGTCACCATTGAAAGCATTAAGCACGCCTTGACACCATTCTTTAACGCCTTCCTCATTTAAGCCTTGCTCCATAGCGTCTGGGCAAGAAAATAATATCCCTTCAAACTCGTACATTTGTATATAAGGGATCAGTTTAGATCTGACCCCATCATGCACAGCGTCTTCAAGACGGCGCTCTAAGCTAGCCTTGTTATCATCGAGAGTCTTATTTTTGAAACCATAAAAATCATAAAGCGTTGTGACGCAGTCAAAGCTATTAGCCATTTTTTGTAGCTCGCTCTTAGCTTTATCAACGCTGACATCTCCATCCATAGATATTGGTGTGAGATAGATACCTCTACCAGATAAATAAGGACCTAGCACCGCTTTAACAAAACGCTCTTCAGTTGCTCCTTCTACTGAGATACCTACTCTCACCACTCTGGACGGCCCCCAATAATATTCTTCGTCCAAATATCACCCATAGCATAATCTTCCAACCAATCTTTTAATGTTTCTGAATCCACACGTTTGAATGTAGAAGAGCCATTTTTCTGATCAACAACGATAAAGTCATTTGCATCAAACTGGTTTGCAAAGGTGACCGACTGCGTGGAGCATATAACTTGATTCTCTTTTGACGCAGATTTAACTAACTCAGCCAATACCCCTAACGCCGCCGGATGAAGTCCTAGCTCAGGCTCGTCTAAAACAATGGACTTAGGACGAAGTATTAATGGCTGTAAAAACAGGGTCGCCAGACACATAAAACGTGCCGTTCCATCTGACAGTTGATTAGCAGAGAAAGGCACTTCATGATCACGATGTAGCCATTTGAGTAGTATTTTTTCCTCATTTTCAGAGCCTCTCGGTTCTAAATAAAAATCATGAAAAAAAGGTGCGACCGTTTTAATAGAGTCGATAATGTCGGCATAGCTTTTTTGGAATTCTTTTTCCCTACTCGTTTTCAGACGATAAAGAAAAGCGGCAATGTTATTGGCATTGGAATAAAGGTAATCCGATGCACCAAGATCGGATGCTTGCTTAAAGCCTGCGGTAGAGCCCGTGTCATGGAAGTGATAGACGCGGCATTCTTCCATGTACGCTTTGGTGTATTGCCTTACAAAATCACTTTTGGCTTCAGAGCCAGGAAGCAAACCACTCTCTCCCTTACTGCCTTTAATGCTCCATTGGTCTAATGAGGATTTGACCCCACAGTGCTCTCTCTTAAATACCAGCCTGTCATCATCTACTCCATGCTCAAATTCAACATGGTAACTGTTGATATCGACATCAATATCAACTTCAATTAGAGGAGTTGTTTTCGCGCCAAAATGAAAGAATGCATTGGCAAAACCATTTTTTTCAACGTGATTTTGCAACTTACCTTCCGACAAGTTGCGTAAAAACGTAAAAATAGAAATAAAATTGGATTTACCTGAGCCATTTGCGCCAATTAAAATATTGATTGGCTTCATCGCTAAATCTAACGACTCAATGGATTTAAATCCTTTTATCGCTATAGTCTTTAAATGTGTGCTTTGGTTATCTGGCATAACTCACCTCTGTACAGCAGGGCATTGCCTAAATGATGATCTAGATTGGCAACCATGTTGGCTTTATGACAAATTCATACTATCAGAACAGCGTTATTATACTAAGCACCAACATTGTGTTTTCAACGGGCAAAAAAAAGGACTAGTTAAAAAACTAGTCCTTTTTATTAACTTAATCACTGACTGTGGTCGATCTCAGCAATCTAAAACTTGGCGGAGAGGCAGGGATTCGAACCCTGGGAGGGTTTAACCCCTCGTCGGTTTTCAAGACCGGTGCATTCGACCACTCTGCCACCTCTCCAAAGAGCGCGTATCATAATAAAAAAAAATGATTCACGCTAGTGCTTTTGAACATTTTTATCGAAATTATTCGCTCTTACCCGTATTGCCAGACGCGCTAGGAAATGCCGTCACATTGTCGCCGCCGTCGTAGTCTGTGATCTTACACAAACCGCGCTCTTTCACCTCATCGATACGAATAATACTGTGTAAAGGAACGAAGCTGCGCTTAACGCCACTAAACTCGGCTTTAAGCTTTTCTTCGCTCGGGTCGATCAGGATTTCACTGGCATTGCCAAATACAATCTCCTCAATCGCTATAAATCCGTACAAGTCAGATTCATAGACCTGCTTGGCGAAGATGTCGTACACTTTATCTTTATTAATAAAGCTGATTTTGTAAAGCCGTGCATCACTCACGCGGTGTCTACCTCGATAAATTTGAGCGGCCTTTCTAACAGATATCCATTGTTGGGGCACGCATTTTTTGCAAAAAGGTTGTCGGCAGTCTACTTCTGAGCAAGGCTTTTAAACCGCAATAAAACCAGTCTAGCGGCGTCTTTTCGTAAACCAAAGCGAATCAAGCGTTCCTCTTCTTGCTCCCCGAGTAAAAAATCAGAGTCATAGTTTAGCGCCGCATCGATATTAACAGGGTACGGGCCCTGCGCTTTGCCCGCGACCATTAGCGTGTAATCAAACTTCATATTGAGTTGATATTGACGCACTGTTCGGTCAAAGTTGTAAGCCGCTACCCGCCTGTTTTCTTCTAGATCACTAATAATCAGCTTTGTTGGGTGCGTGTCATTTGCCTGTAGGTCGCTGCGTGCATCGGTAAAAGCATCGCGCAGTACGCGTCCAAAATTGCGCTCTATGCTAATCCCTTGCAGACTCACCGCTTTAAACTCAGCGGGCAGCTGCGTGGTTTCTTTAAGGTGAAAACCACAGGCGCTAAGGCTAATACACACTAGCAAGCTGCTAACTAAGGCAACCGAGCGCCTAACATTTTTGGTATACATAGCCGCAGCTCCTTAACTTGGCAGGGTCAACAGTATTAAGCGACGACAATGTTCACTAAACGGCCTTTGACAACGATAATTTTACGCACCGTTTTGTCTTCGATGAACCGCTGAACGTTCTCACTTTGCTGCGCCAGTGCTTTAACTGTTTCCTCATCGGCGTCAATTTCTACGTCAATTTTACCACGCAGCTTACCGTTAACCTGCACCATCATTTGCACCGCACTTTGCACTAGCGCTTGCTCGTCCACCTCAGGCCAGGGGTGATCAATCACGGCATCGGTATGTCCCAACCCTTCCCACAGTGTTTGGCACACGTGCGGCGCGATAGGCGATAGCATTAATACCGACAGCTCTAAACACTCTTGGCGCACACTCAGCGTCTGCGCATCGTCGCCCTTGAATTTGGACACCTCATTGATCAGTTCCATATTCGCAGCGATAGCCGTATTAAACGTATGGCGACGTGCCATGTCGTCAGTCACTTTATTTAGCGTTTGGTAAAGCTTACGGCGCAGCGCTTTTTGCTCATCGCTCAAAGTAGCTTTGTCCAAGGCATCGGTTTTACCCGCGCCGACATGTTCTAATACCAATTTCCAGACGCGCTTTAAAAAGCGGTTAGCTCCCTCAACGCCGGTATCTGACCACTCCATGCTTTGATCGGGCGGTGCGGCAAACATTGAGAATACGCGCAACGTATCTGCCCCATACGTTTCAATAAGCTGCTGCGGGTCGACGCCGTTATTTTTAGACTTGGACATTTTACTCATGCCCGCTGACTGAACCGCGTCACCGGTTGCGGTTAGCGTGGTGCCTGAAATCTGCCCACGTTCATCGCGCGCAACGGTGACCTCTTTAGGTGCAATCCAAGTCTGCCCGCCTTTTTCATCTTCGGTGTAGTAGGTGTCGCACAGAACCATGCCTTGCGTTAACAGCTTGGTAAACGGCTCATCGCTATCCACTAAACCTTCATCGCGCATCAGTTTATGGAAAAAGCGTGCATACAATAGGTGCAATACGGCGTGTTCGATGCCACCGATGTATTGATCAACCGGCAGCCAGTAATCAGCACGTTCATCTAAAATCGATTGGTCGTTATCTGGACCGGTAAAGCGGGCGTAGTACCATGACGATTCAAAGAAGGTGTCAAAGGTATCGGTTTCGCGTTTGGCGTCACCGCCACATTTTGGACAGCTCGTCTCATAAAACGACGCCATTTGTTTAATTGGCGAGCTACCTGACTCGTCAAACTCAACCTCAGTGGGTAGCTCAACCGGTAGCTGATCATCAGGTACGGGCACTGCACCGCAGTCATCGCAATAGATGATCGGTATCGGGCAACCCCAATAACGCTGACGTGAAACACCCCAATCACGCAGGCGATAATTAATCGTTTTACGACCACGGTTGTGAGATTTTAATAATTCAGCGATGCCATCAAACGCCTCATCTGAACTCATGCCATCAAAGTCGCCGGAGTTAACCAAAACGCCTTTTTCGGTATAAGCACCCTGCTCGATATCAACACTTGAGCCATTGGCGGCGGTAATGACCTGCTTAATGTCTAAACCGTATTTTTTTGCAAACTCCCAATCGCGCTCATCGTGACCGGGTACCGCCATGACAGCACCTGAGCCGTATGACATTAAGACAAAATTGGCAATCCAAATGGGCACCGCTTCACCCGTTAGTGGGTGAATAGCATACCTGCCCGTCGCCATGCCTAGCTTTTCCATGGTCGCCATGTCAGCTTCGGCTGTTTTGGCATTTTTACAGCTATCAATAAAGGCCTCTAGCACCGGGTTGCCTTCAGCCGCTGCCGTGGCTAAGGGGTGCTGCGCAGCAACGGCCACGTAAGTCACCCCTAATAAAGTATCTGGGCGGGTCGTAAACACCGAAAGCACATCCTCAGAGTGCTCTACGCCAAACTCTAATTCGACGCCTTCAGAGCGGCCAATCCAGTTTTCTTGCATCGCCCGCACGCGCGCAGGCCAATCATCCAGCTTTTGCACGTCTGAGAGCAATTCATCTGCATAAGCTGTAATTTTTAAAAACCACTGATCAATCTCACGCTGCTCAACCAGTGCGCCGGAGCGCCAACCGCGACCGTCAATTACCTGCTCATTTGCTAGAACAGTATTGTCAACCGGGTCCCAGTTAACAGTGGCCTTTTTGCGGTAGACCAATCCCTTTTCAAACAGCTTTAAGAAGAACCACTGCTCCCAGCGGTAATAGTCAGGCTTGCAGGTTGCCAGCTCACGCGTCCAATCATAGGCAAAGCCCATTTTCTTTAACTGGCCACGCATGTCTTCAATGTTTAAGTCAGTCCAAGCAGCGGGCGGCACATTATTTTTAATCGCCGCGTTTTCAGCAGGCAGTCCAAACGCATCCCAACCCATGGGCTGCAGTACGTTTTTGCCCAGCATTCTTTGGAAACGACTGATGACGTCACCAATGGTGTAATTACGCACATGGCCCATGTGTAGCTTACCGCTAGGGTATGGGAACATAGACAGGCAATAATATTTCTCTTTGCTCTCATCTTCTGTGACAGTAAATGCATCGTTTTCATCCCAATAGGCTTGAACCGAGGCTTCAACAGTGGCGTGGTCGTATTGTTCCTGCATAAGACTTTACTGCTTGTGTTTCTTTAAGAGAGAAGAAGGATACCGATGATTAATGCTGCCTGCTAGTGATGAATGCTGGTTAATGCGCATATTTAAGGCCGATCGCAGTTATTTACAGAATCATAACGGCGTGGATATCACCAAACTGCTGATTAGTTTAAAATGAAACCCTTAATTTCTTAAGTCACAGGATCTTTTATGGATAGCCAAGCGACGACACTTTCAAGCTTCATCATCGACGAACAGCGCAAGCTAGGCCAACCGGCTGACGGTGAGTTTGGTGGCTTAATAAATGATATCGCGATTGCCTGCAAAAGCATTGCCGCGTTAGTCAACAAAGGCGCGCTGGCTGGAGTCTTGGGGGTCGCTGGCAGTGAAAACGCCATGGGCGATGCACAGAAAAAAATGGATCTAATCGCCAATGATCTTTTTATCGATGCTTTAGAAAACAATGGCCACTGTGCGGGAATGGCCTCTGAAGAGCTGGACGACATCCTGACCCTGCCTGAAGGCAAAATTCGCGGTAGTTATTTGGTCGCCTTTGACCCGCTCGATGGCTCTTCTAATATGGACATCAATATTGATGTCGGCGCCATTTTTTCCATTTTAAAAGCACCTGCTGGCGATCAGGCGCCAACGGCTGACGATTTTGCCCGTCCCGGCAGTGAGCAGGTGGCCGCAGGGTATTGCCTTTATGGGCCCGCCAGTATGTTTGTATTGACCACAGGCAGTGGGGTCAATGGCTTTACGTTAGACACCAGCATCGGTGAATTCATTCTAACGCACCGAGCCATGCACATTCCTGATGCGACTAATGAGTTTGCCATTAATGCTTCTAACCAGCGCCACTGGGAGCCTGCGATTCAGCGTTACATTGCAGACTGCCAAGCAGGCGAGACCGGCGCGCTAGCGAAAAATTACAATATGCGCTGGGTCGCGGCCATGGTGGGGGAAATTCACCGTATTTTGTGTCGGGGCGGCGTGTTTCTTTACCCTATCGATGCGCGCAATCGTGACGCGGGCGGCAAATTACGTTTATTGTATGAAGGAAACCCAATGGCAATGCTCGTTGAACAAGCGGGCGGTGTAGCGTCAACCGGTTATCAACGCATTATGGATGTGATGCCAAATGGCGACCCGCATCAGCGCGTGGCAGTGATTATGGGGTCAAAGCAGGAAGTTGAGACCATCCTCAACTACCACCAATCCTCATAATGACTTAGCTTTCAGTAGCAGGGCGAAACGCATCCATCAGATAAAGAATCATCGACCAGACGGTCAGCACGGTTGCCAGCGCTAATAACGCTAACCCAATTTCATGAATTGGCAAGCCAAATAACGGCTTGTCATACAGCAGACAAATCAAGCAGGTCATTTGCGCAGCGGTCTTTAGCTTACCCGTAAAAGACACCTTTACCTTACTACGCTGCCCTATCTCTGCCATCCACTCTCGAAGCGCCGACACAAGCAGTTCGCGGCTAATAATAATGGCAGCGGCAATGGTTACCCAAGCATTGGCCTGCGCCTCAACCACTAAAATAAGTGCCACCGCCACCATTAACTTGTCCGCAACCGGATCAAGAAAAGCGCCAAAACGCGACTCTTGGCCCCAACGCCTTGCCAAATACCCGTCAGCCCAGTCAGTAAACCCTGCCATGCCAAACACAAATGCGGTGGTAAAAGGGTAATCTAAATAGTGCAATGCGATCAAAACAGGAATCGCCACAATCCTAAGATAGGTAAGCATGATCGGGATATTTAATAACATTGTTTTACCATTTAGGGGGTTATTTAATGACGTTAGCAGCCAATGATTTTAGGCGCCGTTAAATCGGTCATATATTTTTTCAGCAAGCGCGCGGCTTATTCCATTAACCTTCGATAATTCTTCTACGCTGGCTCTTGTCACTGCTCTCATGCCGCCAAACTGCTTTAATAGCTGTTGGCGTCGTTTTGGACCTAATCCTTCTATGCCTTCAAGTGGCGAGGTGGTGCGGGCTTTTTGGCGGCGCTGCCGGTGACCGGCAATGGCAAATCGATGAGCCTCATCTCTAATTTGTTGAATAAGATGCAGCGCACTTGAATGAGCCGGCAACTCTACACGTCTTTTGCCAATGGTTAGTGTATCAAGCTCTGCCTTTCGACCTTCACCTTTGGTGACACCGACAATATCAATCCCAGAAATTTGTAACGTGTCTAGTACCTTAATCGCCTCATTGACCTGCCCTTTACCGCCATCGATAAACAAAATATCCGGAAGCTTTGCATCGCCTTCCTGAACTTTTGAAAAACGGCGCGTTAAGGCTTGAGACATTGCCGCGTAATCGTCCCCACCCGTAATGCCGGTTATATTATAGCGCCGATACTCGCTTTTAACCGGACCCTCCGGCCCAAACACGACCTGTGAGGCAACGGTCGCCTCGCCTTGCATATGGCTGATGTCATAACACTCCATGCGACTTGGTATGTAATCTAACGACAAGGCTTCTTGCAGCGAGTATAGACGCTTCTCCACACTATCTTTACTAATCAATTGATTGTTAAGGGAGTGCAAAGCGTTTCGCGTGGCCATCGCTACCCATCGCGCCCCGTCGCCGCGCGTTTTTGCACTAATCGACACTTTACGCTCTGCCTTTACACTCAACATTTCAATCAAAACGGCTAAGTCTTCTGGTTCATAATTGAGCAGTAGTTTGGCAGGTACGGTTCGGTTTAGGTAGTACTGTCCGATAAAATGAGCCAGAATATTAGCCTCTTTCACATCATCTGTCGGAATTTGTGGGAAATAGTTGCGGCTCCCCAAGTTATTGCCCGCCCGGATAGTCATCACCTGAACGCACGCCACTTGTGACGCCAATTGAATGGCGATGACATCCACGTCACCATGACCACCGCTAATGTACTGCTGCTGTGAAACGAGCCTAACCTTTTCAATCTGGTCGCGGTATTCAGCGGCCTGTTCGAAACGCAATTGCGTGGAGGCATCGTCCATTTTAGACACTAACGTTTCAGTGACTTGCTGACTTTTCCCTTGTAAAAACTGCACTGTGTAGTGAACGCTTTCAGCATAGTCTTCTGCGCTTATTTCATTGGTACATGGCGCGGTGCAGCGCTTTATTTGGTACTGCAGGCAAGGCCTTGAGCGATTACTAAAATAGCTATCTTCACACTGCCTTGCTTTAAATAATTTTTGTAGCTGCCCCAAGGTTTCACGAACCGCGCCGGCGCTAGGGTATGGACCGAAGTATTGGCCCTTCTTTTTACGTGCGCCACGGTGGAAACTCACCCGAGGGAATTTTCCTGACGAGATGTAAATATAAGGGTAGCTTTTGTCGTCCCGAAGCAGCACGTTGTAGCGGGTTTTGTGCTTTTTAATCAAGTTGCTTTCAAGCAGCAACGCTTCAGCTTCAGTGTCGGTAATGGTGATCTGCACATCGCAGATTTGTTTTACCATTGAATAAATTCGCGAATTGACTAAATTGCCACGAAAATAGCTGGAGACGCGGCTTTTTAAATCCTTCGCTTTACCAACATATAGCACCTCATTATCTGCATTCATCATGCAGTACACGCCGGGCTTATGGGGTACGCTTTTTAGGAATTTTTTACTGTCAAAGTCAGCAGGTTCAGGCATATCGTCGCTCATTCATGGCTCATCATCGCTTAAACTGCGGGTACAACTTTACCATCTACCATTAACGACAATCTAAAACTTGATAAGTGCAGAACCCCAGGTAAAGCCACCGCCAAAACCTTCCAGTAAAATAGTCTGACCACGCTGAATGCGGCCGTCACGTACCGCTTCATCTAATGCCAAGGGAATTGACGCGCTGGAGGTATTTCCATGCTTATCAACCGTCACAACCACCTGATCCATCGACATTTTCAACTTCTTAGCGGTAGCCTTGATAATCCTGATATTCGCTTGATGTGGCACCAACCAATCAAGGTCTGACTTCTGCATTTGATTAGCCGCCAAGGTCTCATCTGCAATGCGGCCCAAGGTATTCACGGCAAACCGAAACACTTCGTTACCAGACATTTGCAGATACGCCTCACCCTTTAAGTAGGCTTCACGCTCATCTGAAATACCACCACTAACATACAGCAGTTTTTTGTAGCGTCCGTCAGAATGCATGTGTGTGGAGAGAATCCCGGGCTCCTCGTCTGCTTCGATAAGCATAGCGCCCGCACCATCGGCAAACAGAATACAGGTACCACGATCAGTCCAGTCAATAATACGCGACATCGCTTCTGCGCCAACCACCAGTGCACATTTATGTGTGCCGCTTTTGATGAATTTATCTGCCACACCCAGGGCGTAGGTAAAGCCTGCACAGGCAGCCTGGACATCAAAAGCCGTCGCGCCATTGGTATTGCCAAGCTTTTCTTGTAGTAGGCAGGCACTGCTAGGAAATATCAGATCGCCTGTCGTTGTAGCAAATACAATAAGATCCACATCGTTGGCTGTTTTGCCCGCCATTTCCAACGCTAAACGACAGGCCTTCTCGCCCATTTCCGACACCGTTTCATCTTCCGCAATATGCCGCTGATGAATGCCACTACGCTCGACTATCCAATCATGTGAAGTATCAACCAACGCTTCGATATCATAATTCGTCATGATCTTAGGTGGTAGAAAACTGCCGGTTCCGGTTATGCGTGAATACATAGTTGTACCTTGTTATTGTCTTACTGTGCTGTTGCCTGCTTTTTATCTACTACTTGTTCTACCGATGCCGCATCAACCACTGGCTTCTCACGAGATGCTTTATCCAGAGATGCTTCGTCTACCAGCGCTTGAAGTCGGTGGCGAATTTTTTTCGGCACTTCCGCAATAATCTCTTTTCTCGCAATACTGATGGCGTTGCTAAATGACAAGCTATCAGCGCCACCATGACTCTTTATAACAATACCCTGTAAGCCTAATAAGCTAGCACCATTATAGCGTCTGGGGTCAAATTGCTTTTGAATTGATTTAAGCACTGGCATAGCCACCAATGCCATCAGTTTCGCCGACCAGCTGTTGGTAAACTGCTGCTTGATCTTAGCCGCCAACATCTTGGCTAAGCCTTCAGTGGTCTTTAGTGCAACATTGCCGACAAAGCCGTCACAAACAACTACATCTACCCGGTCACCAAAAATGTCATCCCCTTCTACATAACCAATATAATTCAGATGGCCTTGTTTGAGCAATCGATTCGCCGCTTTTACTTGCTCATTACCCTTAATATCTTCCTGTCCGATGTTTAGCAGACCGACTGCAGGTTCCTCAATTTTATCGATGGCGCGCGCTAATTCCGAGCCCATTACGGCAAATTGGTGCAGGTGCTCTGCCGTTGAGTCAATATTAGCACCCAAATCAAGCACATGACTATGTCCACTATGAGAAGGAATTGGGCTACAAATCGCTGGTCTATCGATACCCGGCAAAGTGCGCAAAACAAACCTGGCCGTCGCCATCAGCGCACCCGTATTGCCTGCACTGATCACAGCATCGGCACGCCCCTCTTTGACCAGATTAATCGCTACCCGCATTGAGGAATCTTTTTTTCCACGCAGCGCTAAGGCAGGCGGCTCGTCCATATCAACCGTTTGTGAGGCATGTTGAGTGGTTATGCGAGGATTTTGTGCCGCATTATTTTCTTGCAATGCGTCGTTAAGTTGGTTTTGATCACCAACCAGAATGAGGGAAATATCCGGATATTGTTCCAACGCGATCAACGCTGCTGGAACCGTCACTGAAAGGCCGTGATCCCCACCCATGGCATCCAGAGAAATACGATAGTGCGAACTCATTCTTGATACCCGCTTTTAGGCTTTCTTACACGCAAAATCGCGGGACAGGCCCGCGATTTTGAACTTAATGGTTTAGAACCGTTGTTGCTTACTCGTCGTCTGCCTCGTCTAACTCTTCAGGCTCAGCCTTAGCAGCAATAACCTGACGACCGCGGTAGAAGCCATCTGCTGTCATGTGATGACGAAGGTGAGTTTCACCTGACACCGGATCAACGGATACCGTCTTTGCGGTTAGTGAATCATGTGAACGACGCATGCCACGTCTTGAACGAGATTTTTTACTTTTTTGTACTGCCATGGTGCTAACTCCAAATAGACAAACGCATTTACTACTTTACGACGACTTGCCTGGGTTCTTAAGGTTTTGCAACACTGCAAAAGGATTTTCTTTTTCCTCTAGCACCGTTTGCGAAATTGTTTCCGGTGTTGCTTCTATTAGTGGCTTGTAAGGCTCACATTCTTCGTGCATCACCAGTTGTGGAATGCTTAATAACACTTCATCTTCGAGAAGGTCATTTAGTAAAATACGACTTTCCTCAACCAGATAGGTTTCATAACCCTCCTGTAAACTCTGCGCTTTCTCATCGCTTGAGACAAACACCAGATCTATAGTACTTTCTATAGGTAGTGACATTTTATCTAAACAACGCTGGCAGATCAGGCTTAAGTTACCGGTTATTTGACCTTTCAAAGCAGGCAGTGCCGACTCATTTCTATAGAACTTTAAATTCACAGAAAGCGTGCCGTCCTTATCCGCCAAAAGATCGGCAATCCTGTTTAAATCGGCGATATCCGACACACCTTCAAACATCCGCTCCTGTTCGACAAGACGGTAAGGATTGACTTCTACTGGTAACCTAGTTGACATAGGCGCGGGATTATAGAAATTTCTCACCATGGCGTAAAGCTTTATTATCCTGTTTCGTCTGCAAACTGCTAGACTTGAAGCTACCATGAACAATCTCATTCTTGCATCCAGCTCTCCTTTTCGCAAAAACCTCCTCAGCAGGCTGCATAAGCCATTTGATTGCGATTCACCTGATATTGATGAAAGCCAACATCCCAGCGAACTACCAGAAGCCTACGTCAAACGACTATCGCTAGAAAAAGCGAGAGCGGTTGCACCAAGACACCCACAGAGTCTGATTATTGCGTCTGATCAATGCTGCTTGCTCGACAATGCCATTTCGGGAAAGCCGCTGAACCGCCAGACCGCCATAAAACAATTGCAGGAGAGCTCAGGGCAACGTGTCAGTTTTTTCACTGGCCTGTGCGTGCTAGATAGCAACAATGGGAAATATTTACTGGATATGGTTCCTTATTATGTTGACTTTCGGCAACTAAGCTTGCCAGAAATTGAACGCTATGTAGATGCGGAACAGCCATACAACTGTGCAGGAAGCTTCATGGCAGAGGGCCTAGGCATCACCTTATTCAAAAAGCTTGAAGGTGACGATCCAACCGCATTAATTGGCCTACCGTTAATAAGGCTCTGTGAAATGTTGCGCGAGTTTGAGCTAAAACTCCCGTAATCATCCGGATTTCATCAATATTGCCATTTAT
>ENA-ORXT01004615-ORXT01004615.1-marine-metagenome-genome-assembly--contig:-NODE-4615-length-14095-cov-3.787202_pt1 | contig 14095 bp, 9 predicted proteins | sample MGYA00237868_ERZ511482 | MGnify/ENA metagenome assembly ERZ511482 | reverse complement strand
TGCTTTTATATTCGGCGATGCTTTCCGGCGTCCCTTTCTTCCCCTCATGGGTACCCCAGCTCATCTCGTTGATCTCCACGTGCTTCTCCCAGGGAATACCCTTCTCGATGAAGCCCGCTACGGTCTCCCAGGTACGTCTCAGGCCGGAAGTAAGCACTACCTCAAAGGGTACCTCTCCGTACTTTTCGAAAAGATACCGACCCTGCTCACGCCCGTGGTCGTTCAGACTGGAATCCACGCCACTTCCCTGAACGATTCCCTTCAGGTTGTAGTCGGTTTGGCCGTGGCGGACGATGTATACTGTCATGTTGAGTAAATGTTTAAATGCTTGAATGAGTGAATTACCGAAAAAGCGAATTGCTGAATGAAGAGTCAGATGAAAAACGGGGTGTACTTTCTATTCAACCATTCTCCCATTCACTCATTCACTCATTCACTCACACTACCGGTAAGGCCGTATACCCCCGATACTGCTTATCGTCGGAGAACTCAGCGTCCTTATAGTCAGCGACGATGTCGTACAGCGTTCCCCGTTCGATGGGATGGCGGCCGACGGCGCGGATCATCTTCACGAGTTGTTCGGTGCTAAGGGCGGGGTTTTGCTCGCCGCCGGCCATGGAGTAGATACGGGTGGTATCGTCGATGGTGCCGTCGATGTCGTCTACGCCGAAGGCGAGGCTCAGCTGGGCGGTATCCCGCCCAATCATGGGCCAGTAGGCCTTGATGTGATCAAAATTATCGAGGTAGATGCGGCTGATGGCGTAGTTGCGCAAGTCTTCGATGACCGTGCTTTCGTCCAGATGGCTCAGCTCGTTGTTCTGGTTACGAAATTTAAGTGGAATGAAGGTCTGAAAGCCACCGGTTTTATCCTGCAGCTGCCGCAGTTTCTCCAGGTGATCCACCCGGTGGCGATATTCTTCGATATGACCATAGAGCATGGTGGCGTTGGAGCGCATTCCCAATTCATGCCAGATTTCGTGAATGCGGAGCCACTCCTCGCCGGAGCATTTTCCGCCGGCGATCTGGTCGCGAATCTCCGGGTGGAAGATTTCCGCGCCGCCACCGGGCATGGATTGAAGGCCCGCTTCTTTCATTTGGGCCATTCCTTCTTCGTAGCTGATTTTTGCCTTCTTGAAGATATAGTGGTACTCCACGGGCGTGAGGGCCTTCACGTGCAGGTCCGGGCGGTGCGCCCGGATGCGACTAAAAAGCTCCGTGTAAAACGGAACGTCGTATTGCGGCAGCACGCCGCCCACAATGTGTACCTCCGTTACCGGTTTATCGTCGTAGCCCTTCACGATGTCCATAATGTCGTCCAGGCTATACTCCCAGCCATCTTCCCGCTTCTTGATGCGGCGGCTGTAGCTACAGAAAGTACAGGTGTAGAGACAGACATTCGTAGGCTCTACGTGGAAGTTCCGGTTGAAGTAGGTCTTGTCTCCGTGCCGCTTTTCCCGGATGAAGTTGGCCAGTGCACCGAGGTAACCCAACGGGGCTTCGTCAAAGAGCAGCTGCCCGTCTTCCGGGCTGATGCGGTCTCCGGCAAATACTTTTTCGGCAATGGCGCGGAGTCCGGCACTCAGGGTGCTGTCCCGCAAAACGGTATGGATGGAAGGGCTGCTCATGGGGCAATGTTATGGGAATAGAACGCGCCCGCGAACTTTCAGTTTTTACTGAAAGCATATTTTTTCGGGAAAGTTTCCGGGGCACTTCGGCAAGCTCAGCGGGGGCCGCGGACGCAGGTGCAGGGGTGCCCCCGGTCGCGCCAATGGCGCGGCCCCCAAGAGGGGAAGTTAAAAGAGCGGGGTTTTGCTCCGAACACAAAAATGCCTACCTAATTCGGCAGCAACTACATTACTACCGACTACCCGACTACAATACTATCTCCGTGACCACCTTCACCACTATCCCACCTTCCGGGCTTGTCCGCCATTCCCGGCGATACTGTACATTGAGTAAATCCCCTACCCTGAATTTTTGCCCTCTCGCGGCACGGCCCGGCAACTCAAAGGAGAGAATATCTCCGGATTCCGTTTCCAGCCTGAGCTGGCCTCCACCCGGCCGGGCAATAAGCCGGCCGCTGGCCCGCCATTGGGCGGGCGCTTCGGTGGTCGTTGTCTCCGGCAGGTTCTTTGGTGGCGATTTTGGCGTCATAATTCGTCCGCCGCTGGCGGTAGCAGGATTGTCTGACCAGCGGTACTCCACCTCCTCGGCCATGGGCAAGAGGGTTTCCAGTAAGGGGCAGTTATCGGCCAGGGGATCCAGCAGCAACTCGGTCAACTGCTGACGACTGATGCGTTCACTGGCGCTGAGCGCCAGTGATTTACGGAGTGCCTGGCGATAAGAACTGATGCTGGCCGTCATACATTCCCATGCTCGGTCGCTGCTCTCCGCTGCTTCAGACTCTTCAAGACAATTACAAATATCTTCGGCTACCTCATCGTACAGTTCCGTCTGAGCCGTTACGCCGGCGCTGATCAGGAAAGGGAAGAAAAGGAGAAAGATTCGCATGGTTGGTGCAAAGATAGGGGAAGAAGAGATGCTCCGCTAAAGGCCGCCCTGCAAACCCGAGACATAAATTGGGAGAAAAAAGTAATTAACCTGCCTGAGGGGGCTAACTTTAGGGACTCAAAAAATTGGTTATTATTCCATTGGGAATAGATAAAAACAAAGCCTGGAATGACTTTAAAACAGATACGCGCTCTTTTCCCCATCACAAAGCAGGCTACCTTCCTTAACAACGCTTCCCAGGCCCCACTCAACACCCTCGTAAACGAAAGGCTTCAGGCTTATCTGGAAACAGAGACCAATCTCCTGAATAAAAAGAAAGTTGATCGGAATGAGATCCGCCGACTACTATCAAAAATACTGGGTGGCTCGCCGGAAGAATATGCTTTAACCACCAGTACCGGCGTCGGCATTGGAATGGTAGCACAGGGCCTTCAACTGAAGGCCGGAGACAATGTCGTACTGCCGGAGCGGGAGCATTGGAATAATGCCTTCCCCTGGTTAGCGCTTGAGAGGAGGGGCGTCGAAATCCGGTTGGCAAAGATTAATACCGACAATAGTATTGATCCAGCGGCCATCGGAGCGCTGATTGATCAAAACACACGTGTAGTAGCCATTGCCTCCGTTAGGTTTAACAGCGGCTTCCGGCCAAACCTTTACGCTATCGGCAAATTAGCACACGAACAAGGAGCCCTGTTCGTAGTGGATGCGGCGCAGGGAGCAGGCATGACCCCCATTGATGTGGAACGGGATCAAATCGATGTTCTTTCTGGCTGTGGATTCAAATGGTTACTGGGGTTCCATGGTACTGGATTCTTATACGTCAGTAATAGGGTCGTAGAACTGATCAAGCCCGTTTTACCGGGCATGTATGCAGCAGAGAAAACCTACGACAAGCTGTCCTTTCACCAGGACGCCCGGAAATTTGAAACCGGTAATATTGCAAATGCACTCTTTGATGCCTGGATTGCGGGGCTGGAGCTGGTGCTTAAAGTTGGCGTTAACAATATTTATGAGAAAGCGCTGGACAACACCGACCTCCTGATTAGCGGTCTCGAAGAAAAAGGCTATCAAATAGTAACCCCCACCAAAAAACGGGAAGAGAGAACAGCGATCGTTCATTTCAATACCGGATCGATAGATAGCACTAAGGCGCTCTTCGAAAAGCTGAAAGCACACAAGGTGGTGGTAACCTTACAGATGGAGAACATTCGGGTTAGTCCTAATTTTTTCACTTCGGAGGAAGAGATTGGGGTATTTCTGGGCTTGGTATAGGTTGGGTGTACATCAAGTTAAGCATTGCCCTTCAACTTTGCTTGCACCTGCGGCAGCGCCCAAAAAACAGCTTAGCCCCTACCCTACCCCACCAGCAATTCATCCATCAATTTCCGAATACCTGTTCCCTGATAAATGCTGTCAATGAAATCCGTATAGGTTTTTGCTAATCGCTCATTCTCCACAAGGCTCCCGAAGAGGTCCGTTTGCCGCAGGAAGGCCAGCGGATCATTGCTTGTCTTTCGGGCGGCTTCCTGCAGTTCCGCCTGCATCGCGTCTATTATCTCCAGGGGCTTCCCATCCTCATTTACACCCTTATCACTGTAATAACACCAGGCTGCTAAAATTAAGGAGGCATACTTAATGCTACCGCCTCTCGCCAGGTTTTCCCGAATGGTAGGAATCAAAAACTTAGGCAACTTAGCCGCACTTTCCGCGCAGATCCGGCTCACTGCATCCTTTATATTAGGGTTGGCAAAGCGTTCTTCCAGTTTGTCCTTGTATTGTTCCAAATCAATTCCTTCTATTGCGCCCAGAACCGGCGTGGCTTCCTGGTCCATGAACTGCCGCATGAAGGTTACAAAAATGGGGTCCTCCATACAGGCGTTGATCGTCGGATGACCGTGAAGCGCGCCAGGGATGCCCAGTACAGAGTGTCCGGCATTTAAAAGCCTGATTTTCATTTTCTCGTAGGGACTTACGTCCGGCACGAATTGAACGCCCACCTTTTCCAGGGGTGGTCGGCCATTCACAAAGTCATCCTCAATCACCCATTGGATGAAGGGTTCGCAAACGACGGGCCATTCATCTATCAGCTGATAATTGTCCTTTAGGTAATCAATATCAGCAGCAGCGGTGACGGGCGTAATTCGGTCGACCATCGTATTGGGAAAGCTAACGCTTTCTTCTATCCACCGGGCCAGTTCCGGGTCTTGTTTACGGGCAAAGGTCAAGAGCATTTTTTTGGCCATCACGCCATTGTGCTGAATGTTATCGCAGGACAAAACCGTGAAGGCAGCCACCCCGGCATCCCGACGTTTTCTCAGGGCAGCGGTTAAGAAGCCGAAGACCGTTCGCGGCTGCTCCCGATGCTTTAGTTCGTGCTGAATGTCTGGATTTCCGAAGTTGAACTCGCCAGTGCTGGAATTAAAGTTGTAGCCTCCTTCGGTAATGGTCAGGGAAACAATCTTCGTGTCTGGATGCGCCAGTTTTTCCACCACCAATTCAGGTGTATCAATGGCCAACAGGTACTTCAGTAATGCGCCAATTACCTGGCTGTCTACCTTTCCATCGGGGTGCTGCACGACTAGTGTATACAGGCCATCCTGCTTATGCAGAACGTCCTTTATTTTCCGGTCTCCTTCCCGCAAACCAACACCACAGATGCCCCAGGCAAAAGCATCGTGCTTTTCCAGTAATTGATGGATATAATACGCCTGATGGGACCGATGAAAGCCACCAACACCAATGTGAACGATTCCTGTTTTTACTGCTTGCCGCTGGTAGGTTGGGCAAGGAAGCCGCTCTGACAAGGGCTCAAGCGTTCGTTGATTTAAGTAAGTCAGGTCCATTCGAATATTTATTTAGCATTGACACCCTTCCCTCTCTTCATTACCCAGTAGGCTAAAACGAAGTAAAGAACGGTACAGATAAAGCCATAGAAATAGAAGGTTTCCCGGTTGGAGAAGTAAGTGCTTTCGTCCTGACTCCCGAACAGCACATTACCCGCTAAGATCAAAGTTATCACCAAGGCGGCGTAGGCCAGAAAGCTCAGCACCTTAGAGAAGGCGGAGGTATCCCTGACCAGGACTGGTTCGGAGGCCGCTAGCTCCTGCTGATATAGCTCAACGTTCTCATTGTAAGCCCGTTCCTTTGCTTCTGCTTCGGGGTACTGCTTTTTGGCACCGTACTTTCCTGCGAGTAGCGTGTAAACAATTATCGTGAAGAACCAGGTTGGGATGAAGAGGTAATAGAAGGACATGATGTCCAGTGCGTTTAAGCCAAAGCCGAAGGCCAGGCCTGATACCCAGGAAAGTACGGCCGGAGAGCTATGGGCATAGTCCTGGAACTTAGACCAATAGCGGGTGTACCCGATTTTGGGGAAGAGTTGGTGTTCGGCAAAAACGATGGCGCCTACGGGGACGACGATTAGTCCGGCATAGGTCAATAGCGGTAAGATCTGGGAAAAGACAAAGGGGAAACACGCAATGATGACCATGGCCGTTCCGACCGCGATTGTCGTTTTCCGCAGGGAGACATGGCTAAAAATGGCCTGCGCTGCAAGGCCCGCCCGGTAAAGATTGGTGATGGCCGTCGTCCAGCCCGCTACAATAACAATGACGAAGCCCGACCAGCCGAGGGCGTAATAGGCTACGTCTCCGGGGTCTAACTCTACGATTGATTTTCCCAAAATCACCGCTGCGCCTGCACCCATAATTCCAGCCGCGATCCAGGCAATGTAGTGCCCGAACAGCATTCCGGTACTGGTTGCTAAGCCGTAGGATTTCTTTTTGGCAAAGCGGAGTAAGGCCATGTCAATCAAACCAAAGTGTGTAATGGAGTTGGCCGCCCAGCCAAAGCCAATGACTTCTATCAGCCCTATTCCCGGCTGCCCTTCGCTGTTGACGCCGGTCCATATCGATTGATTACCGATACTGACTAAATCCGCCCAGCCTCCCGGTAGCGTTTTACCCAAGACATCTAAGGATAGGGCAGGCAGTAAGACAATGGCACCACAGGTAAACATCGTAAACAGCCAGGGCGCACAGATGCCCGAGAATTCAGAGACGGCATTGAAACCATAGATCGCCACGAAGACCACAAAAGCCCCTACGGCCAGGACGATCATGACGAACCAGATATTGGTAGGATACCAATCCAGTTGGGCGGGGATATCGAAGGCGAAGCGGACCGCCGTGGCAGAGACGGTCACCATCGCCGCTGAAATGACGGTAAAAATGAGCACATTGGCCCAGTTGTAGAGCTTGGACATGGAGTCTCCCCCAATCTTATTAAGGTAAGTGTATAGGCTCAGGCGCGTATCAACGGCAATCGGGGAGGTGATCAAAGTCCAACTCAGTACCGCAAGGATATTACCGATGAGGAGCCCCAGGATAATATCCATGGTCTTAGCCCCCAGCGCAACGAAGGTGGCTCCGATAACGAACTCGGTAGCCGCCACGTGCTCAGCGGCGTAGAGCCCAGCAAAGTGTGTCCAGTCGTGAAGCTTGTGTTTTGGCACGGGGAGTTGCTCCTCGTGCATGTTTTCGAATTGTTGAGAATCTGTGTTTGTGCTCATTGTGTGAAAGTTAGTCATCAGCTGTCTGGATGACTAAAGCTACGTAAAGTGGTTTAGACACGATTATATGTTCTGTTGCGGGAGTGTAAATACGTGCAGGTTTTCACCTGTTTCACATCTCCAAACCAGCCGAGGGCAACATACCCTAAGCCGTCGGCCCGATTCCCGAGGAACGAAGGTCGGTCCGCCGGCTGGTTGGAAGAATATATTAGCTAAAGACGTATTCTGACAGTTTTGCCAACGGCTTGTTAATGAATAAGCAGATACGAACATGCCGTAGGTCGCCAGGGTTAGGCAATTACAGCCAAAAACTAAATTTTACCAACCTTGCTCCTTACCTCTACTTTGCACCTGCGGCCGCGCCTGATGGTGCTGCTCAGTGTTCTGCTTGCGATTGTATCTGCCGGTCTTCTGGCGCAGACCACTACACCTTCATCACCCGGAGGCGGTGGGCTTAGTGGAAAACTCATTGATGGTACCACTCAGGAACCGCTGGGGTTTGCTAACGTGGTAGTCTATACCATTACGGATAGCCTGATTACCGGCACGACCACCGAACTTGACGGTTCCTTCAGCTTCGACAATCTGCCGCTGGGAGATTTTCGCGTAGAAGCCAGTTTCATCGGCTATGCTACCGAAAATCTGGACATTGAACTCAACGAATCAGAAAAGTTCTTCGCCCTGGGCGACGTCATTCTTGGCACTGGAGGGCAAGACCTCGAGGAGGTCATCGTCACCGCTGACCGCGCCGTCATGGAGCTGGGCCTGGACCGTAAAGTCTTCAATGTAGAAAAAAGTGTTGCCGCCGCCGGTGGATCCGCCGAAGACCTGCTGCGGCAGCTTCCCAGCGTTAGCGTCGACCTGGAAGGCAACATCTCCCTGCGCGGCAGTGGCAACGTCCGCTTCCTGATCAATGGCCGCCCGAGCGGCCTGGTGGGCAGCGATCCGGCTACTTACTTAAAATCCCTCTCCGCCACCAACATCGAACGCATCGAGATCATCACTAACCCCGGTGCTGCTTTCGACCCCGAAGGCACCGCTGGCCTGATCAACATCGTGCTGAAAAACAAGCGAGAAGATGGCTTCAACGCCAGTATCAACCTCAATGCCGGCACCAATAATAAATTTGACGGTAGCCTCGACCTGAACTGGAAAAAAGGAAAATTCAACTCCTTTGCCGGCATCAGCGGCCGCTACGATGAGCGCTTCTTTCAGGGTTTCCGGGATCAGACGGGCATAATTGCCGACAGTAGCTACAGCCGCTTCTTCACCTTTGATGGAGACCGGGTGCGGGAGTCACAAATGTTCAAACTGGGAACCGAGTACGCCATCAGCAAGCGTGGCACCATCGGCATTCAGGGCAATTACCAACTGGAAAACGGAAAAAGCAACAATGACCGTCAGACCGACTTCTTCAACAGCGAAGGCGTACTTGACCAAAGCAGTCTGCGGAAAGAAACGGAGCCCAGCGACGAGACCGACTACGAGATAAAAGCCGACTACTCTACGACCTTCGCCAAGGAAGGTCGCAAATTTTCAGCGGCCCTGCAATTCAGCCAAAACGACGAAGCGGAAACCGAAAACTACGATGAGACCATCACTGACGGGATGGGTGCATTCCTGGCCAGCGTACTTCAGCGGGCACCTACATTGGAAGACCGGAAGCAGTGGCTGGCCCAGGCGGATTATGAGCAAAAGATTGGCGACTATAAATTTGAGGCCGGCTGGCGCAGCACCCTGCAGGAGCTGACGACGGACGCTGCTTTCGAAGACGCTGCCAACGGCAATCTCATGAAAATCGACAGCCTGAGCAATCTCTTTAATTACCGGGAAGACGTGCACGCCATCTACGCCACCTTCGGCGGTAAAATTGATAAGATCACCTTCAGCGCCGGCCTGCGGGCCGAGCAGGCCTACACCACCAGCACGCTGCTGGAACCTGACTTTGAGGTTTTCGAGAACAATTATTTCAAGGTATATCCCAGTGTCTTTGCCGGCTACGAGTTTGATGATAATACAACTGTACAGGTGAGCTACAGCCGGCGCATCAACCGTCCCCGCGCGCGGTCGCTCAATCCCTTTGTGGATCGTGGTGACCCCTTCAATCTGCGTAGCGGCAACCCCTTCCTTCTTCCGGAAACCATCAATAGCTTTGAGCTGAACCTCCAGCAACGCTACGGCAGTGGCACCATCACCGTTGGCGGCTACTTCCGGCAGTTAAACGACCTCATCAGCCGCATTAGCGAAAGCCAGCCCGGTGGCGTCAGGCTCAGCACCCGGGCTAACCTGGATCGGGGCCGGAACTACGGAATCGAACTCATCACAACTTACCGTGCCGGTAAAAACTTCGAGCTCACCGCCAGTGCGAACGGTTACCGCAGTGAGGTGATCGGCAATGCCGACAACGAAAACATCGAAGCCAACGGCTACCTCTTCAGCAGTAACCTGCAGGGTAGCTACAAACTCCCGTGGGACGTACAGGCGCAGTTCACCTATTTCTACCGCAGCCCCGGCGTGCGCCCGCAAGGTCGCATCGGCACCATCCAAAGCGTTGACCTGGGTTTCCGCAAAGAAATCCTTGAAGGCAAAGGAGCCCTCACCCTCCGCGCTACAGATCTCTTCAACACCCGACGCTACCGCTTCGATACGGAGCTCACCAACCTGTCTACCCGCAGTGAATTTCAGCGCGAAAGCAGGATTGTATACGTCGGCTTCCAGTACAGCCTGCAAAAGCTAAAGCCACAACGTAGCGGTCGCCAGGGCGGCGGTGGCGGCGGTGGTGGAGACGACTTCTAACCACAGGCCAGGCCCGAAGGGCCGTCTCTCGTAGCATGGGGTAAGCGACGGACCGAAGGCGATGCACTGAGCGGAGTCGAGCGGAGATCAACAGCTTGTTTGTGCATTTGGTTATACACACTTATTTCCCCCCATAATGCCAGCATCTACGAACATTTCCCTATTATTGACGATTATCAGTAGAAACCACACCCACACATGAAGAAAATCGGCATCCTTTACGGCCGCGAGCGGTCCTTTCCGCCGGCAGTTATCCAGCGTATCAATGATATGAACGTAGACGGCATCATGGCCGAACCCGTTAAAATCGACAAATGTGGTCAGGGCCTCAACCCCGGCTATGCCGTCATCATTGACCGGATCAGTCAGGATGTCCCCTTCTACCGCGCGATGCTGAAGAACGCCGCGGCTACCGGTACGGCCGTCATCAACAACCCCTTCTGGTGGAGTGCCGACGAGAAGTTCTTCAACAACGTATTAAGTGTTGGCGCGCTGGATGTCCCCGTGCCAAAAACGGTCTTGCTGCCAAGCTTTGAGAAGCCTACGGACACTACGGACGAATCCTTCACCAACCTCGCCCACCCGCTGGACTGGCAGAGCATTTTCAACTACATCGGCTGGCCAGCCTGGACGAAGCCCCACGACGGCGGCGGCTGGAAATCAGTCTACAAGCTTAAGGGCCCCGAAGACCTCTGGAAGGCGCACGCTGAAACGGGCCAGCTCGTGATGATGCTACAGGAGAACATCACCTTCACCAGTTACTTCCGCTGCTATTGTATCGGCCGTAAATACGTGAAGATCATGCACTACGAACCCCGCAATGAGTTCCTCGACCGCTACAATTGTCACCACGACGTAAGCGACGAGATGATGCAAAAGATGCACGACTACGTCATCAAAATCAACGAATGGCTCGGCTACGATTTCAATACCGTTGAGTTTGCTATACGCGACGGCGTCCCTTACGCTATCGACTTCTGTAACCCCGCCCCGGATGCTGACAAGTTCAGTGTCGGAGAAGAAAACTTCAACTGGGTCATCGAGCATGCTGCCAAGTACGCCATCGAGCGGGCCCAAGCTCAGGAACCCGGTAAGAGCAACCTCACATGGGGTAAGTTCGTACAGCAATCCGTTGCCGGCACCTACGACTCTAACCGGTAAGCGAATCATCGATCATACAAAAAATTAGACGCCCGTTTCGGAGTTCCGAAGCGGGTGCTTTGTTTTGAAAAAAGCGTGCTTGTCAACCCATCATCTGCATGAATAAAGTAACCAATAGTATCTGGGGTCTGGCTACATCACCTACGTTAGCGCTGATGGCATTTACGACGAAGATCAGCGGATCAGACTTACTTTTACGGATAGAAGAAAAACAGTCGACCTGCACTGCCAAAATCCTTTCATTGCATCCTGCGTACGCGCCCGTAAAAATGGACAAGAACAGCAATTTACCCGCGGGCATACAATCAGGGCAGATTTCTAGACCAGAACCTTAAAATCCAGGTCCGGAAACGTAAAAAACCTGCTTCACACAACTTTTCGTAGCAGATAAAACTTATCATATCGGGCAGAAACCATCATCCCGTCTATCTTTGTCCCCGTTCACTAAATCACCTTCCCATGGTCAGCTACTATGCCACCCGAAATGGCCGTCTGGAAGAAGTGGACGTAAGAGAAGAGCGTTGCTGGATCAAATTGTCTCCTCCCTTCGCAGCGGACGAACTTGCGCTCTTCGCCGACGCCTACGATCTTCCCCTCGATTTCCTCACGGACCCCCTGGATACCGACGAGCGATCGCGCTACGAAAGAGAGGATGATGCCCGGCTCATCGTCGTAAATACTCCCGTCCTTTCCCGTTCCGAAATAGACAACGAGGGCATCTACATCACCGTCCCGATTGGTATCATCCTTACCACCGATCACCTGATCACGATCTGTTCGTGGGAACAACATCCGGTGCTGAAGCTTTTCCTGGAAAACAAGATTCGTAACGTCAACCCGGCCCGCAGGAGTGATTTTGTACTTCGTATTTTTGAGCACACGGTCTACCGCTTTCTCACCTGCCTCAAACGCCTCAACGTAAAGCGTAACCTGATCGAACAAGAGCTTTACGACAGTAGCCGAAACCGGGAATTAAAGCAACTCCTGAGCATCGAGAAATCCTTGGTGTACTTCATCAATGCACTCAATGGTAACGAGCTGCTAAAGATGAAAATGAAGCGGACTGATTTTCTGGGGATCCGCCACGACGAAGAACAGGCCGACCTTTTTGAAGACATCATCATCGACAATGGTCAGGCTCTGGAAATGGCCAATATTTACACCAACATCCTTAATGGTACTATGGATGCCTACGGGTCCATCATTTCCAACAACCTTAACATCACGATTCAACGCCTGACCCTCATCACCATCGTCCTGACGGTCCCCATGGTCATCGCCTCTTTCTTCGGCATGAACGTTCAGGTCCCCTTCCAGGCCAACATCGGCATCTGGGCTTTTCTCGGCATCATCGCCCTGTCCATTGTCCTCAGTTTTGCCGTCATTTACTATTTCCGCCGGAAAAGAATGTTTTAGCGGGTACTTCGGCAAGCTCAACGGGGCCGCGGGACCGCAGGTGCAAAGCGAGGTTTTTAAAAAGCAATGAGATATCACCAAGGGCATACCCTCCAGCTGCGCAGCAGCGTGCCATACCCCCTGCGGCAGCTACTATTACTATCAATCTCCCCAATAAAAAAGCGATCAACCATCAGCATCCGGGTTTTTAGTCCAGAAAGCTGATCGTTGATCGCTTGTGCCTTTAGTCAAAAGCCTTAGGTAAGATTACCGAAGAATAGTAATGTTACCTTGCTGGATGAGTTCCTGTCCGGCCGGACAACGAACGCGCAGCCAGTAGCCGTACACATCAGGCTCCAGGTCATCGCCTTCGGTAGTACCGTCCCAGCTGTCGAAGATATCGTCGCTGGCGTATACTTCCTGTCCCCAACGATCGTAGATGATGAAGCGGAACTCCGACAATTGATCTGCAAAGTTAGAACGAACGCGCATCTCATCGTTCATTCCATCACCGTTCGGGGTGAAGGCATTCGGGATGTAGATGTTTTCCGCATCACAGATGGGGTCTTCTACGCGAACTTCGATCATCACGACTTCCGTACAGCCGTCCAGGCTTACTTCTACGTCATAAACGAGGTCTCCTGCTTCATCCGGGGTAACCGTTACGGTACTTCCCGTACCATCAACGGTGCCGTTAGGAGGCATCCAGTCGTACTCACAGTTGTTACAGCCGATTACGGTCAGATCCGTGCTCGAACCGAGAATGATTTCCGGAGGATCAGCCGAGCCGGTAAGACCGGTAAGATCAGTAACGTTGACGGTCACTTCGCGCATTTCCGTACATCCCGTAGTGGGGTCAGTAATGGTTACCGTGATTACCTGTGAACCCGTACCCGTAAATATCGGGTTGTTGGGGTCGGAATCATCAACGGAGCCAGCTGGTTCGTAGCTGTAGGTCAGATCACCCGAAGGTTGTACATCACCGAAGATACTCGGCTGCTCTCCTGCACAAGCGTCAATGTTTGTCAGTGGCAGGTTAGCAGTAATTTCAGATACACGCACCGTAGTTGAGGTCGTTTGCTGACAGCCCGTGTTGGGGTCAATTGCCTGGCCGTAAATGGTGTATGTCTGGCCTGGCTCAGCGGCATCAATGGTGAACGTTCCACCCGTACCAATTTCGTTCATCAGTTCCGGGTCACTGTACCAGGTAATGTTTACGTCATCGTTGACGGAAGAACCACCAACGGTAACCATGGTAGGTTCACATACTGCCGTATCTACGGGAGACACCATGAAGTCAATTTCAGGAGCAACATCCACCTGTATGGTTTGGGTGGAAGAACATCCCGTAACGGGGTCAGTGATGGTAACATTTACGTCACCGTCTTCGGTGAAGGTACCTACCGGGTTAGCGGGATCAGTCAGGTCAAGGTTGCCGGATGGCTCCCATACGTACTCGTAGCCGTTTACCCGGTCACCACCAGTGATGGTGAACTCATCGTCAAAACAAGGCAGAACAACCGGAGGGTATTCGTTTGGCGTAAATGGCGTAGCCGTCACCGTGACGGTAATCATTGTATCACAGCCGAATTGATTGGACACCGTAACCATCAGGTCCACGGAACCTTCATCGGGAGAAGTGATGTCAACCGTTTCGCCATC
>ENA-ORXT01004613-ORXT01004613.1-marine-metagenome-genome-assembly--contig:-NODE-4613-length-14096-cov-179.906698_pt1 | contig 14096 bp, 12 predicted proteins | sample MGYA00237868_ERZ511482 | MGnify/ENA metagenome assembly ERZ511482 | reverse complement strand
TTACGATTCTAAAGAGATTTTTACAAATAAGACTATGGGAAGTTTAGTCTATTAATTGACAGTCTTGAATTTGATTTGAACACGTTTACCCTGAATTTTTACCTCGCTTTTAGGGTTTTTTGGTAATAAACGAGGTAACGAATCTAATCCAGATAGAAGCAACCTAAAAGGTATTAGACAGAATTAAATTATACCCAAGTATTTGAACAGATTTTGACCTAAAAGTGCTAAAGTCATATCACCTTGACCAACAGTTCTCTTACTTCTGAATTTATTTACAACTACTGAACATGCCTAATTATACTTTATTAGAGCTTTGCTTTCATTATTGTCTATCCACTCTTTTTTCATTTTGCCTTACTTTACTATATCCAGATCCTCTTTGATCTGCAATATCGTATCCAGCCATGCTTGCTGCACGACGACCATTTCTTGGTCCGTAAGGCTTACTGTGGGTCGTGTATGATCATGACTACAGTTAGTATGATCATGCTCCATATATGGCACCTCTATCATATTCTCTAACCAGTTAGATTTTCTTTTTGTCAGTGATGAGTATTTATCAGAACTATGATTACCATCTAATAAAATAGTGTCAACGACCCTATTATAGTAAAGAGCTTGCTGCTGTATTGAGTAAGCCTGAAGCATTTCCTTAGATGGTGGAGTATGCTGGTGTCCGCATGAGTATAACAACCCTATGCAGATTAGTAAAAGAGATTGTTTAATCCTGTATATCATAAGTACTGAGCAAGTAGTCATTTAATATACTATGATTATACTAATAAAAAAGAATCAAAAATAATGAATGTGTAAGTTGTAGGCGGAGACCTCGCATGAGACTAACCGAACGTACCATTAAACATAAACATAAATAGTAAAGCAAAAATGGCCAATACTTGTAAAACTGGTAGAGAGTTTTCTAATGCTGTGGTTAAATCTTTCATAGAATTTGACTTATAATTAAATAAACGGGTTCACAAATATAAGAAACTATGTTAGATAGCACTACAGATGATCTACTTATTTTTTACATATTTTGGATAAATCTCCTTCTTTTTACGCTAAATTAGAACGCAAATATCTGATTTACAGATATTTGCGTTTTTATTTTAAGTTATAATTGGATAGGAATTTAGTAACAATTAGTTTACAAAAGCCCTACATCAATATTTATTCATGCCTACATGTAGCGTGATGTTAAGCACGATTTACTTTAGTACAATCATCTTTTTAGTGATTGATTGATAACCATTGAGCAATTGATAATGGTAAACACCTTGTAAATCTTGAGCATTCACTTCGATTTCATGATAGCCCTTGTAGAAGAAAGAAGTTTCATCCTTGACTAAGCTACCCGATACATCAAAGATCCTAAGGGTGACCTCACCATCAATTGGAATCGAAAATGGGATCTTCGTCACTGTGTTGAAAGGATTAGGTCTATTTTGTAAAACTTCAAAATCCCTGTAATCTATTTCAAATTCTAAATTAACCCCGAGTACATTCAGCCTGTCTCCCTGGTAAGCTTCTGCAGTCAGCATATGAGAATTAATCTCCAATGACTGGCTTAATAACTGGGACTTCGTCGCTATGACCTTTATTGCGAATAACTCTTCATCTGAGCTGATACTCTGGATATCATTCCACGATATGATGCTCATATCCTCATGCTGCTTCATAAATGATTCTTGGAAAGCGAGTGAAGATGACTTTATTTCTATAATCTCTAATCCGGGATGATTCAGTGTAAACTGATACCCATATATTCTCTTAAAATTTTCAGCCCTGACTGGTATGGTAAGCTCTTGCCCCTCATGTATAAAAGTATCTTTCATGATGAATGACAGCATCTCTTTCGTTCTTGGTTCTGGCTTAGAGAATCCATTGACACTCACATCCTGGTTCACATCGCCTATCTTAATGGCCATGAATTCTTGATCCATCATATCGTCATTGAGGTCCACTACTTCGATCTGCTCTTTCAGTGGCCATGGACTATATGCATTTGGGAACTCTTGTTTCTTATCTATGAAAGTCCAGCTCTTCCCTATTTTAAACTGAGATATATCACCTAATATCAGCTTACGCATCTCTATCATATCAAGCCCAGTAATCTGCTGATCTCCATTGACGTCAGCTGCTATGATCTGGTATGGATTCGTCATTTCTGCTATACCTATAATATGCTTTTGCAGTAATACGATATCTATGGTACTGACTCCATTCTTTGGCCTGTCCGTCTTTTCTACGGTCAGGATATAGTTGTGTTCAGCTGGATTATCAGGGAATGCGAAAAGTCCTGAATCTCCTGATAATCGTTGTTTAGGATAATCGCTTAGGCCCTGCATAGATTCTATATTGATCGTAGCACCGACCATCATGTCATTCTGATCTGTGTATATAGCTCCTGCTATCGTGTTAGTCTTTAAGAATGCTTCTTCTTGACAAGATCCATTAATATTAATCCTGACTTCACACGTAGATATATTCCCTGCTTCATCCCAGATCCATATTTCTCTCAGCATAGATTCGCCAGCCAGATTGCAGTTGACGCTTATTTGTCTATATGCTTCTATATTTTCGATTCCAGGTAAGTAAGGCTTTTCATCTAGCTTAGTTATCATATAGTCCAGCTGAGATGAACATTCATCTACAGCTGATACAATCAAGTCCTCTAATGTCAAACTAACATTTTGGCCATGTGATACTGAGACTTCTACTGCATCATCTAAGCAAGTTACATCAGGAGCAGATTGATCAGTAAAATTCACTGTTGTAGACTTAGTATCAGAATTCCCACATCGGTCAGATACAGTCCACTTGATCAAATAGTTATGACCCAATGTTTCTGACTCATTTCCAATAGATGCAGATGCGCCACTCGAAGTGATGAATTCTGACCCATCTCTCATTGTCACTGTATGTCCATCTGCATCCAGTACTTCTACCTGCCATTTCAGATCTTCCTGATCTGTCACTTCGCCATTACATAAGTCTGTCGCTGTAGCAGTCAATACTAAGTCAGAGATACATGAGATCTGTAGCGTGTTACTGACGGAAATGACTGGCGCAGAATCGTCTGTGATTTCTATAATCTGATCAAATGTATAATATCCATCAAGCTCGATCGCATCTGCCGCATATCTATAATAGACTTTAGGATTCTCTGTTTCTTCATCACCGCAAGTAGCACATTCTCCTTCTCTTAAGTCTTGGATAGCGGTAAAATTCTCGTCATTCTGACTGTCTGAATCATCTATTACAGATCCTTTATCCTGCCATACACACCAGTCAATCACCGTATGCCTTCTGATCATCGCCATACATCCTGATTCCAGTAATACTTCTTCTTCCTCTACTGTAGAAGTAACTAACAGGCAAGTCGGCACACACCAGGTCGGCTCATCGCTTACTGCTGAATACTGACATGCAGAAGATTCAGCATGTGGAATATTCTCATTAGAATTTTCTACTAGCGTACCATCTTCTCCACAGGATAAAGTCACTCCGCTCACCGTTTTAGCATCATGATGTACTGGCCATTTGATGCTGTAAGGGTCGAAGCTTGCTTCTTGAGATATTGATATGATCTGGTTGCAGTGTGTTTCTTCTGCGTCTACTGTACTGTTATTATTTTCGTCTAAGTACCATGTTCTGATCAGCTGTCCTGCTCCACAAGATGTGATTCCAGTCTCATCATCGAAGAAGCTCATCTGAGGCGCATCACCACATGTGCTTATCGCTAATACTGGCTCTTTCAATGCAGAAAATAAATCATCCCGACAAGTGACCTCATAGGCTTCGCATGTGAGTTCTCTTACGATATCTTCTTCTATGGTAACGGTCGTAGTACAAGTCCCCATATTCCCATGCTCATCCGTTAGTACGAGTACTATTTCTTGTATACCTACATCTTCACAACAGAAGTTAACAGAGAATGAAGGCATCACATAAGGATACTCTTTAGCCCAGATTAATTCTCCTTGTCTATCAAAAATAGAATCAGTTACAATCCCATCTACCATACAATCTGTATATGCGTGGTAGCCAGGCATTCCATTGATATTGAATATTGAGCCATCGTTATACTCTACCACTCCAGCATTAAAATCTTTTGCTCTGATGATGTTAGCAATGTATCTTCCGCAGTTATCAGATTCAGAAGTTCGATTAAGATCAGCGACTGTGCTTGTCGCTATACCCGTTTCTTGATTCAGCTTGATCGTGAAAGCATCTGCACACTCAGGTACAGGCGGTTTTTGGTCTTTCACTAATAAGGTGAATGAATGCTCAGTTCTATTATTACACTCATCAGTGAATATGTATGTTACTTCGTAACTGCCGATGGCAAGGTCAATAGCTTGTATGCTCAGAGCATCTTCTACAGTACCGGTCACTTCTAAGCTTACTCCTTGATCAATGATCACTTCAAATGCTGAAGTGCTACAAGCGTCTTTCATATATATAGGAAGAGGTAAGAATGCATTGGACACGCAGGACCCTTCATCTATGGATATGATCGCTTCTTCAAAATCTGCTACCACTTCTGGACCTCTGTTATCACTCACAGAGATAAGCTGTGTGTGAGTGATGGTCTTTATCCCATTCGGTAGCTGCGAACATAGATCATTAATCTCCCATGTTCTAAATATCTGGAATGACTGAGCACAGATCTCTAATACTCTATCTTCAAATCCGATAGCGAAATCACACATGGCATCTAAGCCAGCGACTAACTCTATGCCCTGTAATTGTGGCTTTCCCAGATTATTAGGGTGAAGTGCTGATGTCTCCGAAAGGCTTGTATTTTCTATATCATCGATCGTTTCATCTACTCTATTACAGGCCAATGGATCTTCTAATGTAATATCTGCTGGAAATACAATCGCATCCATAGTAATACTGCTGACTTGTATCGTCTGAGTATGTGTTTGATCTCCATCATCTTGAGTGGATACTGTCCATTCTCTTGTAATAGTTGCTCTAATATCTTCGCAGTCTGTGGCGTAATCTATCTCATCAGAATAACTGATATCTGAGATCTCACCACATACATATGCAGGAGAAGATAACCTCGTAGTGATCGTCGGATCTATACTCTCTATGCAGAATATCAGATTATCTTGTGGCCAGATGATAGCGCAAGGATCTACAGCTATGCTATCCTGATTAAGTGTGTCTTGACTAAGTGTGTCCTGAGCAGAAATAGTCGGATTGAATCCGAGAAATGCTGCTACTACAATAAATACTTGTAGAAAAAAGACCAGAATGGAAAAAGAAAATATGAGGAATTTCTTTAGATTACTATTTACTTCTTCAGGTATTAGGTCGAAGTCTATGTTATCTGTATTGTTCATCAAAAAGCTATAATGGTTAATTAAATAATTACTTATTACATTTTAACAACAATTGTACCAAACAGTATATCAGCTATATACATGTTATAAAAAATCTTAATATGATATTAAAAGTCTGTTGCATTCAAAACCTCGAAGAAGCTTTGGCTTGTATTAATACAGGTGTCGATATGATCGGATTCGTCTCTCAGATGCCCACAGGCTTTAGATTATTGGCAGATGATCAGATCAGAGATATCATCGCACAGCTACCCCACTCTGACACTCGCCTTGTGCTACTGAGTTCCAAAAAGACGGCAGCAGGACTTATAAATCATGCCAAGTATACGGGAGCTGATACACTTCAGATCGTCGATTATATAGATACCGCATCATTAGAGAAAGTCCGACAAGCGCTTCCTGATATTAAGCTTATCCAGGTGATACATGTCGTCAGTCCTGAAGATGTGATCAGAGCACAGGCCATTGAGAGCTTAGTAGATTATATACTTCTTGATTCAGGTAAGCAAAGAGGTAACATAATAGCTCTCGGCGGTACAGGAACCACTCATGATTGGTCTATCAGTGCCTCTATTGTCTCATCTTTATCTATACCAGTATTACTGGCAGGCGGACTTAATCTTCAAAATGTAGAACAAGCAATTAGTGTCGTCAAACCAGCTGGGATAGACATCTGCACGGGACTCAGAGATCCTAAATATCTGTTAGTAGATCGGCTGCAAAGTATGGTAGAGCTTTTACAATAAACCAAATACTGATAGCAAAATAGCAAAATTAGAAATTGCCTTTCTTTGACTTACCAAGCCGGGGCAAAACGACCTTAAAAATAGATCCGCCAGATGGATTTGACTCAATCCAAATCCTCCCACCATGCTTGTTGATCACCTTCTTAGCGATAGAAAGCCCGATTCCAGTCCCAGCATATGACATTTGACTGTGTAGCCGCTTAAATAGCAGAAATACAGTCTCCCTGTATTCTGGACTAATGCCGATTCCATTATCTATTACACTGATGACTGTTTCTTCTCTTACAATATTAGAGGCGAGGGTAATTTTGGGCTTAATTCCTTCAGTAACATAATTAAGTGAATTGATTAATAGGTTTCTGAAGACAGATTGTAACATAGAGCTATCACCGTAGATGACTTGATCTTTCTGGATATCCATGTGCAGAGTAGCTGACTTCTCATCTATAATCGCAGCTAAATCTTTTATAACCAGACTCATTAATGAGGACAGGTTGATTTGTTCGCTTTGATAGTCTAATGTATCTGATTTTGAATATTTTAAAATATCAGTGACTAACTGATTCATATGCTTTGTAGAGTTAATGATCAGGTCCAAGTACTCAGATTCATTTGCTTTTAATCTATCTGAGGACTTAGATTTTAATAGCTGGCTGAATCCCATAATATTTCGAATAGGGGTCTTCAGATCGTGAGAGGCGATGAAAGCAAAATTCTCTAATTCCAGATTCGATTCTATGTACTTTTCTAATTCTTCATTCTTATTATCTAGTTCCTGGATTTGCTGCCTTTTTTCTGCGTTGAACTGTAACAATGTATTCACCAAACTCAGAACCACTACAAAGGCAAGAATCAAATCAAAGGTTCTCAGTACTAATATGTCATCTCCAACAAAGAAAATATTGACTAAGACAAAAGCACCAAAGGATAACAAACTTAGTCCTGAAACAATGATCAAGGCTTTATTGTCAACGACCATGATAAAAGCATTAACTAATAAAACAATGTAAGTTCCAATGATGGTAAAATTAACATCTATAATGTAACTGAATATGGGAAGAACAAGGAAAAAATTAAAATATATGAGGTAGAAAGAAAGCTCATCTTTCTGACTAAAATATAATACCAACGATAAAACCGTCAGCACCAAAAAAATGCTCGCTGGCAGTAATATTGGGTCATACTGATAGTACCAATAAACACCAAAGTAACCAAATGATGTTATCAAGCAAATAAATAAATTTTGCTTAAACCAAGAATTATGTCGTATGAAATCTACCAAAGTTTATTACGGACTTACTTTAAAAATAGACAGTGTTAAGGTGTTTGTGCTGAGCTTATTGCGGGTTGATAAGAATAAGGAGTGCAATTTACAAAAATGAACGGAACCATACTTAATTCATATAAAGGAGCTTTAGTCCTGTTAGACCTATTTTATTAGTCATTAGTAGAAAGAGCTCAAAAGCTTATCCTAATTAACAGACCTATAACAGGTGTCTTTGTTATCTTTGATCTTTAATCGATTATCATATGAGTATCCTTATTTTCTTAGTTATCTTTTATATACTTCTAAGCGCAGCCTTATATTTCGTATTCCCTAAGTGTGGCAAACCTGCTGTAAATGGATTGATCCCAGTGGTCAACTTTATGGACTGGTGCGATATCATAGGAAGGCCGCGATGGTGGGCATTTTTGCTATTTATTCCAATCGTAAATATCTTCATATTCGTAGGGATGGCGGTGGACTTAGGTAGATCTTTTGGCAAGCTCGACTTTAAGCATACTGCAGCAGCTACGGTATTCGCTCCCGCTTTCTTAGGATACTTAGGTACGAATAAAGATGAATCATATATCGGTCCTAATCTGACTGCAGAGAAGGAATACATCACTCAGATGGAAGAGGCTAAGAGCTCGGGTAAAGAGCGCACTTTCAATAAGTTAGTCAAGAATAATCCTTACAAAAAGTCTGGCATCAGAGAGTGGTTTGAATCAGTATTTTTTGCTGTTTTTGCAGCTGCATTCATCCGGATGTTCCTCGTAGAAGCTTATGTGATACCGACTCCATCTATGGAAGGCAGCCTGAATGTAGGAGATTTTCTGTTCGTGAGTAAGTCCTCATATGGCATACGTACACCTATGACCATCGCCATGATTCCATTACTGCATAACCGGATCCCGAAGATGGATGCAGAGTCATATCTGGAGACTCCCTCGCTACCTTACTACAGACTACCAGCCCTCAGAGAGATAAAACATAATAGCCCATTCGTCTTTAACTGGCCTGTGGGTGATAGTGTCTATGTCACCCCTAAAAGACCATACAGTGTCGCTCAGGTCAATCGGGAGCCTGGATTTGCTGCCAGTGATAGAGCATTGGCTCAAAAGATGAGAGACAAAGACTTCATTACCAGACCGATAGACAAGAAGGATCACTACATCAAGCGATGTGTCGCGCTACCTGGCGATAGCCTCCAAGTCATAGATCGACAGATACACATCAATGGTAAGCCGACAACCAATCCAAAGCACGTCCAATTCCAATACATGGTGAGCATGCCTAGCACTGGCATCAATAAAGAGAAACTGGATGAATGGGGGATTGACGCAGGAGACTATTGGGGACAGCAGAATATGAGTGGGTACTTTCTGGATGAAGAGCAAGTAGAAAAACTACAGACCATCGGTAATGGAATACAAGTGATACCAATCCCACAACCAGTCGTGGGTAATAAGTTATTCCCTCATGATCCTAAAAATTTTCCTGGGTGGACAGTCGATAATTATGGTCCGATCTACATCCCTAAGAAGGGAGCTACGATAGATATTAATCTGAATAATCTATCTATGTATAGAAGAGTGATCAGCGTCTACGAGCGTAACACTGTAGAAGTGAATAATGGTCGAATCATGATCAATGGTGAAGCTGCTACCACTTATACATTTAAACAAAACTACTACTGGGCTATGGGAGATAATCGACATAACTCAGAAGATTCGAGAATGTGGGGATACGTGCCACATGATCACATCGTAGGTAGACCGCTATTCATCTGGTTCTCTACGAAAGAAGGCAGCATCAGCAATGGAATTAACTGGGATAGAATCTTTAAGTCAGCGACTAAAGATTAAGAATCTACTTTCATATTTATTAAATGATTAAATCCAGTTATAGGGTATTCCGAGTCTTGCTCATCCCTCCATGGAAGGTCAGGTGGTGACCTGCTCACTCTCCCTGTGTATCTCCCCAAATGGGAGATTTTTATTTCTCCGATTAGGCTAACTGTGCTTACAAAGTGTGCTGATCAAATACTCCTGATCTTCCCTCCATCAACGGGAATACTGGCTCCTGTGATATAAGAAGCCGCAGGACTGGCCAGAAATGCAACAACTGATCCTATCTCCTCTGCTTCAGCAAAGCGCTTCATGGGGATCTCAGCCAACATATCATCTATCGTCTCTTGCTCCGTCTGACCTAGCATCTTCTGTCTTGATAATAATAACTGACTTAACCTCTCAGTCTTAGTCGTACCAGGCAATACATTATTGACGGTGATGCCATCTGCTGCCAGTTCGTTAGACAATGTCTTAGCCCAGCTCGCAACTGCTCCTCTTGTGGTATTAGATACGCCAAGACCAGATATTGGCTGTCTGACAGAGGTAGATACCATATTGATGATTCTTCCGTATCCTGCTTTTTTCATACTTGGAATGACCAGTAGAGATAGTTCGTGATTAGCGATCAGATGATGATGCATGGCATCTATAAATTGCTGACTCTCTGCGGTAGAGATTGGTCCCGCTTTAGGTCCTCCAGAATTATTTAGCAATATATGGATGTCCCCTTCAGCCAATACTTCTTTGACTTTAGACTTCACAGTATCTGTATCGCTGATGTCTGCGACGATGTATGTATGATCAAGGCCGTTGATCTGATTAAGTTCTTCTATATTTTTCTGCAACAGGCTTTCTGTACGGGACAGGAGAATAATCTGTGCGCCCAGCTTAGCCATCTCTACGGCGGAAGCATAGCCTAATCCTTTAGATCCACCACACACGAGAGCTACCTTGCCACTTAAGTCTACATTCATGATTCTTCTATTTTGATAAGTGCATTTTGCTCTCCGAGCATGCCTAAGTGATCTTCTATATTAAAGTCCTCACTTCTGAATTCGCTAAATCGGGCTCTACCCTGCTCCTGCCGCTTGATGCTTCTTAAGAATCTTCGGACACTTTCCACAGTATTTAATATAAGTCCTGGTACAGCAACGCTCTTACCAGTATCATCCTTTGCAATCATCGTAAAATATGACGAGTTACAATGCTTCACTTCCCCGGTCTGAATATTCTCTGATTCCACACGCACACCGACTACCATAGAGGTATTACCAGTATAGTTGATGGAAGCCTTCATCGTCACTAGTTCACCTACTTCTATAGGCTTGAGAAAGTCTACTTTATTCACAGAAGCCGTCACGCAGTAATTTCCAGAGTGCTTCGATGCACATGCGAATGCGATCTGATCCATGAGATTTAGGATATGGCCTCCATGTATCTTGCCACTGAAATTAGAATAAGAAGGCAGCATCAGGTCCGATATACTGATTCGAGACTGTTCAGCAGTTTTGTATTTTTTCAAAATCAAAGGATTTGGATATGCAAATGAAACTAATATAGAAGAAAATTAGTGATTAAAGATCTTTGTTGGTTAGATGATCTCGTAATTTCTTGTCTAAATCTGGATCAAGCACTAATTTCTTTTTATTCATTTGCTAAAGTTAAGAAGACACACTTAGATGAACAGTCTCCGCCCTTTCAGCGCACGACTATACTCATCCAATAAAAAGGATAAAAGACTTTTTCATAAATGATGATGACAAAAGCCCAAATACCTTATATTACCGATATGAAGTCTCTATCTCTTTACTCTTCCATCATTATTATATTTCTGACTAATATTTGCCACAGTCAGCTACCTCAAGCCAATCTCTATATATTCGAATATCGCATTACAGAGGATGGATTAGAATTGCAAAAAGGTAAATACCTCACAGATTTCAATCCAAAAGGCTACAACAATCAGCCTCACTTTATCAATGACAATGAATTATTGATCAGCTCTAATTATTTTGATGAAGCACAGACTGACATCATCAGACTAAATATGAAGAAAAATAAGCTGACCAGAGTCACAGCGACTGATCAAGGAGAATACTCCCCTACTGTGACCCCTAATAGGCGAGAACTTTCAGTCATCCGAGAAGTCCTTGGCGGAGATGTCAATCAAATATTATGGAGATACCCACTGAGTCAAGATAACGCTGGCAAGCGAGCATTAGCTAATGAGACGACAGTCGGATATCACGCTTGGCTGAGTGGGACACATCTCGCTGCCTTCCTCGTAGGTGATCCGCACCAATTATACTTTTTCGATCTCATGGAGGATCGTCGCTCACTAATCGCCAACAATCCTGGCCGGGGCCTAATCAGTACTAATGGTATCTTATATTATGTCCAAAAATCAAGTGACGCCAACTGGTATATCAAATCATATGATCCTGAAAATCAAGAATCAAAATTGATCTGCGAAACAGTAAGAGGGTCCGAAGATTTTGACATACTAAATGATGGCAGTTTTATCATGGCCAAAGGGAGCAAGCTATATTCTCTCCACCCTGATCAAGTCAGAACTTGGAAAGAAGTAGCTGATCTCTCTGAACTCGGCATCAGTAATTTAAATCGACTTAAAGTCAAAAGAAATAAAATCGTATTAGTTAATGCAGAATAGAATAGTCCTTTTGCTCATTGCTTCTATTTTCATCCTTAGTTGTAAGAGCACCATAAAAGTGAGTGATGAATATAAAGAAGAGATTTCGTCATATAGACTGAGCCAGCACAAAGCTCTAACTGAAGGTGATGATTCTCCACTTACTGTAGAAGAATCAGATGCCATAAACCACTTTCTGCCAGATCCTGCATATCGAGTTATGGCGGATCTCGTGATGACGAAAGACGCTAAACCATTTACCATATCGACTTACAGCGGTACTCAGAAAAGCTATTTAGAATATGCAAAAGCAAATTTTAAAATAAAAGGAAAAAGTAAAAGCCTCCTCATCTACCGAGATTTAAAGATGATAAAAATTCCAGGGTTCAATCAAAAACTATTCGTCATGTATAAAGATCTGACTAATGGAGACTCTACTTATGGAGGCGGAAGATATCTTTATTTAGACATGAAGGATGTGATTGATGGAAGAGTCGTTATTGATTTTAATAAGTCTTTTAATCCTTACTGTGCTTATAGTGATGGGTATAACTGCCCTATTCCACCGATAGAAAACCACTTAGACATAATGATCAGAGCAGGTGAAATGGACTTCAATCGAAAACAATAGAGAGTATTATCTCTTTTAATATCCTTTAAATTCCAATCGATAATGCATCTCATAATAAAGTAAATTCACTGCCTTACGAACAACATACCGAATCATACGCTCATTCGGAATCTTCATCAACTGTGCCAGCTCATAATTTTACTTCTATTAGAATAATTCTTTGAATCCTTCTGATACTAATTCAAAGCTTTTGACTAACACTTCTTTCTCTGCACCAATCCCAATTCTCAGATGATGATCCATACCATACACATCACCGGCAACGATAAAGACACCCTTCTCAAGTCTGAGCCAATCTGACAAGTCTGATGAATTCTTAGGAAATGAATAATGTAAGAAAAGCATACCACCTGCTTGGGGAGGAATAAAAGAAATCATATCCGAATATCCAACAGCCCATGAGGTGGCTAATTCCAGATTTTCTCTAAGCATCTTTCTATTTCTATTTAATATAGTCGCTCTTTTTTCAGGTTTTAGGGCTATTTCAGCTACGTATTCTCCAAGCATATTTGTGGTAATTGAAGTATAGTCATGGTAGGCCCAGCAGTCAGCTATCACACTTTGAGGACCTGCTAACCAGCCTATTCTAAGCCCTGGAAGGGCATATGACTTCGACAATCCTCCATTGACGACAGCCTTATCATACATTCCTGCAAAGCTAATTCCTTCAGGTCCATTGAGCTCAGCGCCTCGGTATATTTCATCAGCAAAAATCCAGCTTCCATGCTTTTCTGCTATTGTAACAATAGCCGTCATTTCGTCTTTTGAAAGTACATACCCAGTCGGGTTATTCGGATTGCAAATCACAATCATCTTGGTTTTCTCATTCACTAAAGATGCCAATTCTTCCAGATCAGGTCTCCATCCGTTTTCTTCTTTTAGATGAAACGGTTTGGGTAGACATCCCATCTCTTCTGCGATACCCCATATCTGCATATAGTTAGGCACCATCATGACGACTTCATCTCCTTTCTCCAGTAAGGTGTGACAGATAACGAAGTTAGCTTCAGCTGAGCCATTAGTCACTAAGATATTCTCCTCACTGAAGTCTATATACAAATTGCTGATCGTCTGCCTGAGAGATACCGCACCATTAGTCTGTCCATAGCCCAAGACTATTTTATTCATCTCAGATAGTTCATCTGGAGACAATAATTGTTCAAGCGTATAAGGGTGAAATCCACTTTCTGTCAGATTATAGGGGACGGTATTTTCATATAATGATTGAACTCGCTCTAATTCAAATGTTCTGATATTCATATGTTTAAGATTTGCAACGAAAGGACTATCAGCGAATTAGATAATAATCATTCCAATTTGTGTTATAATTATAATTCTCAGCTATTGATTTTGCTATTTGAGTAAGCTCTTTTATCAATTCAAATTCTTTACTTTCTTCTTCTTCTTCAATTTCTTTCTTTATAATTCCTCCACGAATTCCTTTCATCTGATCTAATAGCAACTTTAATATATTTACTGAACGTGGTGGCGACACCCGTCGTGCTGACGTAGGAAGCCTGATCGTGATCGTCGCTTGTTGAACTAAACACCTACGGTGTAGCCCTCATCGTCAATTACTTTTCTTGATAGCATCC
>ENA-ORXT01004612-ORXT01004612.1-marine-metagenome-genome-assembly--contig:-NODE-4612-length-14097-cov-3.311484_pt1 | contig 14097 bp, 9 predicted proteins | sample MGYA00237868_ERZ511482 | MGnify/ENA metagenome assembly ERZ511482 | reverse complement strand
GCGACGGATAAAATAGCGTTCATCGGCGTGCGAATTTCGTGACTCATATTAGCTAGAAAATCGCTTTTCGCTTGGTTAGCAATATCCGCAGCCTGTGCCACAGCGATCGCTTCTTCTAAGGCTCGATTTTGCCGTATCAACTCCCCTTCAATTTCCTTGCGCTCGGTAATATCCATTACTGCGCCATAAAGCTTAACTACATTTCCTTGTTCATCGCAGATAGCTCGCCCAATACTGTTGAGATAACGAAGTTCGCCATCAGGACAGTCGCAGCGAAGATCGAGATTATAGGGAATAGATTCGCCAAGTAATTTATTAAATGCCGAGCGTACGATTTCTCGATCTTCTGGGGGATGAAGTTGCAGCACTTCTTCAAAGGTAGGAACGATGTGTCGATCGCTATAGCCATAAATCTGAAACAGTTCTGCCGACCAATTTGCTTTGGCTGTTTCTAATTCAAAGAGATCGCCAACCTCCATTTCCCAATTGCCCAGTCTGGCTAATTTTTGAGACTCCAGCAGTTTGGCTTCACTCTCTTTAAGAGATTCTTCTGCCTTGATGCGTTCGGTAACATCAATAATAATTGAGCCTACACCGCGATTGCCATTGAGCAGATCTACGGGATAATAGCTGGCATTCCAATAACGCTCAAAATTAGGTGCAACAGGAGTGCTGCCGTGGATTTGAATATCGCAGACAGGTCGATTAGTTTCCATCACCCGACGCAATACTGGTTCGATGGTTACTGCTAAATCAGGAATAACATCTTGAATAAACTTACCAAGATGATCTTCAATCGAAAAGCCATTGATGTCAGCTAAAGCTTGATTAACTCGTAAATACCTTAAATTTTCATCATGTAGGCTCAAACCAGCAGGGCTAGAAGAATATAAATTCTCTAAAAAGGAATTAGTTTGAGATAAGTCTGACTGAACCTGTTTGAGTTCTTCGATATTAACAAAGGTAATTACTACCCCATCATTAGTGCCATTTTCTCTTAGATAGAGATTAACTCGCATCAATAATTGAATCTGGGTATTAGAGATCTTCATCTCTTTTTCTAACGGTTCTCGATTGGCAATTACCTGCTGCAAGATTTCGGGCAAATTCAAACAGTTTAGATTGTTAGTAATGTCGGCAATAGGACGACCAAGATCATTAGGCTTAATGTTGATTGCCTGAGTAGCTGCGGGAGTAAACTTACGAATATTAAGATTGCTGTCTAAAAAGATTACGCCGATATCGGTACTGCGGAGGAGGTTATCAATATCGTTGTTTAATTGAGTTAGTTCTTGAATTTTTGACTGATGTTCGGCATTGACACTATAAAGCTCCTCATTAACTGACTGAAGCTCTTCATTGATGCTTTGTAGTTCTTCATTTGAGGCTAACAGTTCTTCATTGGTAGCCTGCTGTTCTTCGTTAGTGGTTTCCAACTCTTCAATTGTCACCTGCAAATTTTCGCGAGTTTGTTGCAGTTCGTATTCTAGTTCTGTTAGCTGGTTGGCTGCTTCTTCGCCAATGTCAAACCGCATTACAGCTTTAGGCGAAGCAGTGGAGTCTTCTACTTCTAAGACTACAATCAAATAATCTTCCAAAGCAGAATTTTCTATCTTGGAACCTACCCGCAGACTAACGTTTAGTTCTTCTCCATGACGATTTATTTTAATTCCCGAATAGAGAACGGGTTCACGATCACCCTTCAGGTGTGCTGCGCTATTGCGTTTTGCCCGATGTAGAGCAGTAGAGAGGGGTAATTTCAAACCTGGATTGACTATTTCAGTAACGTCTAGGATTGCCTCTCCCACAGGAAATTCTAACAGCTGGGCTGCGTTGTAAAAAACCCGTAGCAGTCGATTGTCCTGACTAACCAAGAGACAGGTTATAGGCCGCTCATTGAGACAATACGTAAAAACATCTGCCAGTAAGCGATCTAAGACGCGATCGCTTTTTACTTTGTGATGAGTCGTAGCGGATAATTGATTAACCGTCGTTTGTCGGGCAATTTGTCCGATACCCAAAGAAATATCTCGGCGTTTGCGATATAGTTTCCACTTGGGCTGCAAAGTTGAAAATTCTTCACTTAGATCTCCCAGAGTTTCCGAACTGCCTAAAAACAAAATTCCTTGACTAGCTAAGGCAAAATGAAGCAGTCGCAAAACATGCTGCTGTAGCTGCGGCTGCATATAGATCAGCACGTTACGGCAAGTAACTAGGCTCATTTTAGAAAAGCCTGCATTTTTAGTTAAGTCATGGGGAGCAATAATCAGCATTTCCCGCAAAAACCGCTTGACCCGATAATGTTCCCCTGTAAAAGTGAAGTATTTCTCTAGACGTTCGGGGGTAATATCTTTGCTGATGTTTTTAGAATATATTCCTTGAGCAGCTATGCCTAAACTTTCACTATCAATATCGGTGGCAAAGATTTTTACCTGAATGGGCTTATCGGCTTTAGAAATGGCTTCATCCACCAAAATTGCCATAGAGTAGGCTTCTTCCCCCGTAGCGCAGGCAGAAATCCAAATTCTCAACTGTTCTTGGGGTTCTAGTCTGGCAATTAGTTCGGGCAGTACTTCAGATTCTACACAATCCCAGGCAGGGCGATCGCGAAAAAACTGAGTTACACCAATCAACAAATCTCGACGCAGCAGCTTTTGTTCTTCTTCCGAATCTTCTAGCAGATCGATATATTTGCTTAAATCACTTTGATGAGTTAGGGCGCAGCGGTGGTGAATGCGACGGGAAAGGGTATTGATTTTATAGTGAGAAAAATCTATTTCTTCTCGTTCGGCTAAAATGTTTAGAATTATCTGTAGTTTTTCGGGGTCAATTAAGACAGCTTCCTCGGCTGAAGATTCGGGAAAATTATCCGAATAGCGGATAAGCTCGTATACAGTCTCAGCTAGCTCTTGAGGAGAAAGAATTTCGTCTACCAAACCAGAAGGAATGGCACTGCTGGGCATACTATTGAACTGAGCAGTTTCAGGGGACTGTACCAAGCCTATCCCCCCCGCACGACTAACTGCCTTAATTCCTTTTGTACCATCGCTACCCGTTCCTGAAAGTAAGATCGCAATGGTTTTTTCACCCCATTCTTTAATAACGGAATTTAAAAATTTATCAATGGGATAATCAAAAGAGTCTGGCGACTCAATCAGACGTAAGGAACGATTCTCAACAATTAAGTGTTTTTTGGGAGGTAAAACATAAACGCGACTCGGCTCAATTTCTAATCCATTTTCAATCGCACTAACTGGCATGGCTGTTTTGCGCTGCAAAATTTCCGTCATCATGCTTTTAAAATCAGGCGATAGATGCTGCACCACCACAAATGCTGCATTGGGACGATCAGGTAAATTGCTAAAAAATATCTCTAATGCTTGCAATCCGCCTGCTGACGCACCAATAGCTACGATGAAGAAATTATCATTATCTGGTTCGGCAGTAAAATTGGTCATGTCGGTCACGATATCGTCAATACGTTCTTTTTTATCTCTTTTGTTTATTATTGTTGAATATAGAAATATTTGTTGAAATAAATTTTAAATTATTGCAATGGCTAAACTTTTTATATTTAATAAAAAGTTTAGCCATTGCCAAATCCTCTAAATCTATCTGAGGAAGTAAACAGTTGTTAAATATTGAGATATATCGCTTTAATTATCTAAAACTTAATAAAATTAATAATGAATAAGCAGCGAATTGATAAATTGCCTTGGTGTTGGCATGAGTCATGAAACCCACAATTAGGAATACTATTGAACAATCATCACGTTATTGTAATTGGCACATCTGCTGGAGGGATTCAAACCTTAAGAACTTTAATACAACAATTACCCCAAAACTTTCCTGCTTCGATTCATATTGTGCAGCATCTTTCTGGCGAAGCTGCCAGTAATTTAGCCTTAGTTTTAGCCAAAGTAAGTCGGCTGACCATAACATTTGCCAAAGATAAAGAGACAATCGTGCCAGGTCACATTTATTTAGCACCACCAGACTTTCATCTAATGCTAGAACAGGGCAGAATGAGAGTTATTCGAGGTCCTCGCGAAAATCGGATGCGCCCTGCGATCGACCCTTTATTTCGTTCGGCTGCGGTAGCTTATCGTTCCTATGCAACGGGGATTATTTTAACGGGAATGCTCGATGATGGTACGGCTGGGCTACAGGCAGTTAAAGCCTGTGGAGGAATGGCAATCGTCCAAGATCCAGATGATGCAGCCTATCGCAGTATGCCAGACTCTGCGATCGCCAATGTCGAAGTAGATCGAATTGTTCCCCTACAAGATATTGTCAGTATTCTCAAAGATCGGGTCAAAGAGACACCAGGCAAGATCGCAGAAGTTCCTGCTGATTTGCTCTTAGAAGCCCCCATTCCCCGAAAAGCGATCACCGATCCGCAAGTTATGCAGCAAATTGGTGAACCTGTGGCTCATAGCTGTCCTAGCTGCGGAGGTCCTTTATGGCAGATGGGCAGGGGCGAAAATGGCATTGCCGATGGAAATGAAAATTCTCTGCTACGTTATCGCTGTCATATTGGTCATGCCTTTACCAGCAGTATTTTGGTTGAAGAACAGAATGAAGCCACAGAAAAAGCTCTTTGGATTGCCTTGCGAACCTTAGAAGAAAGGGGTCGTCTGCTCAAAAACATGAGCAATCGCTATGCCCAAAGAGGTGCTACTGCTCTTGCCAAAACTCATTTAGAACGTTCGACTGAAGCATTAGAACATTCTGCTTTGATTCGTAATTTGATCCGCGATCTTAAAACTATCTATGACTCTTCTAGTTTAAATTGAGCAATAGTATGACAACTTCCAGTGATGTACCTACACTGACGCTGCGCGTACAGATGTAGGCTTCTGCAAACCCCGTAGGACAGACAGAACTAGCTTTGAGGTACTATTGGAAGTGGAAGCAACCACTACTGGATTCCCTTTACGCCGTTTTACAGTTGGGAACACATCCAGCCCAACTCTCTTGGTATTCAATCCCGCTGATATATCGCGGTCTACCAAAAGCTTTAATTCTTCATCCCAATATTCTCGAATGCTGCAATCAGTAAAGGGCTTCGCCCTAGCTTTTAGCTCTTAGCTCTTAGCTATTAGCCGTTCAGAAAAGGCTTTATACCTCTCCTGAACGAAGACCACGCTTGATACAAAGCGTGGGGGCATTAAACCCTATAGCTGTCAGCTCTTAGCTATTTATTCAAGTAGTCTTTAGAGCTAAAAGCTAAAGGCTAAAAGCTAATAGCTTTTTTTGGTAAAAAGTCATATATAAGCTGGGAATTGTCGGCAAAAGTAACCGACATTTGTAATGGATTTACTTCAGTTACGGCTTGACCAAAACGTAGCTCAATATCGTGTTGAGCGTAAAAGTCTTTCTCTCGCAACGATAAAGCTGCTTTTTTAGCTTTACCTTGAAGATAGCTTTTACTTAGTTTAGTGCGATCGTAAGGTGATTCAGGCGACTCGCTGATTAAAACAACTCTACCCTGAAATCCTTCTTGACGTAATCTTTCTGCTGCATTCATTCCAGCCGCCCCTGCGCCCAAAATAACCAACGTGCGAGTCTCACTATGAGGAATATGCCTAGCCATTTGTAGGGTGCGCTGTTGAGATATTTCATCGGGTAGTTTTACCAGGACATTTTCGCCTTCTACTCTAGTGCCGAAGGTAGTTAAAGAATCCAATCCAGGAGGTTCTAACTGTTGTCCTGCGATCGCATTAAAACAAGCGTTATGCCAAGGACATACGATTCTTTCGCCACACAATATTCCTTTTTCTAAGGGTGCGCCATAATGGGTACAAAATGCCCCTGTGGCATAAAATTTACCGTTTACTTTAGATAATAGTATTTGCGATTCTTCTACTTCTATTTGCTGCATTTGCCCGTCGTGCAGATCGGTTGTTTTAGCTACTATTATTTCTTTCATATATCGTAATTATTATTGATGACTATATCTGTCTTCAGACATATAATAAACAAAAAAAAATATTTGATAGGTTTAATTATTCAGTTTAGGACGATCACCAATACTATTGTTTCAGTCGCGATCGCAATGACTGAAGTTGGATAAATTATTATAGCCAAGCTATTAAAATATCGATCTAAAAACGGCGCGATCGCGACCGCCTTTTTTAGCTTGATAAAGAGCTTTGTCCGCAGTCATAAGCAGCTGATTTCTACTATATTTAGAGTCAGGTATTATTGAAGTAACTCCTAAACTTAAGGAAACATAGTTTCTAACTAAAGAACTTGGATGAAGGATACATAAGTCTTGAACCGCCAAACGGATTTTCTCTGCTACCTGTAAAGCATTTTCTGCGGGTGTATGGGGCAGTATTACGGCAAACTCTTCTCCACCATAGCGTGCTACTAGATCTGCGGGACGTTGAATAGTATCTGATATTGCTTGGGCTACACTTTTTAAACAGATATCCCCTGCTTGATGACCAAAGTAATCGTTATAAAGTTTAAAATAATCGACGTCACAAAGAATGAAAGACAGAGGAAATTTTTCTCTTTTTCCCCTCAGCCATTCTTGAGCCAAGAAATTTTCAAAACAAAAGCGATTCGCTATGTTGGTTAAACCATCTAAAGTAGCTAATGTATTAAGTTTTTGATTTAATTTTAATAATTTAGCTTCAGCAGCCTGACGAGCTTTAATTTCTTGTTCTAATTTTATGTTTTTGGCTTTTAATTCTGCCTGTAAATTGTAATGTTTTAATTGAGACTCTACTCTGACAACAACTTCTGCAATCTGAAAAGGTTTGGTAATGTAGTCACTGCCTCCAATCTTGAAAGCCTGGGTTTTATCATCAATGTCCTTCAAGGCACTGAGAAAAACAACTGGTATTTCTTGAGTTAGGATATCGCCCTTAAGTATTTGACAGACCTCAAATCCATCCATTTCTGGCATACTAATATCTAATAGTATTAAGTCTGGAGGATTAGATCTGGCTAATTCAATGGCTGACATACCGCGATCGCATTCCTCGACCTGATATCCTTGAGATATAAGTATCACTGATAAAAGTTCTACATTGTCAGGACGATCGTCAACTACTAAAATCTTTGGTTGATAATCTGGCAATTGCTTAAATCGACACATGTTTAGTTTGGATACTATTAGCCGAATTCTATAATGAATATTACGGCATTTGCCCAATTCAACACATTTATCTTTGGTTAGACTTTAGTTCTAAGTTAGCGATTGCTGTTGGAGAAAGTTCTAAAGCTCAATTGCAACTATTAAGCTCGATCTTTCCCAAAACTTATTACTATTAAATTGGGAATGAATCTGGAATTTATAGATAATCAGACTAATATCGTTTGTTTTCACTGTCTGCAACTAGCTCTTTGGTAATAAACCTATGCAATATCGATCTCAAGCTTTAGAAACAGCAGACAACTCCTCCTACAGCAACCAGCAAACTGTAATGTTAGTGGATGATTCAGAAACAGATAGAGCGACATACATACGCTATCTGCAAAATAGTTCAGAGTCCCAATACACTTTTGTCGAGGCTGAAACTGGGTCAGAAGCCTTAGAAATATACGCACAGCATCAGCCAGATATTGTTTTGTTAGATTATTTATTGCCCGATTTAGATGGATTGGAATGGCTTGCTCAATGGAAACAGCAACATAGCTCAATTTGTCCCGTAATTGTTTTAACTGGACAGGGAGATGAAAACATAGCCGTACAGTTTATTAAAATGGGGGCAACAGATTATCTAGTAAAGGGTCAGATTACGCCAGAAAAATTAAAGCTTTCGGTGGACAAAGAGATCGCTTTGCAAAAATTACAGCAAGATAAGAACGATCTAATTGCCTTGCAAAAATTACAGCAAGATAAGAACGATCTAATTGCCAAACTGAAAGCACGTAACGATCAGCTTCGCCAGAGCGAAGCTCGGTTTCGCAATACCTTTGAACAGGCTGCGGTGGGTATTGCTCATGTGGCAACAGATGGTAAGTGGCTCAAGGTAAACCAAAAATTATGTCAAATTGTCGGCTATACCCTAGAAGAATTGTCCCAAAAAACTTTTCAAGATATTACTCATCCTGAAGATTTAAACAGCGATCTAAAGTATATAGATCGAATACTGGCGGGAGAGATTGCCACCTACTCGATGGAAAAGCGTTATATTCACCAAAATAAATCGTATATTTGGATTAATTTAACGGTATCTTTAGTCAAAAAGAGCAATGGTGAACCCGATTATTTTATCTGTGTAATTGAAAATATTAGCGATCGCAAGATTCTAGAGCTAGCCCTACAAAAATCTTTAAAGCGACTGTCTAATCTACACACAATAGACAAAGCTATTTTATCAGCCAAAAAACCACAGGAGATCGCTCAAACTGTGATTGACAATATTCAAAACTTTTTCAAATGTCAACGCGCATCTATTCTGACCTTTGACTGGAAACAACAAACTGCAACTACCTTAGATAATCAAGGAATAGGAAAGCATCTAGTAGACGAAGGATTTGAGACTAGTTTAGAGGTATGGCGAGACTTAATCGAGCAACTGCAAAACCAAGAGCAAGATCGAGAGCAAAATTATATCGTGGCTTGCCTTAGTCAATCACCCTCTCTTTCCCAGGCAATAAAACCTTTAAAAACAACCAAATTAGATTGCTTCATCGTATTTCCCTTAAAATGCAAGGGAAATTTATTAGGTATTCTACAACTGTGGGTTAACGATCCAAATGAAGTAACTACCGATGAAGGATTGGCTATGGTTGGTGAAATTGCTAATCAACTAGCGATCGCCCTAGAGCAAGCCCGACTATACAAACAGGCTCAAAACTATGCCCTGGAACTAGAGACAAGAGTCACTCAACGTACAGCCCAGCTCGAAGAAATCAACCAAGAATTAAAAACCTTTAGCTACAGCATTTCCCACGATTTAAAAACTCCCTTAAGAGCGATTCAAGGATTTGCTACTGCCCTATACGAAGATTATGCCGAAAACTTAGACGACTTGGGTAAAGAGTATACCTGGCGATTGACCACCTCGACACAGCAGATGGAAAGATTAATTCAAGACTTGCTGACATATAGTCGCCTGTCTCAGTCGGAAATACAGATCCAAAAGATTAATCTTGCTTCGGTAATTGCCAAAGTACTAGAGCAGTTAGAACCAGAAATAGCTAAAACTCAAACACAAATAACCATCGATGAACCATTGTTAAGCATGATGGGTAACAAAACTGTCTTGTATCAAGTAATTGGCAATTTACTTACCAATGCCGTTAAATTTTTGTCTCCTGATACTGTTCCCCAGATACACATCTGGACAGAAACTAAAGGAGATCGGAGTAATCTTGAAAATAGTCGCGTAAGGCTATGGGTTGAAGATAACGGTATCGGTATTAAGCCCCAACACCAAGAGCGAATTTTCCAGGTTTTTGAACGTCTCCACGGCAATGAAGCCTATTCGGGAACTGGCATTGGTTTGGCGATTGTTAAAAAGGGTATGGAACGCTTAGGGGGTAGATTTGGTGTAGAATCCCAGCCTGACCGAGGTAGTCGCTTTTGGATTGAAGGACGAAGGGAATAAATTCCTTGTATAAATCCGAAATGTCGGCTTTGTCTAGTAAAAGTCATTCGCGCCAAGAAAAATAAGTTCAATAGTGAAGCTAAGTTTAAATACTTAATGTTATGTAAATAAATACTGCTAGTATACTTTGGATACTTATTAGTAAATTAGCTTACTATATTGGGGTTTTGTAGATATGATGTCGGTTAAGTTGCAAGCGCGTAAATCCCAAGAATTGATGCAAATCTTGCTAGTAGAAGATAACTATAATGATGTACTTTTGATTCAGCGTGCTTTTCGTAAAGCAAAGATTGAGCCGCAAATGTCAATTGTTGATGATGGAGACAAGGCGATCTCATATTTAAGCAGAGATGGGAAATATGCCGATAGGGAACAGTATCCTCTCCCATCATTAATTTTGCTAGATTTAAAAATGCCCAGGCTGTCGGGATTAGAAGTATTAGCTTGGATTCGCCAACAGCCAGAACTAAACCGTTTACCAGTTGTGGTGTTAACCTCTTCTCAAGAAGATTCAGATTTAGCCCAAGCTTACGATTTGGGTGCAAACTCCTATTTGGTCAAGCCTCTTGATTTTCAAAATTTTGTGAGTCTGATTGAATTAATCAATGCCTACTGGTTTAAGCTTAACCAAAGACCTCATCTTTCTTTTAGTTAGGTTTTTTGAGCATTATTAAGCATTGTATTTTGTAGTAATGACTTATCCTAAAGCATTAATTATTGATGATAATCCTAGCGATCGCACTTTAGCCCTGAGAGAATTTAAAAAACTTTTTGACCAGCTTGAATATTGGGAAATTAGCGATGAAGCGGGTTTTGCCCAAGGATTGACACAAGATAAATTTAATCTTGTTATTACTGACTACCAGTTAGGCTGGACTACTGGGTTAAATATTTTACACCGCATCAAAAAAGCAAGACCCAACTGTCCTGTGATTATGTTTACTGGTACGGGTAGTGAAGAAATCGCCGTATCCGCCATGAAAGCTGGCTTGGATGACTATGTAATCAAGTCTCCCAAACACTATGTCCGTTTAGCTGCTACGGTTCGTTCGGCATGGCAGCGATCGCAACAGCAACAGGCGTTAAAAGAATTTAAACAAAGTTATTATCGCTTTTTTGAACGAGTCCCCCTTGGACTATATCGCCTCAACCCCGCAGGGAAAATCATTGAAGCCAATTCTACCCTCGCTAAAATGCTGGGATTTGAGCAGCAAGATTTGCAGGATCAAAGCATCTTTGAACATCACGTCATACCTGATGCCTACTTATTATGGCAGCAGCAGTTGACTCAAGACCAACCAGTAGCAGAGTTTGAAGCGCAGATTAAACGTCTAGACAACAAATTAATTTGGATTCGTCATAATGCGATCGCAGTTAAGGACGAACAGGATAATTTAACCTGCTATGAAGGTGCTGTTGCCGATATTACTGCAAATAAAGAGGCAGAATTGGAGCGAGCCGAATTACTAAACCGCGAACGTAAAGCTAGAGCAGAAGTAGAAAGCGTCAGTCGGGTCAAGGATGAGTTTCTAGCCACTCTTTCCCACGAATTGCGAACGCCTCTCAATGCAATTATCGGCTGGACTCAACTACTCCAAGGCAGTAATATGAACGAGATGCAGATCGATAGAGCTATTACCGTAATCGATCGCAACGCTAAAGCTCAAAACCAGTTACTTGAAGACTTACTTGATGTTTCGCGCATTGTCCGTGGCGCGATGAATCTTCGGCTTAAACCGACTAATTTGATGGAAATAATCATGGCATCATTAGATACGGTGTATCCAGGAGCGATCGCCAAAAACATTGAAATTGTTACTCAGCTAGAATCAGAGCTTACAAAAGTAAATGTAGACGCAGAAAGAATACAGCAAGTTTTCTGGAATCTACTGATCAACGCCATTAAATTCACCCCCACTGACGGCAAGATAACTATTAGTTCTCAAACATTTGATGACACAGTTCAAGTTACAGTGGCAGATACAGGTTATGGGATTGCTGTAGATGTTTTGCCCTATGTCTTCGATCGCCTTCGACAGGCAGAAACCAAGTCTTCAACTCGTACCCAAGGTGGTTTGGGATTGGGTCTGGCGATCGTGCGCCATTTGGTAGAAATACACGGTGGGAGAGTCCAAGCGAACAGCCAGGGATTGGGAAAAGGATCTAGCTTTACGGTAGAGTTACCCATTTTTAAAAATTATAATGTCATGTAAACAAGATTTAGTACTATGCTCTGATTCGGCAAATACGTAACGATCGAGGTAGTAAACCCGAACACCCGCGATTGTGTTAACAGCATATGCTAGAAAGGAAGACAAACAAGAGGCAGTAAAAGCTGGTTAAAACCTGCATTTAGCAAAGTCTATTGAACCCCTAAAACCTAATAATTTTAAAATTTTTTGCCAATAACTATGATTATTGAACAGTAAGAATTTAGGGCGTGTCACCAATTTAAAAAAAGAGCTTTTTTTGATATTTCAACGACCTACCATGTCGAAAAATAACCTCCGTAGCCCTGCTATGCAGAACATTTTTCTCCTTGTATCTCGTCAAAATATGCTTCAAAAGCATTCTTCCCTTCAATTGATGACACGCCCTGGTTTACAAAACGCATTAGAAGCTTACATAAAATAAACTAATGCTTATAATAATAAGAAATTATTAGAGCTTTCGATTCTGGAAATAACTATTCTAAAATTAAAATTAATTAGTAAATTTAAACACTATTAAATTTAGACAGTTTAAGTAAAACTTAAATAGCAGTAAAGGAAGGATTGCCATAGTGATTCAAAATCTAGCACAACACTATAAAGTATTGGGATTGGAAGCAGGTGCATCTTTAGAAGAAGTAAACCAAGCGTACAAAGATTTAGTATTTATCTGGCATCCCGATCGCCTTCCTCAAGAAAATGAAAGATTAATCCAGAAATCGGTCGAAAAACTACAGCAAATAAATGAGGCGCGAGATTCTCTGCGCTCATATCACCGAAAACATGGCAAAAGTAAGGTTGCCAGCCAAACGCAGCAGTCTACTACCCATCCTCGTCGGGAATACTATAGCCAGAATAGCTCTTACCAAAACAGAGAGCGCGGTTATGGAGCCAAGGCAAAAGAACCAGACAGCCGCCAAGAGCGTTCTGCCAGAAGCAATAGTTACCAATCATCCTACTCTAATAGGGGGCGTGGACGTACAGGCGATCGTCAGACCTATTCTCAGACTAGATCTAGACAATACAGAGATCCTCAAGTAAGAAGACCTTGGGATTACCGAGCATACTACTATTCGCCCAACAATCCCAACAATCAAAGCTCTAACGGTAGAGGCGGCCATAGTGATTTTCGTGAGTCGGCTAAAAGCTACGGCTCTGGCAATAATCAAAATAGCCATAAAAGACCATATTACAAAGACTTAAGAGGCGCGGATCTAAGCAAATCCAATTTTAAAGAAAAAGACCTATCTGGTCGAGATTTATCCCAAGCAAATTTGTCTTATGCAGACTTGAGCGACACTTTCTTGCATAAGATTGTCTTGGAAGAGGCAAATCTTCAGGGAGCAAATCTAAAAGGCGCGAACTTACTCCAGGCTAATCTCAGAGGAGCAAATTTAAAAGAAGCTAATCTTATTGGTGCAGATTTAAGTGGTTCAGATTTAAGTGGTGCAAATTTAAGCGGTGCAAAAGTCGGCTTCAATAAAAAAATCATGGTCAAGCTTACCGCAATTAAGCTTACAGGTGCAACCTTACCTGATGGCTCAATTCACCCCTAAAATTCAATGCAGAAAGAAATTTTTTCGATCCAGGGATATAATCTAGCTGAAAAAGACATCTGCTAAAACTGTCAGACTGTCCCAGGGAATTTATGGTTCTAGCTCTTTAGCAGCAGCAGCAGTAGCTGCACATGAATGTGGTCACGTACTTCAAGATAAAAAAGACTACAAATTCATGAATTTTCGTGCTGCATTAGTACCTGCTGCTAATATAGGTTCTCAATTTGCACCTGCGATCGTCATGATTGGCATCTTTCTTAGTGCAATGGGACAAATTTCGTTTATTTTTATTAATATTGGTATCGTACTGTTTTTAGGGGTAATTGCCTTTCATTTAATCACTTTACCCGTGGAATTTGATGCTTCTAATCGAGCCTTAAAGTTAATTGATGAGTTGGGCATTCTACAGGGAGAAGAAAAACGTGGCGCAAAAGCAGTCTTAAAAGCAGCGGCATGGACATATGTAGCCACCGCATTTGCTAGTCTACTGCAGCTAATTCAATATTTAATGATTGCCAATTCTCGCAAACGTTAGTCTTCGCTATTGTTGGACTAAGAGAATTAGTATATTTCTTGAATTTGAATTAAAAACAAGCAAAAAAAAATGCCCTCCAAATGAATGGAGGGCATTTCCTATTAAATCTTATATTAAGATTAACCGTTGATTGCAGGTGCGCTTAAAGCTACAGGAGCTTGGTCGCCACTTGCTAAATCTAGAGGGAAGTTGTGTGCGTTACGTTCGTGCATTACTTCAAAACC